>Ga0268262_10004564_pt1 | contig 14249 bp, 15 predicted proteins | sample TergutNc150P3_FD_190354 | JGI IMG/M metagenome (GOLD analysis project Ga0268262, IMG submission 190354) | Nasutitermes corniger P3 segment gut microbial community from laboratory colony in Florida, USA - Nc150 P3 (SPAdes) (version 2) | ecosystem: Host-associated > Arthropoda: Insects >... | reverse complement strand
TTTCTTAAAAAGAGGGTTTTATTGTGTCGAAAATTGACTTTTTGAGCTTTATGAATAGGAAAAAGATTTCCCAAACGGAGCTTGCAGAAGTTTTAGATGTCCATCAGTCTGCCGTTAGCCAGTATGTTAGCGGCAAATCGGGCGTGGTTTTTGATAAAGTTGAAAAACTCGTGGAACTCGGAATAACGCCAGAGGAGTTGTTTGGCGAAAATGTCGGCAAAAAAATGAGAGATTCTATAATTAGGGATTATCTGTCAAAATCTGGGGAAATTACAAATCAAAATTCGCTTGAAATAGTAAAAGAAGGCTTAATTGAAATTTTGAAGAAAATTTGATAGAAAATTGTATTTTATACACATGGTTTTTGAATATTACATTTCCGCTCCACATAAGGACTTTTACAATATTACGCCAGAAGTTCGCGAAGCCGTTGCAAAAAGCGGTGTGCAACATGGAATAGCTATAATTTACTGCCCACACACCACCGCTGGAATCACGATAAACGAAAATGCAGACTCAAACGTAGTGCGTGATTTGCTACTCGGCTTAGACAAAGCCTTCCCAGACCGTCCCGAATTCCGCCACGCCGAAGGCAATAGCACGGCGCATTTGAAAGCTAGTGCGGTAGGTTCAAGTGCAACGGTTATTGTGAACGAAGGTAAACTGGTTCTTGGAACGTGGCAAGGTATTTTCTTTTGCGAATTTGACCCACCAAGGGAAAGAACGTTTTTTGTTAAGGTTATGAAATGATAAAATAATTTTGGGAATTATAGCGATGTGTACCCACACCCTTCCCCTCAATATCTGTAACATATAAAGTTCAAAGGATTTTTCATATCCAAAAATTAGACTCAAACCGCCTAGCGATCCAAAATAGTATACCCTGAGAGACATAACGAAAAGTAGAGGTGGCTATGAAAAAGCTAGGGAAGAACACATACAAGAAAAATACTGCTTTAAGCGAAGACGAGTTTCGGAAGAAGTTCAGCACTGAAACCAAATGTCGCAAGTACATAGAAAAGGTGATTTGGAACGGCAAGCCGAGATGCCCTCATTGCGGATCCATCCAAGTTGGCGTATGGAAGTGCGGCGGCAAGCGGAAAGGGTTGTACAAGTGTTACAGTCGCAAGTGTAACAAGCCATTTAGCATCAGGGTTGGGACGGTGATGGAAAAATCAAAAATCCCCTTGCGAAAATGGCTGTTAGCATCATATTATGTTGTGACTGCGAGAAAGGGAATATCCGGCTTAGAACTTTCGAAAAAACTGGGTATTTGCCAAAAAAGCGCATGGTTTCTTCACCATCGCATCCGCCATGCCCTTGACAGCGGTAATTTCAACCATCTGCTCGGCGGTCTTGGAAAGATAGTTCAGAACGATGAAACATACTGCGGGGGCAGGAACAAGAACCGGCACATTGACAAGAAGGTTGAAGGTAGCGGACCCGTGGGCAAATCTATTATTTTGGGCATGGCAGAAAAGGGCGGCAGGAGGAAGGCAGTCGTGGTATCCAATGTTGAGAGAGAGACAATACAAGCGGAGATAAACAAGCACATCAGAAAAGGCACCATTTTGGCAACGGACGAGGGGAAGCATTACGTTGGCATACAGAAGCAAGGTTACAGGCATCGCACGTGCAACCATAGTGCGAAAAACTGGGTGAATGGGATGGCATCCACGAACGAGGCAGAGATGATGTGGGCACTTCTTAAAAGGGCTTTTTATGGAATTTATCACAAATTTTCACTCGAACATTTACAAAAGTATGTGGCTGAATCTGTCTTTAGGCTGAATGAAGGTCATTGCAAGTATCAAACAATGACCAGAATTGATGCCATCGCAAATTACTGTGTTGGGAAACGCTTGACCTGGGCGGAATGCACTGGGGCTGCCTAGTCTTTGACGAGGCGGATATTGAAGGAGTGGGAATTATAGCGATATGTACCCACATCATTTCCATGAATAATAGCAACCTAAGCCGCCACATATAGCTTCCTATATCTAAAATAGAATTATGCACATTGAAACTTCTTGATAATTTAAAAATCTATATTTACCTTTGGTAACTTAGAATAGTTTTATGAAAGTCTGTGAAAAAAATGGGCAGAAATTGATAAATGCTGACGTATTTGACGGTTTAAGAACGGTTGAAGATGGTAGCATTGATTTAATTTTTATTGATCCTCCTTACAATATAGGCAAGGATTTCAATTCCACAAAAGATAAATGGAAAACAGAGGAATCTTATTTGAATTGGTCGTATAAATGGATAGATATGTGTACAAGGAAATTAAAGGATAATGGAGTAATGTACATAATGACCTCAACACAATTTATGCCATATTTTGATATTTATATCAGACAAAAAATGACTATTTTATCAAGGATTATTTGGTATTATGATAGTTCTGGAGTTCAGGCAAAAAAATATTTTGGTTCGTTGTATGAACCAATTTTGTTTTGCGCTAAAAATAAGGATAATTATTGTTTTAACGCAAGAGAAATACTTATAGAAGCAAAAACAGGTGCAAAAAGAAGGTTGATAGATTATAGGAAACCTATTCCAACTCAATATAATTCTACAAAGGTTCCTGGTAATGTATGGGAATTTCCTCGTGTTAGGTACAGAATGAGCGAGTATGAAACACATCCTTCGCAAAAACCTATTAATTTACTGAAACGCATTGTAGAAGCCTCTTCAAATAAAGGAGATATCGTTTTAGACCCGTTTTCCGGGACGTTTACAACATCATATGTTTGTAAAGAACTGGGGAGAAAATCAATTGGAATTGAAATTGATAACAGTTACTTTACTATAGGTTTACGCCGTGTATTGAATATACAAGAATATGAAGGAAAATCTATAAAAAAAGAACCTAAAACTTATGAAACTGTCGCTGCTAATGGGCAAATGAGGTTATTTGAAAGGAAAGTTCATTATGGTTAAACACGAATTTACTAAAACAATTATAGAACAGCTAATAAACGATTTGGGTACAGAAGGGGAAGAGCTAATCAAAGTTGCTCCATTATTGGAATATATTAATATTAAAACAAAATCTGCAAATAAAGGATCAAAAGCACGGGGCGGCTTTGCTAATTTATATGCTATTTATGTTTTATTAGAAGATTATATAAAAGTTGTTTTTGAAGAAAATAAGGATTATTCAAAGCATCAAGGAGCAATATTTTCAGATTTATTTAAAAGGCAACGAGAACTTCCATTTGGTGCAAAACTGCAAAATCACGCATTAAACCATCGTTTAAATGAAGAATATCACAAATACTTTCCAACGTCAGATGAACAAGTTGTTTTAAGAGATATTCCTACAAGCCGATATTGGATAAATAAGAATCTTATTGTAATTAAATATGGAAAAGGAGAACATGACTTAAGTAGGACTATTAAGCGAATAATTGATTTATATATAAACGCAAAGCGTAATGCGTTTGAGAAGTTCATACGCACTTGTGAAGAATTACAGACTATAGAAAAACAAAATAAGGATGAAATCTTTGATTTTATTCTTGGACTTCTTGACTATAATGTGGATGCTAGGTTATTTGAAATTGCTAGTTATTCAATACTAAAATATTTTTACCACGATAAAAAGATATTTTGGGGATATTCTCCTAATGAATTGAAGGAAGAAAATTTGAAATTATATAAAACAGGAAGAACTAATGCAAATGACGGCGGAATTGATTTTGTTATGAGACCGTTAGGCTATTTCTTTCAAGTAACAGAAACTCTTGATGTAAAAAAATATTTTTTGGACATTGATAAACTTGAACATTATCCCATACGTTTTGTTATAAAGACAAATGAAGATAAAGATGTAATTTATGAACAAATTCGCAAAAAAGCTCATGAGCAATATTGTATTGAAAAAATTGTAAATAAATATATGGAATCCATAGAAGATGTGGTCAATATACCTCAATTAGCATCATTTTTGAAAGAAGCAGAGAAAATTGGCTATTTGAATGATATATTAAACGAAATATTGATCCAAAGTAAAATTGAATTTAATTATGACGAATGAAAATTTAACAAAGATTATATTAAATTACGGTGAATTAAGGGTATAATTTATATATAGGTTAGTGGGGATGATGTGGGTACATATATCTATAATTCCCATAATTTTCTATATTTACCCAATGGACTCTCAAAGAAAAAAGTATCTAGCTCCTATTATAGTAACAGTCTTTATAGCACTGTACTATTCAATAGCAACAATGATATTTTACGATTTCAACGATTTGCCGTTTATTGTAAAAATTGTACTATTCGTTGTGCCATCAATAATAATTATTGTAATGATGGTTATGGTTTTGTTTGAAAGGTTAAAAGAAATAAAAAAAGGAGAAGAGGATGATCTTAGTAAATACTGATTATATCACAGGAAATGAATTGGAAACCCTTGGACTTGTTAAAGGTAGCACCGTTCAATCTAGGCATTTGGGCAAAGATGTACTTCAAGCTCTTAAATCATTAGTAGGTGGTGAATTGAACGTATATACTGAAATGATGAATGAGGCTAGGGCTTTGGCTACCAAAAGAATGGCGGAAGATGCCGAAAAACTCGGAGCAGATGCAGTTGTGAATATAAGGTATGCTTCGGCTGCGATAATGAAAAATGCGGCAGAGGTAATAGCCTACGGCACGGCAGTTAAATTTAAATGAATTTTCTAAATTACCAATCATGAAAACCACTTTTGAAATAATTAAAATGTCACTTGGCGACCCTGTCACCATAGCCGTGCTTTTAATTTTATCCTGTTTTTCGATATTTGCTTGGGGGATAATAATAATAAAATATCTTTCCCTCAAAAGCAAAATGAACGCAAATATTCGTTTTTATAAAATTTTTGAACGCATAAAACATTTTGCAGAAGTGGAGAATGTTTCCGTAGCGGCACCAAAATGCCCACTTAGAATAATAACAGATGCTGTACTAGAAGAAGCCAGAAATTTAAGCCCATTCGTAAGTGTTGAAACTCTTGGCCCTCGCTCAGAAATGCTAGAAGACACCATACAGCGTGAAGTGGAGGCTTGCAGACTTTCAGATGATGGCAAACTTTCTTTTTTGGCAATGGCTTCTAACGTTTCGCCTTTTTTTGGGCTTTTTGGAACTGTTTGGGGCATTATGCAGTCTTTTTACGAAATTGGAACTCACGGCTCGGCAGATTTAAGCGTTGTTGCCCCAGGCATAGCGGTTGCTTTAGTGACCACCGTTGCAGGCTTGCTCGCAGCTATTCCCGCTTCCATTGCATATAACTACTTTGTTTCTCGCAATACCCGCCAAGAAATTTTTTATTACAATTTTGCCTCGCGCTTGCTCAGTTTATTTAAACGCGGTGATTTGCTTGCCATAGAAAAAGTTTTCACAGAAAGAGAAGCAGCCCGAAGATAATTATGAAAAGAAGCCGCGGAAAATCTTTGAATCAAGAGATGAACTTAACCAACATGATAGATGTTGTTTTTGCCATCTTGATAGTTTTTTTAATATCTGCACCTCTTATGAGCCAAGGCATAAAGGTGGATTTGCCAGATGCCGAAGCAAATACCATTCCACAAGAAGAAGATATGCTCAAAATTACCATAGACAGGGCAGAAAAAATTTTTGTTGCGGATATACCAATAGAAAATATAGACGACTTTGAAGAAAAATTCAAATCGTATTGGAAAAACAAAGAAGCACCAGTAGTAATAAATGCCGATTCATCTGTGCATTATGGTATTGTTATGAAAATTGTGTCTCTGGTTCAGGTTGCTGGTGTTGAAAAACTTGGTTTTTTAACATTAGAAAGAGGGGAAGGTGGAGAAAAAAAGATGAAGAGGAAAAGATGAAGGGAACTTACGCATTTCAAGGAAAAGAGCCACTTGTTGGCAAGGGCGTGTACATAGCTCCTGGAGCTCGCGTTATAGGCGAGGTGGAACTCTCAGATGATGTTTCCATTTTTCACAATGCGGTTTTGCGCGGAGATATAAACAGCATAAAAGTTGGAAAAAACTCAAATATCCAAGATAATTCAACGGTGCATTTGGCAAGCGATAAAGGCGTGGTTATAGGTGAGGGAGTTACCGTTGGTCATAATGCCATTATACACGCTTGCACAATTGAAGACTATTGCATTATAGGCATGGGTGCTTGCGTTATGGACGGAGCCGTAATAGGCCACCACAGCCTTGTTGGTGCCAGTGCCCTTGTCACCAGCGGCAAGGAGTTTCCACCTTATTCCCTAATAACCGGAAGCCCCGCGCGCAAGGTTAGGGATTTAACAAAAGAAGAAATAGAACACTGCGAGTGGAGCGCAGAAAAATATGTGGAAGTTAAAAATAATTTCTTGAATGAGGCGCAGGGCTAGTTTTTGAAAAAACTTGCAATCTTCAAAAACCTGCACTCGTGTTTTACCATATCATAAGCATATATAGCGCTTTCCAAAGAATAAAATAAGGAAAAAACGCTAGCTCCACTGCCAGAGAGCAGGGATTTGCCTCCGCAGTCATTTAATTTTTGCTTTAAGAAATTTATGAGTGGATATTTTTCAAGCACGGTTTCTTCAAATTGATTGTATAAATTGTCCAGTGGATTCATGTTTTTCAAAAAGTTCTGCCAAGGCAGGTTGCCAGCTGGGACAACGTCTTTATAAGCATCGGCGGTGGAAACTGTGCATTTGGGCGTAGCTATAATTATGCAACAATCGCTCTCTATTGTATTTTGCGGAGTTAAAATATTACCAATGCCAGTTGCCAGTGCTGCCCCACCTTTCACAAAAAAGGCAATGTCGGCACCTAGACTTGCCCCTATTTCTTCCAATTCTTCTGTGCTTGCACGTAGTCCCCATAGCCTGTTCAAAAGCCTAAGTGCTGCTGCTGCATCGGAACTTCCACCACCAAGCCCTGCACCCAGAGGCAACCTTTTTTCCAAATAAAAACGAACACCACTTGAAATTAAATGCTTTTCTTTTAATTTTTCGGCTACTCTGCAAACAAGGTCTTTTTCGGGAGAATATTCTTGTTGGCTATTGTAAGAAATGGAAATTTTGCCGCTGGCGTCTCGTTCTCCAAAAAGGCGGTCTCCGTAATTTACGGTGTGAAACATGGTGCCAATATCGTGATAGCCATCTTCTCTTTTATTTATTATGGATAAAAAAAGATTTATTTTTGCAGGTGCAAATTCGGTTAAAATCATCTAATATCTCTTATTCTTTTTACTTTTAGCCCTCTATTTAGCCCATCTGTGGAGGGAGAGAGCTTTATTTTTGAATATATTAACATTCTGCGGCGTTCTTGTCTTTTATCAAAGGTTCTGTCAAATTTAGATTTTGCAACAAACAAAATCGCCAAAAAAGCTATAAGAACGGCAAACCATATATAAAATAAAGCATCACTTGAGGTTTCCACTTCCATTTAAGGCTCCTTAGCTGCTATTTTGTTGCGGTTTATTATTCCATGCCCAAAACCTATTATAAAATATATGAGTACCAAAACCATTAAATATTCAGGGAAAATCATGGCAAAGCCCGCAATATAAGCTCCTGCTATATTTATCACTTGGAATGCGTTTATAAGGCGGCTTTTTCTTTTTTTAAGTTTTGCAAGAAACAAAGGGCTAACCATTAGTACGCTAGTGGCCAGCATAATCACCAGAGGTATGTAGAGAATATCGGGGTAAGAGTCAAAGAATTTATATTTGCAAAGCAAAATTATGACCAAGGCATTTACAATTCCTGCAAAAGTTGATGGCATTCCAGAGAAATAATCGGGGTAGGAATCGCTATCCATTGCGTTATATTTGGCAAGCCTCATGGCGGCACATACCATATAAACCGCAGCTCCGGCGAATAGGGCTAGTTTGTGCGATTCATACCAGTCTGGCAATATATCTTTATAGGCAAACATTATCATAAATGCGGGTGCCAAGCCAAATGCTATTAAGTCTGCAAGGCTGTCGAACTGTGCCCCGAATTCTGAGCTTGCGTTAAAAGCGCGGGCGGCAAAGCCGTCTAATTTGTCTAATAATGCGCAAAAAATTATGAAATGCGCCCCCATAACCACTGGATATTCGTTTTTTATTTCAAACAAACTAGCACAGCAACATATAGAAGCTACACCGAGTAAAAAATTAATGCTGGTGAAAGCATTTGGAACTATGAACTTCGCATTATGCATACTATGGCAATATAGAAAATTCCTATATTACTCTAATTAATGAAAACAATTTTTGTAGTTGATGACAGCGATACTTGCCTATCTAAGGTAGAAGAAGTGCTGGAAAGCCAGTACCGTGTTATGACACTACCTTCTGCTGCAAAAATGTTTGCCATGCTAGAAAAAATGTTGCCAGATTTGATATTGCTGGATATCTTCATGCCAGAAATGGATGGTTACACCGCACTCAATTTGTTGAAAAACAACCCAAAAACCTCTAATATACCCGTAATATTCTTAACAGGACAGGCAGATGCTCTGGTAGAGGCTCACAGTTTTGATTTGGGTGTTATAGATTTTATAGTAAAACCTTTTTCTTCCCTTGTTTTGCTAAACCGTGTTAAAATGCACATAGATGTTGACAGTGTTATCCGTGAAAGAACACAGCACTTGGAGCAACGGACAAAACAAATGGAGTCTTTATACGACAATATTATATCCATTTTGGCAGATGTTGTTGAAAGCCGCGACCATTCAACCGGTGGACACATTGAACGAACCACAATTCAAACTAAAATTTTAATAGAGGCAATGCTTGAGCGCAACGTGTATGCAGATGAAATAAACAGCTGGAATTCAGATTTGGTAGCTTCTTCGGCGCGTTTGCACGATATAGGCAAAATAGCAATTCCAGATTCCATATTGAATAAACCAGATAAATTAAACTATGAAGAATTTGAAATTATGAAACACCATGTAAAAGCAGGCGAGCATATTATAGATAAAATAATAAGCAAAACTAATGAAGAAACCTTTTGGAACAAAGCAAAAGTTTTCGCAAGTTATCATCACGAACGCTGGGACGGCACTGGCTACCCGCGTGGGCTTAAAGGTCTTGAAATTCCTCTTCAGGGAAGAATTTTGGCCGTGGTGGATGTTTACGATGCCCTTATATCTGAGAGAGTGTATAAAAAAGCTTTTGACCATTATAAAGCAATTGAAATAATCAAGTCTGAATCTGGAAAGCAATTTGACCCAAAAATAGTAGAAGTATTTTGTGAAGTTCATGAACGTTTTAGGAATGTAAATGTAGAATGGTAGCTAATTATAAACGCATATTATCTCATTGGCAAGTGATTCTTGTTTTTCTTGCTTTTATTTTGGTTGTTGCAACGAGCTATATTTTCGTAAGCGAATCAGAGAGAAAGCATCTCAAGCTAGATGCAGAAAATGTGTTGGACAATACCAGCTTAAAAATAAGGGCAGACTTGGCGGAACAGAAAACCTTGATGAACATAACTTCGGAAACAGTTCGCAAAATGATTATGAATGGTGAAGATTTTGAGAAAGTGTCTTGGCATTTGAAAAAAGTTGCTGAATACGCAGCTGGCAGCAAGGATGTTTTATCGCAAGTTACCGATATCTATGCTATTTTTGACGTATTTGGTGGAAAGGTTCATGCCAATGCTAAGTGGACACACCCAGAAGATTATTCTCATCAAAAACGCCCGTGGTATAAAGCGGCTGTTGAAGCTAATGGTAGCGTTGCTGTTACAGAACCATATATAGATGCTGCTTTGGGTGTACCCATTATCACTTATTCGCGTAGAATTATGGACGATAGCGGCAAGTCACTCGGCATAATTTGCCTAGATTTAAAACTAGACAAAATTAAAGGATATACAGCCAATGTGCACTTAACCGAAAATAGCTATAGCATATTATTCAATAAGCAATTTGAAATCATTGCTCATCCTAGCCCATCGTATTTGGGCAAGTCCTTGCGCCAATTAAATGACGGTATCTCTATTGAACGCGATTTAAGGCAAGGATTAAGTATTTCTGAGCGCAAAGTGATGGATTACAAAGGTAATCAAGGCATTGCCTTTATGCGGCAATTGGAAAATGGCTGGAGCCTCGCTGTTATAATACCCTCCAAAGAGTATTACCAAAGCTTGAATGAAATGGCAATATTCCTTTCTGCGCTTGGCTTTATAATGGCAGTTATTTTAAGCCTGCTCTTGTCGCGCATTTCTGCAATAAATAATAATATGGAAAAGCGGATTAGGGCAATATTTGAGAATGCGCCTTTTGGCAGCATGATGTTTGATAAACAAACAAACATCATAGAATGCAATTGGAGAGTTGTTAAGATGTTTGAACTTTCAAGCAAGCAAGATTGTGTTAAAAGATTTTTAGATCTCTCACCCAAATACCAACCGAATGGGAAATTATCGCGAGATGAACTAGCTGCGGTTTCAGCTAGAGCTTGGAGCTCAGAGAAAGGCTACTATAGTTTTGAATGGATGCACCAAAAACTGAACGGCGAACCCATGCCTTACGAAGTGACACTTGTACGCACCGATCTTGGCAATGAAGTTGTTTTAATGTCTTATATGCGAGATTTGCGCGAGACAAGGCGCATGATGAATGAAATTAAAAATAAGAGTCTTTTGCTCGATACGGTAAACCGCGTAGCTTCTATTTTGCTACATAATTATGACGAAAGCAATTTTGAAAATTTACTGCTAAAAAGTTTTGAGCTTATAGGTAAATGTTTGGATGCTGATCGTGTTCATATTTGGCGCAATGAAATGGTTGATGGCGAGTTATATTTGATTCGTAGATATGAATGGTTAAGCGAATACGGCAAAAAACGTGTGCAAATTCCAATTGGTACACGCATTCCCTACGGCAATAGACCAGAATGGAAAGAGTTATTTTTGCGCAAAGAATATATAAACCATTCGTTAAAGGATTTGGCGCAAAACGACCGAGATTTTTTGAAAAGCTATGAAATGAAATCTATGGTGGCAATTCCATTGTTTTTGAATGATGATTTTTGGGGACTTTTCAGCATTGATGATTGCCACACAGAACGCACATTTTCAAAAGAAGAAATGGAAATACTCACCTCTGCTGGATTTATGATAAGCAATGCAATTAACTGCGACTTGCAAATCAATAAAATGCGCGAGGCAGATGAACATCTGCAACTTATTTTTGACAATGTACCACTCGGCTACCTTATGATTGATAGAAACTATAACGTTATAGAATGTAACCAGAAAGCCGTTAAATTGTTTAAATTGTCTAGCAAGCAAGAGTGCCTTGATAGGTTCCGCGAACTCTCACCGGAATACCAACCAAATGGAAAGTCATCAAGAGAAAGGATACTCGCGTTTATAGACGAAACTTTTGAAAAAGGTTTTGCTCAGTTTGAATGGATGCACCAAGCATTAGATGGTGAACCTATTCCTTGTGAAATTATGCTTGTGCGCGTTAAGTATAACGAGGATGTAACGGTAATAGGATATATACGAGATTTACGTGGGTTCAAAACAATGATAGACGAATTGCACAAAGAAAACGAAAATTCTCAATCTATGGCTCATTGGTATAACTCCATTCTCAATGCTATACCGCTTCCCATAACCGTGACCGATGAAGATGCAAAATGGACATTTATAAATACGGCAGTTGAAAAATTATTAGGAATAACTCTTAAAGATTCCCTAGGCAAACCTTGTAGCAACTGGAATGCCAATATATGCAATACACCTGATTGCGGCATAGAATGCGCAAAAAGAGGGCTTGAACAAACATATTTTTCAAATGGAGAAAAATCGTATCAAGTGGACGTTGCAATGTTAAAAGACTTAAAAGGCAAAATAACTGGATATATTGAAGTGGTGCAAGATATTACCAATTTGAAAATCATGGCAAAAAAACAAGCCGAGGCCGAAACAGCTAATCTTGCCAAATCTGCATTCCTCGCAAAAATGAGCCATGAAATCCGCACACCAATGAATGCAATTCTTGGAATTTCAGAAATTCAACTAGAAGACGATTCTCTTCCTTTGCAAACACAAGATGCTATTAATAAAATTTATGTCTCTGCCAATTTATTGCTAAATATTATCAACGATATTTTGGATTTGTCAAAAGCAGAAGTTGGCAAATTAGAGCTTATTCCAAGTAAGTACAATATTGCAAGCATGATTTACGATACTGTGCAATTGAATATGGTTCAGTTCAGCAACAAAGCTGTTGATTTTGAACTTGAAGTGGAGCCAAATATTCCCATAGAGCTATTTGGAGATGAACTGCGCATTAAACAGCTTTTGAATAACTTGCTGACAAATGCGTTCAAATACACTAACAAAGGATTAGTGAAATTGCTTGTTCGTTCTGAACGAAAAGATGAAAACTCCGATGTTATGCTTATTTTCAACGTAAGCGACACGGGGCAAGGCATGACCGAAGAACAAAAAAACAAAATATTTGATGAATTTGCTCGTTTTAACTTAGAATATAATCGTGCAGTTCAAGGTACGGGGCTTGGAATGAGCATAGTGAAGCACCTTATCCAAATGATGAACGGCGAAATTTCCGTTGAAAGCGAGGTTGGAAAGGGTACCACTGTTAATGTGATAGTACCGCAAGGATTTGTAAACAGCAATGTTTTGGGTGAAGAGTTGGTTCAAAATCTGCAAAATGCCCGCTATATAAACGATTCGCAAATTAGAAGTGCGCGAATTGAACGTGAACCAATGCCTTATGGCAGTGTGCTGATTGTTGACGATGTGGAATCTAATCTGTTTGTTGCCAAAGGTTTATTGCAACCTTACAAGCTATCCATTGATATAGCCGATAGCGGCGAAGAAGCTGTAGAAAAAATTAAAAGCGGCAAGATTTACGATGTTATATTTATGGACCAGATGATGCCAAAAATGGACGGAGTGGAAGCGGTAAAAATTATGCGCGATTTAGGGTACTCTGCCCCAATTATAGCGCTAACTGCAAATGCAATAGTTGGGCAGGCAAAAATATTATTGAACAGCGGTTTTGATGATTTTATTTCAAAACCAATAGATCTTCGCCAAATGAACTACGTTTTGAACAAGTATGTTCGCGACAAACAGAGTGAAGAAGTTATAGCGGAAGCTCGCCAAAAACATAATATTTCAAAAACAAGCTCTCATGAAATAGATTTTAAAGCACACCCAGATTTGCTAGTTGCCTTTGTTCGCGATGCCAAAAAGAAAATTCCAATTATGGATTCCATTTCAAAGAACATCAATACTGCAACAAACGAAGATTTGCATATATTCACCATCAATGTCCATGCCATAAAAAGCGCTTTGGCAAATATTGGCGAAAGGGCACTTTCAGATGTTGCCCGCAAATTGGAAAAAGCAGGCGGTGAAGGCAATAAAGCGGTTATATCTTCTGATACAGGGTCTTTTTTAGAAAATCTAGGCGAAGTCATTCAAAAACTTGAATCTGAAAAAAATGCAATTGCTCCCAAAGAAGAAGAAGATACTGTGTATTTAAAGGCAGAACTTTTGGAATTCCGCTCTGCTTGCACAAATTACGATAAAAAACACGCCAAGAGCATTCTTACCGAACTTTGTTCTGTGCAATGGTCTCCTAAAACCAAAAAATTTTTGGATATTCTTCAGGAGTTCCTTTTGCACAGTGATTTTGAAGAAGCAGTTTCTAAAACAACAGAATTTATGGAGTCATGCAAATGAAAACGATACGCTCACTAATACGCAAATTTTATATGCAGATGTGGATATTGCTCGCATTTGTGTTGGTGATTGTTTTAAGTTATATGCTTACAAGCAAACTGGAACAGAAACATTTGAAAAGTGAGGCACGGAGTGCGCTCTTCCATATGCAGGCTAATATAGAATCCGAATTATTGGAAAACGAAATTATGCTAAACATAATTGCAGAAACTGCCAGAATTTCAATTTTACAAGGAAACAAAGATGATATGATTTCTAAATATTTTAAAGACTTAAACAAATCTATATTAAACGACAATAAATACGCACAACACATCGTAAACATATATGGAGTTTTTGACATATTTGACAATAAATTCATTCACAGCAAAGATTGGATTCCACCAAAAGATTCTCCCCCAACAGAACGCTCTTGGTATAAAATGGCAATGACAGCAACGGGAAATGAAGTAAAAGTTTCGGAACCTTATGTGGATCTAATGACAGGCATAGTTGTTTTAACTTATGTGCGCCGCATTCTTGATGAACACGGCAAGCAACTGGGTGTAGTTT
>Ga0268262_10004563_pt1 | contig 14254 bp, 12 predicted proteins | sample TergutNc150P3_FD_190354 | JGI IMG/M metagenome (GOLD analysis project Ga0268262, IMG submission 190354) | Nasutitermes corniger P3 segment gut microbial community from laboratory colony in Florida, USA - Nc150 P3 (SPAdes) (version 2) | ecosystem: Host-associated > Arthropoda: Insects >... | reverse complement strand
CCCCTGCGACATATAGTAGAACAAATAACAAAGAAAATTTTAAAGCCTCAAAGACAGAACCAAAAAGGAGTCGAAAAATGAAAAACCTCATTAAAACCGCCATCGTATGCTGCGCGCTTGCCGCCCTGCTGTGTTCCTGCCCAAATGATACTGGCGGTAACAGTGGTAACAGCAATAATGACGGCCCGGTTATCAATTATGACATGACCGGAACCTATACCTTTACCAAAAACAACAATGAATGTACCTGGGTTTTTACCTCCAACGGCACTTACGAGGTTAGCGGTTATGGCATTGTCGGAACAAAAACGGGTACATGGTCGGCCAAAGGCAATGACATAACGATCAGTTATGCAAGTGGAGCCGTTTCAGGCAGTGAAATATTTACCGTTAAAAAGAACGGAGAGCAACTTACCTTAAGCCTAAAGGACAATTCCGCGCAGATATCCAATTTATTGGTTTCATTGGGGGTGGCCGCTAAGACGGTGACGCTGACTAAAGGCGGAAATGGTAATGGCAACCAGAGCGATTATAACATGGCCGGAACATACACCTTTACCAAAAACAACAATGAATGTACCTGGATTTTTAAAACTGACGGAAATTACGAGGTTAGCGGTTACGGTATTACCGGAACAAAAACAGGGACCTGGTCGGTAAAAGGTAATGATATAACGATAAGCTATGGAAGCGGAGCCGTTTCAGGCAGTGAAGTATTTACCGTTCAAAGAAGCGGGAACCAGGTGACGCTGACAATTAAGGACTCTTCGGCGCCAATATCCAACTTGCTGGTTTCATTGGGTGTGGCCGCTAAGAGTGTGAGCCTGACTAAAGCGGCGTACTACATAGTAACTTTCGATGCTGACAACGGGAGTCCGGCGCCGCAGAATCAAGAGGTTGACAGCGGCGATAAAGTAAATCAACCGCCTGCCATGACCAAGAACAATGCTGTTTTCGAAGGCTGGTATAGGGAAAAAACTTTTACGACCAAATGGAATTTTGATACTGATTGGGTTTATACAAACATCACTCTGTACGCAAAGTGGAACTATACTGGGAGTCTTCCGTTAACCAGCATATCCGGTGTTACCTCATACCTTGCAGCACAAAGCGGAGGAGGTTATTATACCGATCCATTAAATCTACCTATTAGTCTCCAATTGAGTGAAGATAACTGGAATTCCATAACCAGCGCAATTAGCTCAGCCGGCAAGTATGTCGCTCTCGATCTGTCTCTCTGTACTCGTTCTAACAGCAGTTCTGATCACAATGGGCTTAATTCAAGCGGTAGTTTTTCTATTGGTTATAATAATCAAAGTGGAGAAGTTGTGTCGATAATTTTTCCCAATACAACGTCGATAATTTTTCCCAATACAACAACGAAAATAAATAACTGTTATTCCTTCAATCTTGTCAGTGTGAGTTTTCCGGCTTCAGTGAGTTTTGAGGGTAATCCTTTTTTATCTTGTTATTCGCTTGTCTCTTTTAACCTGAGCGGATCAGGCGCGTTGAGCGTGATTGAAAACGGGAAAGCGCTGGTACAGAATAATACTGAACTTGTGGCGTATCCTTCCGCGTCAGGTGATATTACTTTGAACCATATCACGAGTATAGGTCGTTATGCCTTTGATGGTTGTTGGCGACTGATCAGTGTGAGCTTACCAGCAACAACGGAGATCGGTGAATATGCTTTTCAAAACTGTAGCAATCTGACCAATGTGAGCTTGCCTGCGGCAATAAGCATCGGTGATTATGTCTTCAGTGGTTGTTACAATCTGGACAGTGTGAGCTTACCAGCGGCAACAACTATCGGTGATTATGCCTTCAATAATTGTACCAATCTGGACAGTGTGAGTTTACCAGCGGCAACGAGTATAGGTAAAAGTACCTTTCGAGAATGTAGCAGTCTTTCAAGCATTATTCTAGGAATTGCCGCCCCTACGGTGGGGTCTACGTTATTTGATGACATTAGCTTTTCCCAAACTGTTACCGTGAAAATTCCAGCCGGAGCCACCGGTTACGGTTCCATTCCACAGACTTATTCCGGTTCTTATACTACCGAAAACTGGGGGAACGGTTTTAGGGGCGGAGGTTGGACCGGAACAGGATTTATCAACGCGTATTACATCAACAGCAATATTACGCTGGTTGTTGAATATCAGCAATGATAAAATGGCGGATCGCCTGTTGCGGCGGGCGGTCCGGTTTGTTAATATGCGATGACCGCTTGTGCGGGGAATAAATTGGGGATTGGAGGATTATGATGAGCGATTTTACAAAAAAGGACTTGAATGAGGCAAATAATAAAAAAATTATTAAAGAACTAGCTGATGTGAAGAATAAGGCTTTTACATTATTATCAATTATGATTCCTACCTTGACTGCGGCCTTTGGATTATCACTCAAATATGATGGAAAAGAGAAGAAATTTTTATTTTTTATTTCTTTTCTTTTATGTCTTGGGCTAATTTCTTTGCTTTTAACCGCCTTCATCCCCCCCAAAAAACGCAAAGATGTCGAAGAAAACAACAATCAAAAGGCGCTAAATAAGAACATAAATTCTTTAAATCTCAGCATGGTTTTTTTTACAGCTAGTGTTATTTTTATCGCCATCGTTTCATTCATTCTTTTATAAAAAACATGTATAGGAAATGCAAAAGCGTCTGACACCATGCCCGACACAGCCAACATAAGGACGCTTACTAGTTGACAAAACACAGATTCTGATTTATGTTTTATTTTGCGGAGAGAAATCCCCGTTCGTTTATGTTAAAAAAGCAAGCAATCTTTTCTTGTCCGCGATTGTAAGTTTTCCTATTGGCTTTTTATTTTTGATTACTGATATTGGAAGGGTAAGTAAAATTCCTGTGTCAATATATGACTGTTTGTCGAGCCCCGCCTGTGGCCAGTCGTTTATTTTGAAATATCGCGACTTTATAGCCCCGCTTTTGTTTTCATATTGTGTTGTAATTGGGTAAACAAATATTGTATCTTCAGTTAACAGAAGTACCAAAACCGGACGGCTTTTTCCGCCACTTCCCCAGGAGATATAAGTAATAAACAGTTCAAATGGTTCCATTAACCATTTACCGCCCAATCATAAATTTCCGGGTTTCTTTCTTTGTTTACAAGTATATTTCCGTCCGCATCCGCCATTAGTTCGACCTTTTTAGGCTCACTCTTCAGAGCTGCCGCGACGATCTGCTCGTCCAGCGTCAGATTTACTACCGGCTGGAATGGCAAGCGGCGTTCCGCGATTATTTGCCGAAAAAACATATCTATTGCCGTTGTCTGGTCTATTCCCATTCGACCTAAAAGCCGCGCGGCTTGTTCTTTGATTTCCGTATCTATCTTAACGTTTATATTTGATTTCGCGTTTGACATAATAAACACCTCTCTAAAAATATACTATTTTGTAACGACACTGTCAACATACTGGCGTTATTTTTACCAGATGTAATCCTCAGTCCCAAACCTCTATTCCCCAGTCCCTTTTTGTTTAATATACTCAAAATAGCTCGAATTTATGCCGTTACTTATATATAGGGGAGAATCTGAAACTTTGAAATACCGTTATTTACTTTGCTTATTGCTTATTATACCCGGATTTGGGCGGCTTGAGGCCCAGACAACGGCCGCCGCGGCGGCAGCGCTCTATGAGAAGGGCAGGGAATATATGGCGCAGGAAGAATGGTATCCTGCAGCCGAATCCCTGCTTGACTGTTTGCGGCAAAATCCCGCCCACGCGGAGGGAACAGCCGCCCTCGCTGAATGTTACTATGAGCTGGGTGAGTTTGACGAAGCCCTGGGCTGGGTGCGCAAAGCCAGAGTTTTGGCGCGGGGCAATACTTCAATCGCCAATCTGGAAGCCGTAACCCTTATCGCCCTGGGAAGGCTGGACGCAGCCGCTTCCGTTGTCTCGGAACTGCTTGCCCGCGAGCCGTATAACCGCGAGGCTTTGTTTACGGCCGGAGAGCTGGATATAGCCAGGGGCAGAACCTCGGAAGCCCTGCTCCGTTACCGTGAGGCGTCACGCCGTTATCCTGACGACAAGCGCCTGCTTATATCGCTTGCCCTGGTTTCAGGCTCGCTGGGCGACAACGAGGGGGCTCTCTCTTTTATTAACAGGGCGCTTTCCCAGCACCCGGACGAATACAGGGTGTTTTACTACGCCGCTTACGTCAACGCCATAACGAATAACGTGACCCCGGCTATCCGCTACGCGGAAATGGCCCTTAACCACAAGCCAGGTTTCGAGCCGGCCAGAACCCTCCTCGCGAGGCTGAGATACCGCAACGGCCAATACGCGGAAGCGGCGCGGCTGTCCGACGAAACGATAGCGACGAACCACCAGGACCTTTCGGCCTGGTACCTTAAAGGGCTTTCCTATATACGGCTTGGCCGCAAAGAAGATTCCCTTTCCGTATTCGGCAACGCCCTAGCCATTGATCCAAACGATGAATTCATACGCATTGCCCTGGAAGATACCCTTATTTCCATCACCTCCCTTGAAGACCCCCGCCGGGCCACCTGGGCCAAATGGCATTTTAACCGCGCCAGGGATTTCCGTTCCCGCAACCTTACGGAGCAGGCGCTTTTTGAATACAGGCGCGGCCTGCGCATGAACCCGTACGCGGTTGATCGCCGCGAGTACGCCGACCTCCTCCGTTTGCAGGGCTACCCCGCGCGTTATCTTGAGGAACTCCGCCTTCTGCAGGATCAGGGGATAGCGGACCGAAGCATGAATGACGCTGTGGAAACATACAACTCCCTGCTTACAGGCGCGCTGTTCCAGCGCTGGCAGGTTAACCCCATTGATGTTGACGGGCGTCACTGGAAAGTCGCGGTATTCTCGCTTGCCGGTCAGTCCAGCTACCGCCATGTTGACGCGGGGGCTGTCGCGTCCGCTTACATAAAGGAAATTTTAATACACGATCGCGCCATTATCCCCATGAACCTTGATGTCAATCAGCCTTCGTTCTCACAGGCCTTCCGCGCCGCGAGAGAGGCGGACGCCGACTTTTTCATGATAGTCTCAATGATGGAAAACGAGCGCGACATATCGCTTAAAGGCGAGCTGTACGTCGGCAGAACCGGCGCGGCCGCGGCTTCTTTTTACACCTACCGCACGGGCCCGGACAGAACGCGCAACGCGTCACGGGGCATTGTCGAGCAGCTTGGGAACGCCATGCCGCTGCGGGCAAAACTCATAGTACGGCGTCAGGCGCAGGGCTTAATCGACAAGGGACGCGCCGACAAGGTAAAAGAGGGCGCTGTTTACGATGTTGTCAAAAAAGACAGGACCCAGCTCGCGAACCAGGGGATCGGGCTTGTTTATTCGCCTGACGAGCTTGTGGGAAAAATAACAATCGAATCTGTTGACGAGGTAATATCCGTAGGGAAGCTTGTCCGCAACGGGTTCTTTGACCGCATAGAGGAAGGCGACGATGTTTTCTTCATCCCGGAAGGCGGCTACAAACCACCGCCCGAGACAATGGCGAACCCGGAACTCAGGGCTCTGCTGCGCGCGCTTCGGTAATTTCTCGCCGGCGTCTGCGGCACGACTCTTCGGCAATTTTTCACGCAGAGGACGTAAAGGCGCAAAGGACGCAGAGGAATACAATTGAGAATTTTAGATACGGCAGATCTGATCCCGGTAATCGCCGAACTCGCGAAAAAGGCCTGTTACGAATTGGGCGATGACGTGATCGCTTCACTGCGTGAGGCGCAAAACAGGGAAGAATCTCCCTACGGCAAAGACTGCCTGCGCCAGCTTGTCGAAAACGCCGAATACGCGAAAAAAGAACAGATCGCCTGCTGCCAGGACACAGGAACCTGCAATGTCCTTCTGGAAATCGGACAGGAAATTTCGTGGAAGGGCATTCCTCTTTTTGACGCCGTTAACGAGGGCGTTCGCAGGGGCTACGAGGAAGGCTACCTGCGAAAATCAATGGTCGCCGATCCCTTTGACAGGGTCAACACTGACGACAATACGCCGGCCATGCTGCACACGGAAATCGTTCCCGGCGACAAGGTGCAAGTCACAGTAATGCCCAAAGGCGGCGGCTGCGAGAACATGGGCGCGTTTCAAACGCTGCTTCCCTCCGATGGCGTCGAGGGGGTAAAGGAATTTGTGATACAAACCGTGGACAGGGCCGGCGGAAAGGCCTGCCCTCCCCTGCTTGTGGGCGTGGGAATAGGCGGCAGCATGGACAAGTGCGTGTGGCTCGCGAAGAAAGCCCTGCTCCGCCCTGTCGGCAGCCGCAGTCAAAGCCCCTTCTATTCAAACCTGGAAACAGAGCTCCTTGAAAAAATAAACAATTTGGGCATAGGGCCAATGGGAATGGGCGGCAGGATAACAGCCCTGGATGTGCACGTTGAATACTCGCCCTGCCACATCACTGCGCTGCCGGTGGCGGTAAACCTCCAGTGCCACGCCAGCCGAAACGCCAAGGCCGAATTGTAAATGAAGAATTTTAACCACGGAGGACACGAAGGACACGGAGTTTTTGGTACAAAAACTATCTTTATCCTCCGTGAAACTCCGTGTAACTCCGTGGTAAATTCTTAATTAAAGGGAAAATATGGAAGCAAAAGTATTACAGCTAACGACACCGTTAACACGTTCTGATATTTCAAGTCTGGAAATAGGCGACATCGTTGAGCTTAGCGGGTTTATCTACACGGCCAGGGACGCCGCCCACAAGCGCATGGAAAACGCGTGGAAACAGAAGCAGCCGTTACCGGTTGACCTCAAAGGGCAGCTTGTCTTTTACGCGGGGCCCTGTCCCGCCAAACCCGGTCACGCCGTGGGCTCAATCGCGCCGACAACCAGTATGCGCATGGACAAATTTGTCGAGATGACCTTTGAGCTAGGCCTCGTTGGAATGATCGGCAAGGGGGATCGCTCTGATTTTGTTCCGGGCCTCTGCAAAAAGTACGGTGGAATTTATTTCCTCGGCATTGGAGGAGCCTCGGCGCTGATTTCAAGACAGGTTAAAAGCTGCGAAATTGTCGCGTGGGAAGATTTGGGCACAGAGTCCGTCAAAAAACTTGAAGTTGAAAAATTACGCCTGATAGTCGGCATAGATTCCAAAGGCCGTGTTTTCCAGGACAGGGAGATCGCTAAATATCGCCGGGCAGCTCTTTAAACTCCCATTCGGCGCTGTCAGCATTGTCACGTGTATAAATACCGGCGGCCTTTTCATTCGCGTTATAGAAAGCCTCAAACCCGTCACCGAATGAACTGACGCCAAGTATTACTTTCTCCCCAATGGTAATGGAAACCAATTTATTATTTCTGAAAGCGTAATCCCCAATGGAAGCGACGCTCTCCGGAATGACAACCTCTGTCAGCTGGTTATCCCTAAAGGCGTAATACCCAATGGTAACAACGCCGCTCCCAATGGTTACCTCATCCAGGTTATTGTACGCGAAAGCGGAATCTCCAATGGCTGTAATATTATCGTGCATGTTAATGCTTTTTAATTTATTGTTCGCGAACGCGCTTCTTCCGATCGCTGTAACGCCTTCAGGAATATCGACCTGGGTTAGATAGTTGTTCTCAAAAGCGTTGTCTTTAATAAATAATAAGCCCTCCGGAAGCGCAAGAGAAGTCAACTTGTTATACGCGAACGCGCTGCTCCCTATGGTCGTAAGGCTTTCCGGAAACGTAATATTTTCAAGCAGGTTGTTGGTAAAAGCCCTGCTCTCTATGGAAACGATATTGCCCTTAAACTCCACCTTGTTCAGCTGATTATACGTAAAAGAACTTGCCCCTATTGTTTTGATTTTCTCCGGGATTTCAACAGATGTCAGCTGATTGTTCGCGAAGGCGCCGTCTCCGATAAAATTTACAGCGTCCGGAAGCTCAAGAGAATTTTTTAACCGGTTGTTGGCGAACGCGTTTTTCCCGATGGAAACGACACTATCCGGAATGTAAACTGCGTCCAGGTAGTTGTAGGAGAAGGCCCCATCCCCAATGGTTTTAACCCCTAAAGATATGGTAACGCTCTCCAGCTTGTTTATGGAAAACGCCGTGTTCCCGATAATTTCAACGCTGCCCGGTATGGTGACGCTGGTCAGCTTGTTATTGGCAAACGAGTTCTTCCCGATGGTTTCAATGGTTTTGGGAATTGTAAGCTCTGTGAGATTTTTTAAATAGAACGCGGCATCTCCAATAGCGGCGACCGGTTTACCGGATATCTGATCCGGTATCGCGACCTCGGTCCATACTCCATTGTAACGTGTAATTGACAGGGCCGATGTTCCGGTAAAACTGAAATCCGTGTATACGTTAACTTTTTTCGCTTTCCATTTCCAGCCCGCGGGTTTATACGGATCAAGGCCTACCATGATCTGCCCAAGGGATCCCGGCGTTATGTCAAGCCTGTAAACCGCCGGGCCCGTTCTTGTAAGGCCGTGTTTCAGGATAATAAAAGGCGCGTTTAACTTTATGTCATCAGCTTCCAGCCCGTGAATATCCTCGTTAAACGTAATGACGAGCCTGCTGGTTGTGATGAAGTCTTGATTGGTTTCATCCGCGATGAAAGAGACGTCGGTTATGGCAAGGCCGTTGTCACCTGGCCTGTTCAGGTCATCGCAGGCCACAACAAACAAAGCGGCAAGCGCGGCATATGCCATAGCGGTAAATGCGGCAAGCACGCCGTGTTTTAATAATTTAACCATCGCCGTACTTCCATAAGGACATTATCAAGCTGCGTATCCTGGCGTTCGACCGTGGGATCTTCTTCCTCAGAGTCGCCTGTAAAAATATATTCGGGACTTATCCCTTTTCCCTCAAAACACTCTCCATTCATGTCTGTCACCCTGTAAGCCGATATTGTGTAATACCATCCGTTTATCATGGGACGCGAGGTTTTCGGCGAGAACGCCCCTCTGGTCGTTGTCCCCATATGTCTTACATGGCTCTGTGTTTTAATGGCCATTGTAAACCATTCAGCGGCCGAAACAGTGGCTACATTTGTCAATAACGCTATAGGTTTTGTAAACCTTGTTCCCTCCGGCCTTACCCTGAATGTCATCGGCTCGGAAAATTCATTGCGGCCGGGGCCGTTTTTTACCCTTGCCTTCATATAATTTTTTTGCGCGGAGGTAAAACGACCCGCTATATATTCGGCGATCTGGCCTGAGCCTCCGGAATTATTGCGAATATCAATAACAACCGCGTCAATATCATTATCCTGAAAAAATGCAGTGATACCGTCAATTTCCTTGGGCCAATCAGCCTGTTCCAGTTTTTCGCTGTCAACAAACGAGGCTATATAGAGATAACCAATATTATTATATAAATCAGACTTAAATCTTCCGTAAGTAAAGAAGCCTCCTTTATCAAATCCATTGTCCAATAAATAGTTTTTCTTGATAACGGCAAGACTAAACCATTTTTCTTCTCTTTTTTGAATATCATCGTTTTTTAACCAGAAATAATTACCGCCCGGCGCAAACAGGCTTACATGCGGATCCATAAGCTCGCTTAACATATCCTTGCAGGTTTCAAAAAGATAAGTGCCGTCTCTTTCATTGTCCGGGTTGTCAGGCGGTATTCTCCTCATCAATAAAGCATGATAATTATCGTATACATCTTCCCAGCTTTCAAATTCCGGGTTATCGCTCATTCTTATATCTATATACGCGTGTATCTCGTTAAAATCAGTCCAGAGGTTTTTTAACACCGCTTGAGGATCAGACGCCGGTTCAGGCCCCAAAAAGACATTGCAGCCTCCCATGAAAACCACGGCGAGCGTAACGCATAGCGCTTTTGTTTTTCCCACAAAATATGATCCTTTCATCTTTACTTCCTAAAATGAGAAGGCAACCCCGACGATCAGCCGGAGAAGCGCGTCTCTTCTTGGTTTTGGAAAATTAATCCGTGAAAGCTCAAAACCAATGTCCGAATAAGCTGAAATCAAAGGAGTAAATTTGTGGGTATATTTCAGATCGCCGAAGATCGCCCAATAATTGTGAAGGCTGACAATACCCATTTCCATGGGCCAGGCAAATGCCCCCAGGTAATGCGGCCTTAGCGCGTAGCCGAACAATGGAAAATCCGCCGAAAAAACCAGAATATTATCAGGGTTGATAATCCATTTCTGGCTCGCGTGCAAACCAAGCGAAGCGTTAATTGTAATGTTCATGTACAGAAAATTGTTAAGCTTTTCTATAATATAGGAATCAACGCGAAACGCCCCGCCCAAATATCCCGGGAACACCCGGTTTCCCCACAGTATGTAATCCAGCGCGTATTCAAGATATAGCCTGGTATAAGTATCTTCCATCCGGTAATATTCAAAAAAATGATCCATCAAATCCGGCTCCAGCTCTCTCTTGTCAAGCGGATATGATTGAATGGCCTCGTTCTTTCCCCTGAAAAAACCAATATTGAACGAATGAAAAAAATTGCCCTTCTCGGCATTGCCGTTGATGGTAACGGTAAAAGCGTTAAGGTTTCTGTTCAGCGGTGCGTCTGTTTCTTCCCTGTACCCGGTGAACGAACAGCCAAAACCGGCTCCCAATAAAAAGATTTTTTTATTTGGTACCGCCGTAGTTGGCACCGATGTCAATGTCTGCGCAGCGGACTCCGCCGCCGCTTCCGGCTCCTCCTCCGCCGCTGCGTATCCAATAGAGAGCGTGAGAACGATGAGCGGCAGAATCCTTTTCGCCAAACGGTACATATTTGTATGATAACAAGAAAAGGGACTAGGGACTAGTACGAATGTTTGCAATATGTTAAATTAATCCCATGCTGGATCACAAATTCATAGTAGAAAACATGGACGCCGTTGAGGCGAATATCGCCAATCGCTTTATGAAAGCCGACGCGCGTGAAGTGGCGCGCCTGTACCACTGGCGCACGGAACTGACAACCTCTCTTCAGGCGCTGCAGCAGAAACGGAACGCCAACGCCGCCGCCATGAAGGGAAAACTCGATCAGGAGCAGCGCAACGCCCTTATCGAGGAAGGGAAAAAACTCAAGGAAGAGATAACCCAGGCGGAAATGGAACTGGGCATCGCGGAAAAAGAGCTCAACGACGAGGCGCGCAAGATTCCCAACATGGCTCATCCAGAAGCTCCGGTTGGCAGGGAAGACAAGGATAACCTCGAGGTAAAGAGGGTCGGCGAACCGACCAAATTCAACTTTGAGCCCGCCGATCATGTAAAACTGGGGCAGGACCTCGATATTATCGATTTTGATTCGGCGACAAAGGTGTCAGGCACCAAATTCTACTACCTGAAAAACGAAGGGGTTTTTCTGGAGCTCGGCCTTATCCGTTACGCGCTGGACGTATTACAGAAAAAAGGTTTTACGCCCTTTATTACTCCGGACGTGGCGCGTGAGGAAATCCTGGAAGGCATAGGCTTTAACCCGCGCGGCGAGGAATCCAATGTATACACGCTTGAAGGCGAGAACGCCTGCCTTGTGGGAACCGCCGAGATCACCCTTGGAGGCTATTATTCAGACACGATTTTCACAAAGGACAAACTGCCTATCCGCATGGCGGGCCTTTCCCACTGTTTCCGCCGCGAGGCAGGAGCCGCCGGGCAGTTCTCCAAAGGCCTGTACAGGGTGCACCAGTTTACCAAGCTGGAAATGTTCATATACTGCCTGCCCGAAGAATCCGGGAAATTCCATGAAGAATTACGCCTAATCGAAGAAGAAATCTTCAAGGGCCTTGATATCCCCTTCCGCGTGGTGGACACATGCACCGGCGACCTCGGCGCGCCCGCTTACCGTAAATGGGATCTTGAGGCGTGGATGCCGGGCCGCAATAACGGCGAATGGGGCGAGGTGACATCGACCTCAAACTGCACGGATTACCAGTCCAGGCGTCTGAACATACGTTACAAGGACGATGACGGCAAAAACAAATTCGTCCACCTTTTGAACGGCACGGCTATCGCCATATCAAGGGCGATCATCGCCATACTGGAAAATTTCCAGCAGCAGGACGGCTCAGTGCGGATTCCAGCGGCGCTTGTCCCCTACGTCGGGTTTGATATTATTAAGAAAAGGGTCTAGGGTTCGGGGGATGGGGTCTGGGAACGAACAATGATTGAACCAAAAATTTTAAAAGGCTTTAGGGATTTTTTGCCCCAGCCGGAAATGGTACGCCGCAATTTAACCGAGAGAATCGAGGCGACGTTCCGGTCTTTCGGGTTTGTGCCAATTGATACCCCCGCGCTTGAGTACGCGGAAATACTTCTTGGCAAAGGCGGGGGCGAGACCGAGAAGCAGATCTACCGCTTTACAGATAACGGCGAGCGTGATGTCGCCCTCCGTTTTGACTTAACCGTTCCCTTTGCCCGCTTCACAGCCCTTCACCAGCAGGAACTTAACTTTCCTTTCAAGCGTTACCATATTGGCAAGGTGTGGCGCGGGGAAAATACCCAGCGCGGCCGTTACCGGGAATTCACCCAGTGCGATTTTGACATCATTGGCAGCGACAGCCCGGCCGCCGATTTTGAAATTCTCCTGATGATCCGAAGCGTTCTGACAGACCTTAACCTCGGCGTTGACATTAAAATCAACCACAGGGGCCTTTTCAACCGCTTCCTCTCGCACATAGGCCAGCTGGAAAATTCCGTTGAAATACTGCGCGCTGTAGACAAGATTTCAAAAGTCGGCGTTGACGAGACAAAACAAACCCTCGCCGGCATTGCCGGGGACGCTAACGGACAGAAAATTCTTGAGTATATCGGCGTGGAGACAACGGGAAAAGACGCTTCTTTTGAACAGGCGCTGAATCGCATAACGGAGCTTTCAGGCGGGCCCTCCCCGGAATCGGAACGGTTAAGCCTTCTCCATAAATTCATGAACGATGCTTTTTTGGGAACCGCCGACGTCGGGGGCGCTTTCTCCCTTGACCCATCAATCACGCGGGGGCTGGATTATTACACGGGCGTTGTTTTTGAGACCTTTTTGACAGAGCTTCCGGACATAGGCTCAATATGCTCGGGCGGCCGTTATGACAACCTAGCCGGCCTTTACACGAAAAACGCGATCAGCGGGGTGGGCTCGTCCATAGGCCTTGACCGCATGATCGCCGCGCTGGAAAGCCTGAACAAGCTGCCCCCGGCAAACGGGTTTGCCGCTGTAGCCATCGCCTGCCTAAAGCGGGAAGACGCCGGGCAGTACCAGGCCCTCGCAACGCAGTTCCGGCGCGCCGGAGTCCCCTGCGAGGTTTTCACTGATACGGACGAAACCGCAGATAGCAGCAAAAACCTTGTAAAACAGTTTGTGTTAGCTGAAAAGAAAGGCCATCAATGGATGATCATCCCCGGAGCGCGGCCCCTAAGCGACCCGCTGACCCTGCGGAATCTTGTAACAAGGAAAAACCAGGAAGGATTATCCGTTGATGAAGTTGTGAGTGCTATCAGGGATTAAAGACCACTCGTCGGCGCCTGCGGCGCACTTTATTCGCAAATCCTCACGCAAAGGCGCAAAGACACCAAGCACACAAAGGAATACATAAAGAAGAAAGAAGGGGGAAGAAAGTAAGAAGATGTGAATCTTCTCCTTCCCTCTTCCCTTGGCGTCCTTTGCGCCTTAGCGATCTTTGCGAGATAAATAGCGGGTAAATCGCGCCACAGGCGCCCGCGAAATGTTACCAGTCCTTCATCGCCTTCTTAAAAGCTCCTGCGGAGGCGCGGATATTTTCCTCACTCACGCAGTACGCCAAACGCAGCCATCCGGACGTGCCGAAAGTAGATCCGGGAACGCCCAGAATTAAATGATCTTTTAAATGGTTCACAAAAGCCATATCGTCGCCGGCTCCTCTATTTTCCGCAGGTACTGGTACCTTCTTCGAAGGTACCTTGCAGAACAGGTAGAACGCCCCCTCAGGCACGATATATTCAATTCCTGCCGCATCAAGGGCCGCCATTAAAGCGTCGCGCCTGCGCATGTAAATGTTCGCATCAACCGAAACTTCGGTAAGCTCGGCCACAACAAGCTGCATGAGGGCCGGGGCGCTGACATAGCCTAAAGTGCGCATGGCGTAGACAAAGGCGTTTATCACGTCGTCTTTATCCGCTATATTCGGGCTTACCGCGATATAGCCAATCCTCTCGCCCGGCAGGGAAAGGCACTTTGAGTATGAATTAACAACTATTGTCTCGGCGTAGGCGTTGAGAATGGGCGGAACATGCGCGTTGTTATAGGCGATCTCACGGTAAGGCTCGTCAGCGACAATGTAGGGCATGCGGCCGGTTTTTTTGCCGTGTTCCCGCAAAA
>Ga0268262_10004562_pt1 | contig 14255 bp, 14 predicted proteins | sample TergutNc150P3_FD_190354 | JGI IMG/M metagenome (GOLD analysis project Ga0268262, IMG submission 190354) | Nasutitermes corniger P3 segment gut microbial community from laboratory colony in Florida, USA - Nc150 P3 (SPAdes) (version 2) | ecosystem: Host-associated > Arthropoda: Insects >... | reverse complement strand
TCGTATGCTTTCTGGCATAAGGCTCAATAACTCCCCATAAAAGAGAGCTTTTTCCCGAACCGCTAACTCCGCATATAACGCTCATCGCTCCCATTGGAATTTCAATTTTTAGATTCTTCAAATTGTTGAAATTGATTTTTGAAATTTTCAAATATTTTTTGACATTATTTTTCGGCAAATCTAAATCAATTTTTTTCTCAGGAACAAAATTCAATATTTCGCCGCCTTCCTCGCCTGCACCCGGCCCCATTTCAATAACATTGTCCGCTCGCCTGATGAGCATAGGGTGGTGTTCTATAATGGCAAGAGTATTGCCTCTCTCTTTTAACCGGAGCAATACGCTCCATAATTTTTCAATATCCTTTTCGTGCAAGCCGCTTGCGGGTTCGTCTATGCAGAGCAAAATTCCGTTCAAATGACCTGTGCAAAGCGCGGCAAGCCTTATCCTTTGCGCCTCGCCGCTGCTCAGAGTTTCTGCCAAACGTCCCAAACTCAAATGCCCTAAACCCAAATCGCACAAAATTGAAATTCTCAGCGGAATATCCAAAAGTGTGCTTTTTAATCTCTTTGGAACAGTCTCCAAATATGTTGGCAATTCTTTGTTGAGTTCCAGCAATGTTTTTGAATGAAATTCAACCCACGATAAATTTTCCCATTTGCTGTTCAAAGCGACATTTCTCAGTTGAAAACCCTTGCAAACAGGGCAGTTCAAACCATTTCCTGTGCACTTGGGGCATTGCCCAAGGCGGTTCCAAGGCGAAAAATGCGCCACGCTCAAAGATTCCGCTATGCAGTTGTGAGCTTCGCAGCGTGGGATTGTGGATAAAAATAATTTTTGAGTTTCCAAGTCTGCCAAAACCAAACTTTCATTAACTTTCAATGCACCCTCTATTGCCTCCGAAAGCCTTGTTCTCTGATTTTCTTTCGCAACTATCCTGTCTATTATCAGATGAAATTCCTGCGGAATTTGGGTTTCCATATTCTTGCTCAAAAAATCAAGCGATATGGTTTTATTATCGGAAATTGCTTTCACAAATCCTTGGGCTAAATAAATTTTCGCAAGTTCGCTAAGAGTTCTGCCATTTATGTACACAGGTGCTAAAATTTGAATTTTTGTTCCCTCTTCTATCGCAGACAATTTTTCCACCATAGCTTGTGGATTAAGCGATTCCATTTTCACTCCACATTCTGGGCAAACCGGATTTGCACATTCTGCAAATAGAACTCTGAGCATCGGGGCAATTTCTGCAAGGCTTGCGACCGTTGCTTTTTTTGCTATTATTTTATCACCACATTCAAGGGCGATGCTCGGTCTTAAATTGTGTATGGCTTTAACAGGGACATTCTTTGGCCCTCCGAGCATTGCAATAGCCGAATTCCCCAGTGTTTCTAAGTATCTGCGCCTGCTTTCTGCGTGAGCCACGTCTAGCACAAGGCTGGATTTTCCGCAGCCCGAAGGCCCGCAAACAACGGTTATTTTCCCAAGCGGAAAATCCGCATCTATATTTTTTAGATTATGAGCATAAGCCCCCAAAACCTGTATTTTATCCCCTTCCATTTTACCTCTTCCCTTATTGAATCAGTGGTTGAATTTGGCATTCACAAGCGACATCGCTTTGTAATCCATTTTGCTAATTGTTTTTTCTACCCTGCCCGCAATCCAAGTGTGCAGCAAATGCACAGGAATTGCAACAGAAAGCCCAGCTTCCGTTGTTATCAAGGCTATGGAAATTCCGCCTGCCAAAAGTTTTGGGTCTGCTGTGCCGTGCATTGTTATAACATTGAAAAGCTCTATCATTCCCATAACGGTTCCGAGCAAACCGAGCAGGGGAGCCGTGGTTCCCAAAACGGATATTGCAGAAAGCCTGCTCTCTAAACGCGGAACTATTTTTGCAAACAATGCTTCAAGTGCTTTTTCAGTTTCTTCCCTTGTTCTAAGTTTGGGGTCAAGAACGGTCTCTTCAATTTTTTTGTATGAGCGGCGGTTTAAAAATAAAACAACAAATCTCTCTACAATTAAAATCAAGGCAACTATGAACATAGCTAAAATGGGGTACATCAAAATTCCGCCATCTTGCATAAGACCGTTGAATTTTTCCCTCAATGTTTTATTTTGCTCACTTGCCGCTATTGCTCCGAGGTTTGCATTTAAAAGCGGGTCTATTGGCACAAGCAAAATATTTGAGGAGTCCAAATTATCAAAAGAGAAAGTTCCAAGCCCACCTAAGCGAATCAACGAATCGTTGATTTCTGTTTCTGAGTTGTGCTCAATATTTTTTTTTGCGAGCGAGAAAAGAATTTCTGCGGATTGCAAAGGGGAGTCGCCTGTTATTGAAACGTCTGGGACAACTCCCTTGCTCACATTTCTCAATTCCTGAATTCTATCTTGGCTTGGGAATACGGAACTGAAAGCCGCTCTTGCCTTTTCTGCATCTTCGTTTGCAAAATCCAAAGCCTCTCTTGCAATTCTTAATTCTTCAAAAAGTTTTGAGCGTTCCGAAAATATTTCCTCTGTTTTTCCCTTGCGTGTTTCTAATTGCTGTTCTATGCGTTCCCTTTCTTCATTTTGCTTTGATTTCTCTTGCCAACGCTTTGCAACCGCCATATCACGAGCTTGGCGGGCTTCTTCCAAATCTGCCTTTGCGCTATTGACTTCGGCTTGCTGCTTTACCAAGTCAACCTGAGCAAAAGCCGCTGTTGTTAGCGCGAAAAGAATGTAATATATTATATGCACAGGAATAATGTAGAAAAAACATACTCCTTCACAACTTCCCTTTGCATAATGATGTTAGGCAATGTCAAATATTTTGTTTTCAGAAAAATTTTGCCCATAATGTAGGTTAAGGGGTCTATCACCGCTACCGCGGTTGTTGGAACGCCAGCCAAATAGGTTTCCAAAACTGCAGTGCCGGGTGTGCAAACGGCAGCTTTTGCTCCCGCAAAAGACGTTCCGTGTTCTCTTAAAATAACTGGAAATTTGCCGCCGAGTTTTTTGTTCAAAAAATCAAAAAGTTCCTTGCGAGAAGCCACAAAAACAGCTTCTTTTTCATTTTTTGCAAGTGCCATATATTTTTTTAAATTTCGCTTTAATTGACCAAGTCTGCTGCCTGGCAAAAATAAAACCTTGTCTTTGAATTTATCGCAAATTTTTGTGTTTTTCAAACACGGGTGTTTAACTAAAATTGCATTTGCTCCAAAACTCTCGTAAATGTTTTTTTCAAATTCAAAAAATACTCCGACATTTATGTTCTTAAAGTGCTTTCCCCTGTTTTTTTTCCAAGCCCATATTTGCGGTGGCGCGATATAAAAAACGGGTTTGTTTATTTTTTTTGCGAGTTTAGTCAGAGGCAAATTCATTCCGGGGTAGTCTATGCAAATCAAGACTTGGCAGTCTTCGCTTTGCAGTATTTTTGAGAGTTTTCTCTTTATAAAAAAAAGTTTTGGCAATTTTTTCAACACATCAAAAAATCCGTTCACCGCCATATCTTCAAAATTCGCTACGGTTTTCAAGCCTGCATTTTTCATATATGTGCCGCCCGTTCCCAAGACTTCAAGCCCCTCTTTTAAAACTGTTTTTACAACATCTTCACCGATAATATCGCCGGAATCTTCTCCTGCAACTATTAATGCAAACATTATCTTTTTGCCCACTCGTTGATAAGCAAGCCGGCTATTATGCTTGAATGTTGGTTTCTGAGCGTTCCGTGAACTTGCATCACCACAACTATCACCGCTTTTTCCGGTTCGGTTTTTTTCTGCGCAAAGCCAGCGAACCAGTCGTAGCGGCCTGTTGGGGATTCTCCGTTTAAAGAGCCGGTTTTTCCGCCGATGTTCAGAGAATTTCGGTTGTAGTTGAATACGCTTTTTCTAATATCTCTTGAAGCAGTGCCATCTATTATGGTTTTTGAAAACAAATTCCACATTTCTTCGTAGGTTGTTTTTTGAAAAGAATCTTCTGGTTGAACAAATAGGAGCGTTCTTATTGCATTTGCTACTTGCAGGGGAGAGAGCATATTGCGTTTTGTGAATCCGCTTGAGCTTTCTGCAAGTTCGTAATCGGAATCGGGATAATTGAAGTTTGCAAATCCAAGTTTTTCGGCAACGCTTTGCATTTTTTCGCTTCCAAGTTCCATGCCAATTATTCCCATCGCAGGATTATTGCTTCTTGCAAAAGCATCTTCAAGGGTTATAAAATTGGTTTTTTGATTTTCTTTTGGGAAAATCTGCCTTTTGTAAAGGGTTGAGTTTCTGCCTATTCTTGGAAATTCGCTTTTTGAGTTTTTTCCATTTTCAAGAGCGGCTGTGGCGGTCACTATTTTCGCAAGGCTTGCCGCAGGAAAAGAGTCTCGTTTAAAAAAAGTGGGTTCTTCGGAGTTTTTATTATCCTCTCTTTGCCCCCAAGCTAAAATTTTTCCGCTTTTTGCATCCATAAGCAAAATAAAAGCGTTAGGTGGGTGGTAGCGGTTCAATAATTTTTTTGTGTTTGCGGCTAAAACAGAGTCTCCCTGCTCTGCGACAATGTCTGAATTTGAGTCTGAACTAGGGTCTGAGCTTATGTCTGAACTTGAAATTTCAAAAATAACAGAATCGCTTTCGTGTTCGGCTCCAACGGAGTTAAGTAAAGTAAAAACCAGAATAAACAACGCTAGGCAAGCAGCTAACAAAGAACTGCGACCTATTTTTTTTGATTTTATATTAAAAGAAATCATTTGCGAAAAAAAGGTAGAAATTTTTTACATATTAAGTAATGTTTCCAGCATAGTATTTATAGTTGTTAAATAACGTGCACTTGCCTGATATGTGTGCTGATATTGGATTAGGCTTGCTATTTCTTCGTCTAAGTTTACTCCCATTACTTCATTTTGGCGAACCATAAGCTGTTGCAAAGCAAATGCACGGGTATTTAGGCCTGCACCAGCAGCATTGCGTTCAGTGCCAAGTTGACCGAGCATTCCTGAATAAAACTGATTTATGGTTTGAGTGCTTTTTCCAAATACATCGCCTTGCATAACCAAGCTGTTGCGAAGCTGCGAAAGCAAAAGGGCATTGTCGCCATCGCCTGGTCCTGAATATCCGCTTGCGTTATAATCAAAACTCATTCTGAACGTTCCGTCCCTAATTGCCGCTGCTATTTTACCATCATCATCGTTAAAAATAATTTCTGCGTTTTGATAATCCACATAGTAATCCAAACCCTCTTTCAAGGCTACGCCATCTATTTCTATGTTAAGAGTGCCTTTGCAAATATGCCTATATAATGGGAAAGAAGCATTGTCTCTACTAGATACCGATGCTAATTCCTGTAATTTTAAAGACACTGCTGTTGTGTAGGTAGTAGTGGTGGTATCTAGAATTAAACCGTTAGAAGCACTAGTTATATAAAGCGAATCTACAGTTTCAATCTTTCCACCAATGCCTGCTGCAATGTTGTTTATATCGTCTTTAATCGCTTGCCCAAGCTTTATGTTTGCTGCGCTGAAATTGTTTGGATCAGCATCAAAAAAATCTATGAAAGACAAGCCAGATAGCGCATAGCCAGTTTGGTGAATTTTATTCACCTCGGTTATGAGGCTTTTTGCCAGATCGTTCACGTAATTTTCGTATTTTGGAATATCCACGTCTCTAACATCCATTAAGGCTCTTAGCTCGCCTTGCTTTGGAAGAAACTCGGTTCCCGTTAAATCAAGACGAATTTCCACCTTTGCATACTGATGTCCATCTCTTTCTGTGAATTCTTGGCGGCTTACGATAAGTTCGTGATTTTTTGCGGGGCTAACCAGCAATTGCCCATTTGAGCTTACTGTGATTACTCCGTGTTCGTCTTCGTAATAATCAACATCTATAATTTGAGCAAGGTCTTGCAGCATTTTATCGCGTTGGTCGCGAGTGTCGTTTGCTTTGTTGCCAATTTTGTTTTCAGCAGCGGTTATTACCATATTGCAGCGGTAAATGCCAGCAGTAAGTTCGTTTATTTTGTGAACACGAGCCTCTATTTCGTCGTTTATGGTATCTTTATAGGCTCTGAGCTGTGTTGTTAAATAGTGAAATTGAGTGACTAAACTTTCGCTTGTGGAGCGAAGAGTTTCCCTAGCACCTGCACTCTCAGGGTTTTTAGATACATCGTCCCAGCCATTCCAAAAATCGTTCAAAAGTGAGTTCAGAGCAGATTTGCTTGTGCCCGATTCGTTAAAAATATCTTCTATTCTTGCATAAGAGGAATCTTTTATGGAATAATAGCCATAACGGGTGGATTCATCGTTCACCAAACGGTCTATAAATTGGTCGCGTACCCTATTTATGGAATAAACCTCTACCCCAAAGCCCATCTGTCCATAAGAACCATCACGCCGCCAGTCTGCGCTTTGCTCTATGCGCTTGCGGGAGTAGCCGTCTGTGCCAGCATTGGTTATATTTTGACCAGTGACGTTTATCCCCAGCTGTGAAGCCGACAGACCGCGAGTAGCTATATTTAAACCTTCAAATAGAGATGACATAATGTCCTAAGTGCAAAAATCGTGCCAAATTAATTTTCTACATTAATCCTATGAAAATTCTATGCTTTTTGACTCTCGCCGCCGCCACGCTTTCTTTTGCCCAGCTTTCAGGGCAAAACGTGAGCCTTCCCAAGCCCAATCTAGACAAGGGCTATTCAATAACAAAATCCCTCTCTTTGAGAAAATCTGCCGAAGCACAGGATTTTCAAAAGGCAAAGGATTTAAGCCTTGAAGAAATTTCCGAGTTGCTATGGGCTGCAAATGGCGTAAACAGGCCAGCAGAGGGCAGGCGCACCGCACCATCTGCGATGAACTCCCAAGACATTTACTTATATGTTCTTGCAAAAGGCGGTGCATATTTATACAACGCCAAAGAACATTCTCTCAGTTTAGTTGCAAGCGGCGATTTACGTGCCGCAGGTGCAGGCGGTCAAAAGGCTTTTGGCGATGCTCCTATAATTGTGGTGCTGGTCTCTGATATTTCCAAATTAAAGAGCGGCGGTGAAAAACTTGGAGCGATGGATGCAGGCATTGTGTCTCAGAATATTTCCCTATTTTGCTCCGGCACTGGCTTAATCACCAGAGTCCGCGCATCTATGGATGTCGATGCTTTAACCAAGGCTTTGAAGCTAAATGCTTCGCAGATACCTATGTTAAACCATCCAGTGGGGAAGTGATAAAAGCGACAATTATTGTCGCTTTATAATAAACTTTTAAAAAATTTCTCATATTTTTTTAACTTGTCTATTACATCATCTACATTGAGAATTTTATTCTCATCACCAAGCCAATACTTACCCTCAACTATTGCAAATGCCATAAATTTATCTTTACTAGATACTTGTATTATTTCTTTGTCTTCAAGCTTAAATTCTTTTGCTTTTGCTTCTAACTTCTTATGTAACTCATCTTTTACCATTTCTCTCTCAGTTTTATTAGGAACGCATATTTTAAAATATAAATCCCATTGTTTTTTCTTTTCTATTTGAAGGTAACCCTTCTCCAAATCCAGCCAACGTAATTTTGGACGCTTACCATATTGATGTTCCCAGAAACATTTTTCAAATTTTTCTGAAGAATCTAAATAGTGAAAAAAACCAACACGACAAAAATAGTCCCAATCTTTTATATTTTTTGTTTTAAAGGCTTTTTCAGCTTTTTCCTGAGCTTCAAGATTTTCAAGGAAGTCTGCATAAAATTTCTTTTCAATGTTGTATTTTTTCAAGAAGTTTATTAAAGCACGACGATTTATGTAAGTCCAATTCGGATACTTATTCTTAATGTTTTCTGTTGAATATTTTGATTCCGTTCCGGTTTTTAAATAGATACAAATTAGTTTTCTATCTTCTTTCTTTCCCCATTCTTCATAATTTTTCAATTGTTTAGAATGTTCTCCAGTAAGTGTTTTATTTTCAATTATTATAAGATATTTCTTATCTGTATTAGTGTAATCTACATCAGCACAAATATCAATTCTTTTTTTCTCATCAATTTTTTTCTCACGCTTAGGTTTTACACATTTTATTTTTAAATTGTTATCTTTTGTTAATAATTTTATAAAATCTACTGCACAGGCATTTAATTTTTCATCCTGTTTTTTTCTATCTGGATTAGCCCATCGCAATAGTTCAAAAATGAACTCGGATAGGATTGATTCAGTTGTCACGATTTTAGAGGTGTTTTTTTCCATAGTGAACTCCTTTGGTTTTAAATTTGCCGTAATATAGAAAAATTTTGCGGGGTTACTCATCCTTTACATAACGCACAGATAGTTTGTCGCCGAGCCACGTGTTGCATCTTTGGACTTCATCGCTGTCGTGTCTCATAGAAAAAGTCCAAACTAGGTTCTCATCATCGCATTTAGTAGCAGACCACCATAGACCGTATAAGCCAATAGACGGGCCTTGAAAATTAGATGAGCCTTCTGGCAATGCAGCAAAGCCGAATGTGTCTTCGCCGTTGCCGGATTTTCCGTTATGGTCTTTCCAACCTTCCTTTGCTTTCAAGTATCTGCCCGCCTCCTCGTCTGAATCTTTTGGAATATAAAAATCAAGGCTATTTTCTCCAGTATAACATACATATTCAATCAATCCATTCCATTCACCAAAACTTGGCAAATGCCAACCTTTCGGGCAAATTTTCTTTGCGGTTTCAAAATCATACTTGCCTTCTCCTTCATAATTAAAATTTTCCGCAAGCCAAGTCATATCGTCAATCTTCACGGTTTTGTAGGTTTTGCCGTCTCTTTGGTCGGTGAATGTGCCCCGCGTGATTTTTGAATAGAATCTGCGACACAATTTTAATATGCCTTCACATTTTGCTAATGATTTGCACCATTCCTCCGGTATGCCATTATCCTCATTAATCCCATAATACAACCCCGCCATTGAACCCGCCACCATCGCTGTTGTATCGGTATCGCCTCCGAGATTTACCGCTTCTAGCACGGTATCTTTAAAATTGTCATTTTTCAAAAAACACCACAAAGCGGCTTCAAGAGTGTGCACCACATATCCATCAGATTGAATATCATCCCTTTTCAATTTATATATATCGCCTTCTAATATGCGTTTATAATGGGAAAATTCGCTCTGACATTCTGGCATCCAGTCATATATTCCCCCAAATCGCGGTGAATGTGCAATATCACAAAGTATGCCCGTAACATCTTTACTTTTCCAAAAATACACTAGCCGTAGGTATTCCGAGTATAATGTGCAGCCTAAAACTGTGCGTGGGTGTGCGTGGGTGATAGCGGAATATTTTTCTATATTTTCTAAACGAGAACCCAGGCTATAGTTTTCAATGTTCATAAGTGCTACAGGAGCAATACGCATCAATGAACCATTGCTACAATCACTTTCTTTGGTTTGCCCGCATTTACTTGCCGGAGTTCCTTTTCTGAATGTCTTAATCGCTGCAAAGGTAGTGTGCCCATCGTCAAAACATTTTCCGTGGGGAGTCATATAGCCATTTTTGTGCCAGTCGGAAAATTTGCGCATAAGGGCATCGCAATCTCCGCCTTCCACTATGTTTTCCATAAGGCATAATGTTAGCGAGGTGTCATCAGACCACGTGCCAGCGGGCTGCTTGTGCGTTCCGCCGCCTATCATATCGGTTGCTTTAAATGTATCTCGCTCCTGTTTCTCAAAGGGAACGCCCAGAGCATCTCCTATTGCACCGCCGATTATGGTGGAGACTATTTTATTTAGAAAACTTTCCTTCGGTGGTTCTTCTATATAAGCACCCACATCCATATCAAAGGTGAGATCCATTGATGTTAAAATGTCTTCTACATTTATAACAGTTCTATGACCAAACTTTTTTTTGAAATCGGCTTCTGTGTGTCGAACAATGTCTGCGACCGTTTTAAGCCCTGCATTATGCAACCAAAACTTGTGCATTATGGCAAGATCCAAATCGTCAAAGCCCAAAAGCAATTTTTGAGCTATTTCTTCTTTTTGCTCCATAGTTTTCTCCTTGTTTAAATATAATATACAATACCATTGCGACAGCTATTGTCGCAGATTTATGATTTTTCGCACAGCCATTTCCCATATTTCACCATTTCTTGCTTCAATTCATTGGGGGTTATAACCCTGACATTATACCCCCAAAAGCGAATCCATTCCAGCAAGTCTAGGTTTATTGGACTTTTCAGGCGAACTTCTATCCATTTTTCGTCTTTATGCTCAATTATTTTCATATCATCCAAAAATAAATGCTCTTGCAAAGTCAAACGGCAATACCAGTCAAATTTGAGTTTAATCAAAACCGGTTCATTTTCCTGTTCTTTTTTTGCATCCCAAATTGTACCATTGTATTTCATCCTATCCAGTTCTTTTTTCAGAACATCGTTTTTCTTTTCAAAAGTTTCACTCAAAACTTTGACATAAGTAAAGCGTGACAATTTAAAACATTTCAATTTGAGTTTAGGGAAATTCTGGTCATTGCACAAAAGATAAAGCGAAGATTTATACACAATCAAAGCCCAAGGTTCCAAAATTCTTTTCTTTGGAATTTCGTCAACAACACCGCCATACTCAACTTCCAGTTTTCTCTGCTCTAACAATCCCCTTATAAAAGAATTAAAAAATTTAGTTTTACCATTTCTCGCACTATGTTCGCCAACATATTCAAGAACTCCACCCATTTTAGCAGACAAATCCCTATATAAATCCTTTCCATAAAGCCTGAGCGTTTTCTGCGAGCTGCCAGAAATCGCTTTTTCCAAAGATTCAATATCTATGCTCTCGCCAAACATCCAAAACAGGATTTTGGATAGAAGCAAAAATGAGAAAATATCGCTTTCATTTAATTCTCCATAAAAATCTATAGCCTGCACATTTGGAATTCTATACCGCAAATTCTGATTTACACCGATGCTTTCCAAAACGCCAATACTTTTCATATCCGCCAAATCGCGCTGAATATCTCTGATATTAGCTACGATGTCTTCGCTGTCCAAGGCATTTTTAACATCTTTAACCGCTAATGGTCTTCCTTTTTTGTGAAGGAAAAAGCGGTACATAGCGAGGATTCTTTGCCATTTCAAGGTGTCTGTGTTGCGCATTTTAGGGAAGATAGAAAATATTCTAAAATCCAATTCTTCTGTTTTTTTTCAGGATAAACGATGTTCATTACCGCTAGTAGACCAAGGGCAACCAGGCCATATACCTTGAATATCAAGAACATATTGTGGAAATTCGGCATAACAATAAATGCAATGCTTACCATCGGGTATGGCCTGATGATATCCTCCTGTTTGCGGATTAGCGTGACAAGTGCCTGTCTGACCTTCTCGAAGCTCTTCACCACAATAACGACATTTAAGTTCTGACATTTTTCACCTCTCTGGTTAATTTGCCCCAACATTGGAACAAAACTTTATTTTGAAATTCTCGCTTGGTCTAAAAACTCCTCATATTCTTTTAATTTCTTTACAACTTTTTCTTTGTCAATAATTTCATTATCGCCACCTAACCAATCTTTGCGTTCAACCTTTGCAACAGTCATCCATTCTCCGTTTCCAAAACGGTCAGGTTTTCTTATTTCTTCTCTATTAGATTCTTTTGCTTTTGCTATTAATATATTGTACCATTCATCTCTTGCATTTTTACGATTTTCTTCTTTGACTTTACCTATTTTGAAACACAAATCCGCTTGCTCTATTTGAAGATAAACTGTATATTCTTTCCAATCCAAAAAATACCACCAAATGCCAAGAAACCCGCCAGCGGGATTTGAAACATATTTCCAGTCAAGAAACTGGTCGGTAGCCAATATTGAATCTAAATAGCTATAAAATCCGATCCAGCAATTCCAATCCCATTCTTGAATTTTCTTTGTCTCAAAGGCTTTTTCTGCTACCTCAAGATTTGTGATTTTTTCGGTGAAATCAATGTAAATATTATTTTCTATGTTGTTGTAATTTTTGAAAAAATCTATCAAATTGCTACGGTTTATATAATTAAATCCCTTGCTTTTGATATTTTCTATTAAATATTTTGATTCTGTTACGGTTTTTAAGTAAATATAAACCATTTTTAAATCTTTTTCCTTATACCAATTCATTGCCGCTTTTTTATACCTTTCCAGTTGGTCGGAATGCTCACTAGTATATGTTTTATCTTCAATTATTATTAGATATTTGTCATTTATTTTAGCCCAGATATCAATGTTATCCCGTTGTCGTCCAGCCTCAACGCTTGTTATTTCTAAATTCTCATTTATTAAAAATTTTACAAAATCAATCGCACAAGCGTTTAATTTTTCATCGTATTTTTTGTTACCTGGCTCAGCCCATTGCAATAGCCAAGTAATAAACCCGTCTTGTGTCAATTCCGATGTTGCGATTTCAAAGATATTCGGTTTCATAGTGAATTCCTCATCAAGTTAATTGATGCTTGTTGTTCGGACTTTGATAGCAAGTGTTGCCGTTCCATAATTCTCCCTCAGTAACCTCGTTGCCACAAAATTGGCATATCATACTAGTTGTTATGGCAAGTAGATGCTTGTTGTTCGGACTTTGGTAGCAAGTATTGCCATTCCATAACTCTCCCTCAGCAACCTTTGATCCGCAATAACAACATCTCATTTCTGTCACTGTGGCTCCTAAATGTTTCTTATTCGGACTTTGGTAGCAAGTGTTGCCATTCCATAACTCTCCCTCAGTAACCTCTGAGCCACAATACCTACATCTCATACCTGCCATTTTTCACCTCTTTGGTTAATTCGCCTCCCAACATAGGGACAAAACTATAGTAAAACTATATAAATTTTTGAAAAAAAGGAAGAAAAAAGTGACTTTTTTCAAATTTCGGTTAAAAATCTACGTTTTTTCGCCCTTATCTCTTTTTATAGCCATTAATTCTTCATAAGCAGAGAGTATCATTTAATTTATGTATTCTATCAACAAGTTCACCAATTTCTCTTATAAGTTCATCTTTAGAATCACATTCAGGAACTTTAAGAAGATTAAGTATCTCTGTTAATCTATCGAAACATTCACGAGTTTCTCTCCCGATTTCTAGAACTATTCTCAATCTTTCTACTTCAGCAGAAACTTGTTCTTCACTCATCTTTCACCTCGCTTGTTGAATCTATTATTAAATATAAAAATGGGTGGCGACAATGGATGTCGCGGCTTTTCAATTTTAGTACGTTTCTATGTAGTAAAATCAATATCAGCTATTGAGGGCATTCTAAAAGAAAATTTCGTGTTTCCGTTTTTTCCAGTTATGGCAAAATCGCCTCTTGCTATTATATCCATACCTATAATTAAATCAAACTCGTGTATGGGCTTACAAGAAAGCACCGTAAGTTCTGGAATGATAACTTGATTTGGAAGTTTAATTCCTGTTACAAAAACAGGAACTCGTTCTATTCCGTTTGCGTGTCTCATTTCGGCATAACAGATTTTTTTCAATAAAATGCGTTTTGCTATAGTATTTGATATAACAGAACAAGTTGCACCTGTATCCCAGAGAGCTTTTACTTTTACGGATTTCATCTTATATGGGTTAAATATAGTTGCTTCGCTTATTATTCTGGTTAGTAATCCTTTATTTTGCTTAGTTGTGAAAGCTTTTGTTTGCATTTATTTTACCGAGAATAAAGGACCTATGGTCGCGGTGTAAGCTTCTTTTCCTGGCAGGCATTTCATAACCGAGTATTTTCCATACCCAATTGTTTTATCTCCGGTAGTCAAAGCTTCTCTCAAAGTATCAAAAGCAGCCACTACACCAGAAGAATCCATTAAAAGCTCTTTACCCTTGTATTTTTTCACCAATTTCTTTTGGTGTTTAATAAAATAATCAAGCGTAAAATTATGAATATCCTTTTTCATTACAGCCTCCAAATATAGAATATAGTAAAATTCTCAATCTTTAATGCAGCGGACTTCCAAAAGGCATAGTTTGTGCGAGTTGTTGTGAAAAAATCCGTTGTTGTAAGATGAATGCCACGAGTAGCTTCTGTCGGGGCTGTCTTCTTCTGCGCTCCACCACTGACCTTTTTCGCTGCTTGCGCTGGCGGAACTTAAAAGCTCATACCATTCCCTGAAACTGGGCAAATGCCAGCCTTCTGGGCAGGCGGCTTTGGCGGAAACCCAGTCATAGACTCTGCAATAACCGTTGTCGCAGGATTTTCCCAAGCTGCCGTTTTTTCCGCCATAATTCAAATTCTCCGCCATCCAGATTTTGGAACCAAATTTCACAGTCCTGTATCGCGTGCCGTCTCTGCCGTCAATGAACTCCCCAA
>Ga0268262_10004561_pt1 | contig 14256 bp, 14 predicted proteins | sample TergutNc150P3_FD_190354 | JGI IMG/M metagenome (GOLD analysis project Ga0268262, IMG submission 190354) | Nasutitermes corniger P3 segment gut microbial community from laboratory colony in Florida, USA - Nc150 P3 (SPAdes) (version 2) | ecosystem: Host-associated > Arthropoda: Insects >... | reverse complement strand
GTTTCAGCTTTCCTGAGACGGAGGCCCGTCTGCCGGCGTCAAAGCGTGTTATGACGGGTCTGCCTGTGCGCGAAGAATTGTTTTGCGGCGACGCGGCGCGGGGGCGGGAGCTTTGCGGGTTCGAAGAGGGCAAGCCGGTTATCCTCGTGATAGGCGGCAGCCTCGGCGCGAACGCCGTGAACGAGGCCGTCAGGGGCGCCCTTGACAAACTGCTCGTTGATTTCAATGTGTGCCATATCTGCGGAAAGGGCAACAGGGCGCCGGGAAGCCGCGCCGGGTACCGCCAATTCGAGTACGTAAGCGCGGAGCTGCCGGATTTGTTCGCGGCGGCGGACATGGCGATATCGCGGGCCGGAGCCACCACGCTGTTTGAATTATTAGCGTTGCGCAAACCCGCCCTGCTGATACCGCTCGGGACGGCGGCGAGCCGGGGGGATCAGATACTGAACGCGGAATCGTTCGAGAAATCGGGATACTGCAAAGTATTATCGCAGGACGGCTTAACCGGAGCGGTTCTCGCCGAGAGCGTCAAGCGGTTCTTTGACGAGGATAAGGACAAGTGCGTTGACGCGATGAGAAAAGCGGAATCGGCGAAAGCGGTTGACAAGGTTCTGGAAGTTATCGGGCGGTTATGAGATTCATCATAGACAAGAGCCGCTCCGCAGAGTTCAACATGGCCGCCGACCTCTATCTGCTGAAGCGCTGCGCGAACGGCGGCGGCGTTACGATCCGCTTCTACTCGTGGCTGCGCCCCGCCGTCTCCATAGGGTGCATGCAGTCGCCGGAAACGGAGCTTGACCTAAACGCGCTGCAAGCCGCCGGGGCCGGTTGGATAAGGCGGATCACCGGCGGACGGGCGGTGCTGCACGACGGCGACATAACCTACAGCGTAACCTTCCCTAAGAGTTTGAGCGAAATGGGAAACGGCATAGCGCAGACCTACAAGATCATCTCCAAGTGCCTGATGGACGGGCTAAGCCGCGCCTCTATCGACTGCGAGGCGCACGACTCCGACGGCGGGCTCTCCGGAATAGGACGCCAAGTCAAACTGCCGTGCTTCCTCGCCCCCAACAGGGACGAGATAATGACCGCCGGGAAAAAATTGGTAGGCTCGGCGCAAAAGAGAACCGCCGACGGCGTGCTGCAGCACGGGTCCATACCCATAACGGCAAATTACAGAAATCTGCCGTCATACCTGCGGATCGACGGAGCGGAACGGGAAAAACAAGCGGAACTGCTGAAATCGAAGAGCTGCTGCATCGACGATTTAACGACGGACGGCCTTACGTTCGATAAGCTGGCGGAATGTTTGACGCGCGGATTTTCCGCGACGCTTCCGTTTAACGGCGAATCGATCCCGTGGACTCCCGAAGAAGAGAGCGAGATCGCGGATACTGTTTAAAAGACCGGATTCAGACGGCGGATACCGGCGAGTTACTGGGAATTCCTAACCGCAACTCCAAAGATTCAATAAATAGGTATTCGCGCTACTTGGTTCATATAATATACATCACGGACGAAGCATGACGCAAAAAAATCGCGGCGTTTTAGACCGCTTCGCCTACATACTCCTCAACCTCGTCCAAAATCCCCTGATCCCCCATAAGATGGAAGACTTCGTACCCTTCGCGGATAAAACCGAGTATGTCGATCTTCTCGTCTAATTTCAAAAACTCCTTAGGAGACAGATCGCGCTTCTTCATGTAAAGATTGGCTATACCGGCTTGCATATACAAAATTTGATTCATATTATCACGCCCTCCTCTAAATTAACATCCACCGATCCCAATCGCCCTTTACTTCCGCGTCAAGCATATCTAACGTGTATTCGGGACTCTCCAAAAACAGATACGATTCCGGCTGAATAAGCAGACCGAACGTATCCGACGCCATAAAAAAACGCAGAGCCTCCGTATGCGGAATACGCTCCTTATCCGCATACATTTCAGCGACCCTCGCCGTCACGGCGTCGATGCAGAATTGTACCGCCGCGTCGGTTAATTTCATCCAACGCCCATCCTCTCCCTAAAAACCAATAAATCCGCCGCCCGCCGCGTACCGAAAAAATATTGAACTGGCAGCTGGTAAGGCTCTATCAAATTTATAAGGAAATCTATGGAGCTGTCGCTGTTGACGTCGCCGAACACGCCGGTAAAAAAAGCCTGTATGGACACCCGCGTGTCGTCGTTCGCAGTCGGCCCGATCACAACGTCATAATCGTGCATACACGTCAAACTGTTCCTATTAGCCGCAACAAACCGCATCCACTCCCTGTCGGGCTTGGGAAATTCCTTAGTTTTCAAGTTATTCAAATGACTTAAATCAAACTCGTACGCGTAAACCCAAGCCCCTATCGCAGTTCTCTCTTTGCGCTGCTTGATTCTCATAATCTCAATCTGCCTGTTCCTCCGCGCAAGACTCTCCGAATGCTCCCTGCTCGGAGACAAGTAAAATCCCGCGCCGAAATCTTTGTAGGGCTTGCCCTTTGAAACGTCAATGGCGTCGAATTCATGTATGGAACCGTGATATAATGTTATTTTTTCGCACATTTTCAACCTCGTTAATTATAGTTCCGGCGGTACAAATATGCCGCCGTAACACCCCGCGTTTGGATAGTGTACAATAGCCGGTTTCTTACCACGTCCGGCACGTTTCAGGCTTTTCTATGTCTAATTTACCCTCTTCTTCGTGTATTTCCACAATATACAAACCGTTCTCCTTCGCGACTTTTCTCGCAAATTCATCTATAGCGACGCCGGCCACCGCCCCGAAGAGTTTCTTGCCTTTAATGCCGGCTTCTTCCTCGTGGTAGCGTAAGCTCTGCAAACGCCCCAAATGCTCCCTCACGGACGATTCTTTCAGACGGGATTTTATTTCAACGGCCATCGCTTCCGTCGGCCCGTATAAGAGCATATCCACTTGGGCGATATCCTCTTTTCTGCCGCCGATAACGCCGCGAATCAACGTGTCCGGCTCCGCACGGTCAAAATTATGGCCTTGCGCGTTCATATTGTGACGTAATTTAGGTACAACGATAAGTTCCGTCAACGCGCCGAGCCTTCGGCTTACACCGCCGTAAGTATTCTCTAAGTTCGCCGTTACCCTTCGGACTTCCGCGGCGGTCTTCGCGTTTTCAGCGGAAAGCTCTCGGAGAGCTTTCTCCGTTTCCTCGCGGGACTTCCGGTGCGCCTTCTCCGTTTCCTCGCGGGACTTCGCGTTTTTAGCGGACAGCTCTCGGAGAGCCTTCTCCGTTTCGGCGCGAGTTTCGGCCATAACGGCTAAAAACTCCTCAACCGACATCTTTTTCAGTTTCGGAACGGTGGTTTTCTTCGCGGACGTATAGGTTTTTTTCGCCGCCTTCTTCGTTGCTTTCTTTACAGTCATACCGCCTCCATGTTAATATGCACCTAATAATATACATCACGGACGGCTCGGGATGCAAAAAATTATATTTTGACGTTGGGCGGGAGAGACGGGGGCGGACTTGGTAAGGCCGCCCCGGGAAATTCCGACTAAATGCGGGTAAATTATTTGGATACGTATTGCTTCCTAAGCAAATTCGGGACATCCCCTACTTTATTGAGTATCCATTTGGATCTAGCCAACGTCGTGTCTTGTATAAGGTAGATGAGGCTTCCGTCGCTCCCGTCGTTGGCGGCAACATAATACGTGGTATCCAACTCGGAACGCAGAAAAACATAACCGTTGATGTTATTAATCACCTTGAATTTTTGATTCTTCTTAGAGGGATCCGCAGATTTCATAGTTAATTTTTCTTTTATATCGGTCGCATGCAACGCATATCCATCTTGGCCTATGGATTTGAAAGTGAAAACTCCCTTTATATCATTATTTTCAACGGCGTTCCATTTCTGGTTAGATGAATTAGCGTTGGTTTGTTTAAGTGATACCCACTCTTCATATTCTTTATGACATAAAAGGAAATCCCAACCCACACAGTCATCATAAGGATGTTTAGTCGCGTCAAGAGCTTTCTGCGAATCCCAATTCGTAATTATATACATCCCGCCGTGTACAATGACATCTTTCACGAAATATTCACCTAACTCTATGTTGATTTCCTTGGCGCGGTTGTAAAAATAGCTCTCAATTTCAGTTTTTCGCGCAACGTCTGTCGCCAAATTCCATATCGGAACGGCATCATAGATGACAGAGAGCGTCGGGTTATCCGAAATTGTCAGAGTCCATTGATCCGCCAAATCCCATACAGTCTCAAGTGTTAGATTTCCTCCAAACACAGCTCCCAAGCCTCCGCTGGCATGTACCGTTACATCCGTATTTTTCAACACAGCCGATTGGCCTGAACTGATATTCGTATTGGCGTTGCCGTTAGCCCAAACCGATTTGGCACTAAGCGCCGCTTTCAAATCTGAACTGCGAATAGACGAGTCCGAGTTATACACTGCGCTAATGTTTAACGCGCCGCCCGTAGCATTGGAAATAATAATATGCGTGCCGAAATTTTTAAATAACTCCGAAGGCTCAATGCTTCCGTTGACGGCGGCATACACCGTTGAATCAACGATTTCTTCAAGACGGAGCTTATATGCCGATCCAAGAGTATACTTTCTGATTATTGTGGAAAAAATTGAGTTATAAAACATTGCTTTGCTTTTTAATTTGTTGCTGCTACTGAACTGTGTGCTAAATCCGCCCGAAAAGAAAGGAACCGCCGCACCTGATTTGACGGTAACGTGAACATCTAAATTCGAATATACATCGGTTATTTTTTCGCTAGTGTAAAAAGTCGTATACACATCGGAAGCGTTAGAAATTTCTATATAGGAATTTCCACCGTCTGAACTGATATCCTTATAGACAATGTTTTTTAACAAACGTGATTTTAAACCGTCAATATATGTGGGGCCGCTGAAAACATCTATACCGTAACCCACGTACATTGACAACATCGAGTTGGCTTTATTGACTTTTTCATCATCCGATATGCTGATTGTAATGTCGGGGGATTCGCAGACGGATAGGAAACAAACTATGGTCAAGAGTGTTGCAAATACTGATACTGCGGCGAAACGGGCGAAAAGATTGTTCTGAGTTTTCATGTAAATCTCCTTTTTAATAGGGTTAGTAATGGGGTTGTCGGAGGTTGCCGACAAGTAAAACAACTACCTTGGGGTCTGAGCGATGTGCCCAAACTCCTTAAGATGTTGTAGCATATCCTATAATATACATCTTTTTTGTAGAGAATGCAAGAAAAAAATAATTTTTTTGGTGAAACGCGGGGCGGGCTTGAAAAGCCCGCTCCGGCAACGTTTGTTTGTACAAAAACTAAAATTCCGAGAATTCGGCTTTCAACAGCAAATCGGTACTATCTTCGCTACCCAAGAACGTACCTTTGATATCGAACCAACCGGTGGTTGTATAAGTAACGATATATGGATTATCATCATTCAAGAACCCACCCTTGCTGTCAAACCAACCGGTGAACAGATAATCAGCCCCCGCGATGGGAGTCAACGTTACCGTATCGCCTATTGCATAGTATGACTTAGGAGGATTAATGGTCACAGAACCACTCCCGGTTGAATCAATCAGAACCTGCGGCATCTTTTGGAACTTGACGGTAAATGTTACGTCGCGGTCTGTTATTTTATAGGGATACGGATTCCTATTAATTATAGTATCATTGCCTTCCCAACCTATAAATACGTAACCGGACTTTGCGGTGGCTCTCAACGAAACCCCGGCATCGACAGGATACCAAGACGTATCAGGAAAGTTTACCTTACCCGTTACCCCACCTTTAATCGTATCACAGTTCAAAATAAGCGCATACCGTCTCTCAAACGTCGCGGTCAGCGTCTTTTTCTTATCAATATCTTTAATCGTAACGACAGAACCCGTAGAATCCGCATCAGGCGGCAAATTTTTCCACCCCGAAAACTCGTATTTTCCAGGCGTAGACGGGTGGGCAGTTACGGTAACAGTCGTCCCAGACTTGAAAACCCCATTCTCAGACGGCGGTGTATATGTAACATAACCGCTCCCCTCCGGCTCAAATTTCACGTCAATAGCGTAGCTGCTCCCGCCGCCCCCCGTCGTCCCCCCGCCCCCGTCGCACCCCCCCATCAAAACCGCCGCCAAGCACACCGCCGCAACCGCCGCCCCCCCCGCCAACATCCTTGCCGCGCCCCCATTGGAGCGTTTCCCGAAGATCCGCGTTTTCATAAAGAGACCTGCCTTTCATTAAGAGTTAGTAAGTAATTAGGTATAAAATCATACTAGTTAAAGGTCGATAAGTCGATAATACGCCTTAATTTAGCCGTTTTTAGGGTTTAGCCCTCTCCTCGCCCTTCCTCGCGTCCGGCCTGTCGGAGGGCGGCGCATACTAAGATAATATATATAATATATCCGCGTCGAAAACTCCAAATTTATTTTAGCCCCTATCCCCGTCCCCGCCGCGCCGTCCCTGGGCGGGGGTCGGGCGGGCGGCGTCGGTCGATTGTTTTTTTGGCGTTTTTGGGTTGTCCGTGATGTATATTAATAGGTACAAAAGGCTTTTGGGGGCCGGATTTGACTTGGGAGCGTGCCGTAACGTATATTATTTGTCGGGGGAGGCCTGAAGACATGAATCCGAAAAATGACGCAAATAAAGGCGTAAAAAAACGCGCCAAAAGAAGCATTAAAGTAAACAAAAAGTATAAAGACACTTTTTTTAAGAAATTGTTCGGACAAGAAAGCGCCGCCGTGGAGTTGTACAACGCAATAAAGGGAACAGACTACGGGCCGGAGGCGGTGTCGATGGTAACGTTAGAGGACACGCTGTACATAACGCCGGTAAATGACGTTGCGTTTACGGTAGACAATAAATTTGTGGTGATGATAGAGCATCAATCGACCATAAATCCCAATATGCCGCTTAGGATGTTGCTCTATATAGCAATGTGTTACATACAACTGACTGATGACGTGGATATATACGGACGTACGCGGAAGACGATCCCCCGTCCGGAGTTTATCGTTTTATATAACGGCGAGGAAGAACAGCCGGAAGAGGCGGTATTGAGGCTGTCGGATATGTTTGCAGCCTGCGATATGGAATACCCTATAAATCTTGAGCTTATCGTACGTGTGTACAACATAAATAAAGGCCGTAACCCTAAGATGGCGCAACGGAGCGTGACGCTCAACGGATATGAGGTATATATATCAAAAGTTCGCGAATACGGCAAGAAGATACGCATTGAACAAGCGGTCGCTCGCGCTACCGATGAGTGTATAAAAGAAGGTATTTTGGCGGATTTCTTAAAACTTAACAGAAAGGCGGTACAGAATATGCTTACAGCCGAATGGGATTACGAAGTAGAAAAGAGAGTCGTAAGAGATGAGGCTATTAAGATAGGCCGTACCGAAGAACGGCATAAAAACATTCGGGACTTGTACCGTATAGGTGTCGGTATTGAGACCATTGCTAAAGCCTTTGACCTCTTGGAACAAGATGTCAAAGATATTTTGGACTTGTAGCTGGCAAGATTAGCCGATAGTTCCACCGCCTATAATGTATGTTATATAGACTACGTAACGCGAACACCAGTTAATTGAATCTTTGGAGCTAACGCATGGGTATAGACGTAAACAAAAAACCGCTGCCGATAGGCAAATCGTTCTTCGACAAGGTGATCGAGGAGGGTTGTTACTATATCGATAAAACCTTGTTCGTCAAAGATATTTTAGATAAGCGGGCCGAGGTCACCCTCTGCACCCGTCCGCGCCGGTTCGGCAAGACGCTGAATCAGACTATGCTCAAGTGTTTCTTTGAGGACACGGCGCAGGTCGGCGGCAAGGATACGCGGGCGTTGTTTCGCGGGTTGAAGATAGAGGAGGCCGGGGAGCGGTATTTGGCGCATCAGGGGAAGTATCCGGTGATATTTTTGAGCTTCAAGGAGGCGAAGCGCGATACGTTCGACGTCTCGTATAGTATGTTGAAAGATGAAATCGTCGGCGAGTTTAAGCGGCACAAATATATCGCCGAGAAGATATCGGACAAAGAAGATCGCGCGTTGTTTGAGAAAGCGTCATCGGGCGGCGGTACCGATCTCGATTATTCCACATCGCTTAAATTTTTGAGCAAATGCTTGGAGAAATACCACGGCAAAAGAGCTGTAATCTTGATAGACGAATACGATGTCCCGCTGGAAAATTCTTGGGTTTGCGGTTTTTATGACAAGATGATCGCGTTTATCCGCCCGCTCCTCAGCAGCGCGCTCAAAGACAATCCGCATCTGCAATTTTCCGTGATGACAGGATGTCTGCGGGTCTCTAAGGAGAGCATATTCACAGGATTGAACAATCTAGACGTAATCTCTATACTCAATAACACTTATTCGGAATACTTCGGTTTTACGCAGAATGAAATGGATGCCATGCTGAAGTACTACGATTTGGAAGATAAACGGCAAACAGTCCGAGATTGGTACAACGGGTATCTGTTTGGAACAACGGAAGTGTATAATCCGTGGAGCTCCGTGCGTGTTGTGAATAATTGGCTCGTGAATATACGCGATTATCCAAAACCGTATTGGGCCAATACCAGCAGCAACGATATCATTCACGATATGATAGATAAGGTGAATCTCGAAACGAAAGCGGGCCTCGAAACCTTGACCGCCGGCGGAACAATCTCCGCAACGGTTCACGAAGACGTAACGTACGGCGAGATATATAACAGCGCCGACAATCTTTGGAACTTCTTGTTTTTTACAGGCTATCTGAAAAAGGTCGGAGAAGAACGCCAAAACGAAGACGGCGAGTTGACGTTGGATTTGTCGGTTCCCAATACCGAATTGAAGTACATCTACAAGACTAAGATACAAGAATGGTTTAACGAAAGCGTCGGCCGTAAAGATTTCAGTCCCCTTTACAAGGCGCTTTTAGACGGCGACGCGGAGACCGTGCAGGAAGAATTGGGCGAATTCCTTTTGGAGACCATAAGCTATATGGACGCTAAGGAAGATTTCTATCACGGAGTAATGCTCGGCGTGCTCGCCGGGATGCGCAACTTTACCGCTAAATCCAACCGCGAAACAGGCCGAGGCCGAAGCGACATAATTCTACGGCATATCAGCGGGCGCGGCAAGGCCGTCATACTTGAACTCAAATATACGCCGGATATGCGCGAAATAGAAAAAAAGGCCGAAGAGGCGGTGAGGCAGATGAAAGACGGCGAGTACAATAAAGAATTGGAAACGGAATGTTATACCGATATAGTCAAGTACGGGATAGCGTTTTGCAAGAAAAGCTGCGAGGTGCGGAAGGGGTAGCGGCAGACCCGCCGGGTCAGGTTTTTTACGGCGCGGTTCTTCCTATAAAAATATATCTGCGCAATCCGTCGGCATTATATATATTGATATTATGGAAACGAACTCAAAAAATAAGGACGGGGCCGGGACTTTCGGCAGCTGTCCCGACGGCAGTCCTGAGGAGATTCAGCGCTACATAGTGCAGAAGCTCGACATCGTCGGTCAATTGGCCGGCGGCATCTCCCACAATTTCAACAATCAGCTGACCGGGATCATGGGCTTCGCCAATCTGATCGCTCTGCGGGCGGAGAACGAGAACATAAAGAAGTTCGCCGAGGAGATCATCGGCATCTGCAAGAACGCGGGGGAGATGGTGCGGGAGCTGCTCGCTTTCGCCCGGTACAAGCCAATGACCGCCGCCGCCCTGAACGTCAACGGCGCGATAACCACGGTCGCCAACCTGCTCGCCAACAGCATAGACAAGCGCATATCCATAGTCACGGAGCTAAGCGACGAGCCGTGCAGCGTCTTCGCCGACGCGGTGCAGCTGCAGAGCCTGCTCCTGAACATCGCGCTAAACTCGAAGGACGCTATGCCGACCGGCGGCACGATAACATTCTCCGCCAAGCGCGTAGACGCGGCGGCGGGCGCGGACGCCTCGGCGGCCCCGAACGGCTACGTGAGGATAGAGATCGCCGACACCGGGCACGGCTTCAACGAAGAGGTGAGGGCGCGGATATTCGAGCCTTTCTTCACGACCAAAGCGCAGGGGCACGTCGGGCTGGGTCTGAGCGCCGCGTACAACCTCGTCACGCGGATGAACGGAACCATCGAGCTGAAGAGCGAGGTCGGCATCGGGACGTCGGCGGCGGTTACGCTGCCTGTCCACTCCGACGCGCAAGGCGGCGCGGACGCGGGCGGCGGCAGAGCGGCTCCGGTAAAACGGGATGCCGCGACGGCGGCGGCGGACGGCGCGGGGAAAAAATCCTGCGGGACGATCCTCCTCGTGGACGACGACTGCGGCATACGCGACAGCCTCTCGGCTTTCCTTCGCGGCAGCGGCTACAGCGTCTTCACGGCCGTGGACGGGCTCGACGCCGTGGAGAAGTACGGCAAAACGAACGGCGGCTCCATAGACCTCGTGATACTCGACATGGTAATGCCGCGCATGGACGGCAAGGAGGCCTTCGTCAAAATGAAAGAGATCAACCCGTCCATAAAGGCCATCGGCATAACCGGCTACACGAACTACACGCAAGAGGAGATGGCGGCGATAGGCATGAAGAAGATGCTGCACAAACCCTTCGCGTTCGAGGAACTGTCGAACGCCGTGGCGGAGCACATTCAGCGTTAAGCCGGCTTCGACCCCGACCCTATCCCCTCGACCTCGGAGATAAAGTCGCTGACGTCCTTGAACTTCCTGTAGACGGAGGCGAACCGCACGTAGGCCACCTCGTCGAGATCGTAGAGCTCCTCCATCACCATCTTTCCGATGTCGACGCTCGGCACCTCGCTCTTGCTGATCCTCTCAATCTTGTTCTCGATTTTGTCGACGATGCTCTCTATCTTCTTCACGCTGATGGGGCGCTTCTTGCAGGCGGCGGTGATGCCCTGCATGAGCTTCTGGCGCTCGTACGGCTCGCGCCGCTGGTCGCTCTTTATTATCGTGAGCGATATGTTCTCTATATACTCGTAAGTGGTGAAGCGTCTGCCGCAGTCGAGGCACTCGCGGCGCCGGCGGACGGCGCGCCCCTCTTTGCTGGTCCGCGAATCGACCACCTTATCTTCTTGATGACTGCAAAACGGACAGCGCATATTTTTTTAACCGTTTCTGTTTATGTTTTTTATCCTATAATCTTTTTTTATAATCCTATAATCCTATTTCAGAAATCCGCTCTGACCGTCACCGACGTTTCGCCCGCGTCAGGCGTTATCGCGGCTTCGACGCGTATGCCGGACGACAGGCTTTTTTTTCTGAACACTCTCAGGTCAACGGTCGATATAATCCTATTGACCACGAGCGCGCCTACGAAAAACGACGACGCCGTTCTGAAGTCGCGGGCTTTTTGGCGCAGATCGTTGTATTTGTCCCGCTGTTCTTTGTCTGACCAGCGCCACCACGTTTCAGGGTCTTGATATAAGGCTGCGGCGTTCCCCCTCGACAGTTCCACCGCTTCGTTATACTCCGCCGCGTCCATATACGCTCCCACTTGCCGCCAGTAGGCGTCGCCGGAGGGGGCGTTCCGTATCATGGCCGCCGACGCCGCGAAGGAGCGGGCGTTTTTCTCCCGGTTGTCGGCCAAAGCGTAGAACGCCAACGCGCCGAAGAGCGCGGCTAAATCCGCCGACAGGTATACAAACGCGGATTTAGGCTTGCCGACGTAATAGTGCCCCATTCCCGGAAGGGCGATCGAGAGCCCCATGGCCGCCGCGCCGACGCGCTCTTTGCTGTCCGTTTTTACGTCGAACAAAGGCACCTCGCCGGTTATGATCTCGTCCTCGACGACAACCTGCGCCGCAGCCTGGGCGGCGAGCCAGGCGGCCAAGAGCAGCGCTATGCGGGCGCGCGCCCTCAAAACCGCAACCTCAGCGCCACGCCGGGCGAAATTTCGCTTCCGGTAAAGACGAACAGCTGTTCGACGGACAGCCGGTTCCACGCGCTGTTATCCTCGCCCAAAAGCCTCGCGTTGTAGGCGCGGGCGGTAAAACCCGCGTCTATGGCGCTGACTATGTGATTCAGGATCATCACGTAAAACATATAGTTGACGGCGTCGCGATACGAATTCGATTCGTTTATCATCGAGTTGTACTTATCCTGACTGCTCGAATAACCCAGCGTCGGCCCGCCGCCGGTCACGGCTTTGCCCGCGACGTCGAAGATTCTCTTAAAGTAGTAGAACCCGTCCGCCTCGTAACCGTAGAACTCATACCGGCTTTCGCCTTTGCCGTAGATAACGGTGTCGCGTTTGCCGTCGTTAAGCAGCTGTTCCACCGTCAGCTCGTTGTCTTCCCACCCGGGCGCGAACTTTTTGCCGCGAATGCTCTCGTAGAAGTAGACGTTCCTGTAAGCCGCCTCATAAAAATCTTTGTCGTACGGCGTGAAGACGAAAAGGCTGTCTTTTTCGATTTCGGATTCATTGTTTTGAAACTTTTCGCGCAACCCGTCGTCATATTTTCTAATAATAAGCGTGTCAAAACGCTCGTCGGCGAATCTATACGCTTTGTCTTTCGTAGACTTCGCGGCGGCGTTGAAGCAAACCGCCGCTACGATAGCCGCGATCTCCGCCGCCCCGAACGCGGAGGCTTTGACATAGCTGCGCGAGTAGGCCTGGCCCAGTCCCGGCAAAAGCAGCGAGAGCAGCATGGCCTTGCGCGGAGACTTGTACTCCTTGAGATTCTGGGCGAAGTTGATCGTCCGCCCTTCCTCCACTATGGCCGGCCCGGTCTCGACGGCGTCGGATTCGGCGGCCTTAGACGGCGGTGGTCCGCGCCGCCCCGGAGCCGAAACCCGCTCCGCGCCGTCGGCAGACTTCGCGCCTTCCCTTTCATCGGCCGGCCGGCCGTCATCCTTAGCGGGCGCGTGACCCGCAGACGCCGAATCGCCCGCAGAAGCCTTATGGACGGCCGGCTTCTCTTCCGCCAGCAAATCTCCCTCGTCGTCGTCCGCAAGGAGCTTGTCCAAATCGAGGCCCTTATGGGCGGTCTCGGCGGAAGATGAATCATGAACCGCCGCGCCGCCTTTTGCGGCAAGCGAATCTGCGGATTTTGCGGAAACGGAATCTTTCGGCGCGGCCGGATTTTTGGCCTTAACTGAATTGACCGCCCTCGCGGGCGACGCCGCGCCTTGCTGCGCCGACGCGGACGAAATCGCGAACATCGGCGAAAGCAGACAGACGAACAGCAATAAGCGGCGATCAATCATCAAAAATCTCCGACCGTCAATATCGTTACAATCCCAACACGTCTTTCATAGTGTAAAGCCCCGGCTCCTTTGACGCGATCCACTTGGCCGCCGCCACCGCGCCCCGGGCGAAAATAGCGCGGCTGTGCGCCGTGTGGCGCAGCTCCACGCGCTCCCCCAGCCCGGCGAAGAGCACCGTGTGGTCGCCCACTATGTCGCCGCCGCGAACCGCGTGCATGCCGATCTCCGTAGGCGGCCGCGTGCCGGACGCCATGCCGCTCCGGCCGTTCACGACCGCGTCGCCGTAGGTCTGCCCTATCGCCTCGGCCGCGATCTCGCCGAGCGTCCGCGCCGTGCCGCTGGGCGAATCCTTCTTGAAACGGTGGTGCGCCTCGATTATCTCTATGTCGAACGACCCGCCCAGCTTCTTCGCGACAAGCCCGGTCAGCGAAAAGAGCAGGTTCACGCCCAAACTCATGTTCGAACTCACGAGAACGGGAACGGCCGCCGCCGCTCTCTCAACGAACTCGCGATCCTCCGCCTCAAGCCCGGTGGTGCCCACGACCATAGGCATCATCAAACGCGGGGCCATCTGCAAATTGACCCGCGTAGACTGGACGGAGGAGAAATCTATCACCACGCCGCTCTTGACGCCGGTCTCCTCTATGGTAGGGCAGACCGACAGCCCGCCGCAATCCGCGCCGCCCACGGCCGAGCCGTAATCCTGCCACATCTTAGGATGCTGCGCGTACTCGACGCAGCCGGCTATGCGGGCTTCCTTATCCTCCAAGATCAACTTTGCGATCTCTATGCCCATACGCCCCAAAGCGCCTACTATTATTATGTCCGTTACCGATGCAGCTGTTGACATATCGCTCCGTTTCTTATTTATTATACGTTTTCCAAACATCCAACAATTTCTTTTTATTCCCCTCCAACATCGGCGCCAACGGCAGTCTGACCGGGCCCGCCGCAAGCCCCGCTTCCGTCATGCAGGCTTTTACGGGCACGGGGCTTGTCTCTATGAATACGGCTTGGGAGATCGGGAGCAGTTCGTCGTGTATTTTTAACGCTCCG
>Ga0268262_10004560_pt1 | contig 14257 bp, 10 predicted proteins | sample TergutNc150P3_FD_190354 | JGI IMG/M metagenome (GOLD analysis project Ga0268262, IMG submission 190354) | Nasutitermes corniger P3 segment gut microbial community from laboratory colony in Florida, USA - Nc150 P3 (SPAdes) (version 2) | ecosystem: Host-associated > Arthropoda: Insects >... | reverse complement strand
ACAGTTTTTGAAGCCGTTTGCCCGTACCAGCCTGTCGCAATTAATCGAACCTTTTTTTACGACAAGCCTTACTGAATGAAAGAGGCGATCAACGATCACCGTATTCTTTCACTTATAAGATATATATAACACAGTATTTATAAGCGTGTCAAGTATTTATTATTTTTTTGTAAATATTTTTTTATTTTTTTTTTAATATTTATTGAAGATTTTGAATATTTTTGTATATTTTTAACTATAATTGGAGTATTTTCCGTTTTTTCCCTTGAATTTCCCCCTATTCCTTGACTATTTGAGGAATTTTGCCAATACTGGACTCATGAAATATATAACAATATTGGTTTTTACAATGTTACTGTGCGTTTGTAAGACAACGCCCAAAGAAGCCCCTTTTACCGTAAACCTCGATTCTCCTAAAATTACGGTAGGTAATTTTGACGCTCAATTTGATCCGTATTTAAATATCGGAAGAATAAGAACCCTCAATGTTACGGTTGATTATTATCCCGCGGACGACGCCGTATGTTTGCAGTACAGAATGGATTTTATGACGTTTTATCAATTTTGGGAAAGGGAGGGGCGCGCCGCCTACATAGCCGCGCTTGAAAAATACAAAGATGATTATGCCCAGCGGAAATTAAATGAAAAAGGCAGCAGGAAAACCAAGAAGCAATACGGTAAAGCCGACGGCTATATAATCTGGCAGGCATCTTCTTATACGGTAAGGGCAAGCGGAAATACTTCTTTTGAACTTGGCTATGATATAAAAAAAGTCACGAATGACAAAGCGGCGTTTTTTACCATATATCAGTTGGAAACCGCATTTAAAAAAGAAAAATCGGCGGAAAGAACAACAAACTCTCCAAATGTTCCAATGTATTTAACAAGGGCGCAGGCGGACGAATTAGCCGCGTTTTTTGATCAGGATTTATTAAAAAATCTTAGACCTAATATAATAGAAAAAAAAGGAACTGTGAATATGGATTCTTATTAAGGGTTAATTCCATGGCAGAAAAAGAAAGCCCCGGCCGGTGCGGCGATATAATAGAAAATTTCAGAAAAGAAATGGCAAAGCGCATTACCGGGCAAAACGAAATGATAGACGGGCTTCTTGCCGGGCTTATCGCCGGAGGGCATGTTCTGCTGGAAGGCGTTCCCGGGCTTGCCAAGACTTTGGCGGTAAAAACCCTTGCGCAAATTACCGGGCTTGAATTTAAACGCATTCAATTTACCCCTGATCTTCTTCCCGCGGATTTAACTGGAACTTTAATCTGGGAGCAGTCGTCGAATGTTACACATTCGAGCGGCAATTTTTCCGTGCGGCGCGGCCCTATTTTCGCAAATGTGATTCTTGCGGACGAAATTAACCGCGCTCCTGCAAAAGTTCAATCCGCCCTGCTGGAAGCAATGGAAGAAAAACAGGTTACTATCGGGGAAAAAAGCTATCCCCTGCCAAATCCTTTTTTTGTGCTTGCGACGGAAAATCCGATTGAACACGAAGGAACTTATTCATTGCCCGAAGCCGAGCTTGACCGCTTTCTTATGAAGCTTCTTATCGTGTATCCAAAGCCTCTTGAAGAACTTGAAATCGTAAAAAACAGCGCGCCGTTTTCAGCCGCCGCAATTGATAAAGCGGCGCATTCTTCGCGCAATACGGCTAACGCGCAACAAACAGCGGAAGAGCTTTCCCCCGTGCTGAACGCCGAAGCCCTTAAAATTTTGCGTAACACGGCGGATTCTGTCCATATTGACGAGGAAATCAACAAGTACATTGTATCGATAGTAACCGCTACCCGCCCCGTTTCAAAATCCACAGACGGAGTTTACCGTTATATGTCATTCGGCGCGTCTCCGCGCGCGTCAATCGCCTTGTACCGCTGCTGCAGGATTTTCGCAATGCTGGAAGGGCGGAACTTTGTTACCCCTGAAGATGTAAAAAACGCCGCGCTTCCTGTTCTGCGCCACCGTATTGTTCTTTCCTACGAAGCCGAGGCTGAAGGAATGGACGCGGACGCGGTTATCGCGAGAATTCTTAATCACGTCCCTGTTCCATAAAACGGAAACAACGCATGGAAACAAGCGAGCTTTTTCGCAATATTACTACCCTTCCCATAATCTCCGGCGGCCTTGCCGAGGAAATGCTTGCGGGAAATTTCCGCTCCGTATTTAAGGGGCAGGGAATGGAATTTGACGAAGCAAGGCGTTACGAACCGGGCGATGACATACGTTCCATCGACTGGAACGCGAGCGCGCGGTTCGGCACTCCGTTTGTAAAGATGTACCGCGAAGAACGCGAATTGACAATTTTAATTTTATTGGACGTCTCTCCTTCCATGCACAGGGGAAGCGGAGGGGTTATCGCTCATTCGAGCGGCGCTCATTCGAGCGGCGCTCATTCGAGCGGCGCTCATTCGAGCGGCGCGCGTAAAAACATCAGCCCCTACGAACAGGGGCTTATCAGCGCGGCGTTAATCGCGTTTTCCGCCGAACATACCGGACAGCAGTTAGGCGCTTTTTTATTTGACAATAACATAGAAAAGGTTTTTCCCCCGCATAAAGGGCGGAAGCATATAATGTCGCTGATAATGGCGGCGTTGCGGTATCAGAATAAAAATCCGCCGCGCAAGGACAAACACGGCAGTAACATAGCCGCCGCTCTCGCGGGCGCCCAGAGGCTCTTAAAAAGACGCTCCCTTATTATTGTAATTTCAGACTTTTTCAGCATTAACTGGGAGCATGAAATGGCAAACCTTTGCAGAAAGAACGACGTTATCGCCCTGCGGGTTGTTGATCCGCCCAATCTTCCGTGGAAAGGACTTATAACATTGGAAGACCCTGAAACCGGCGTCCATATTGAAGCGCCGGCGGGCATGGAATCTTTCAGGGAAAGCTGGCTTCAATGGCACAATGAACGCTCAGGTTTATGGGAAAATCTTTGCAGGCGAGCGGGGGCGTCTTTTTTACAGCTTACAACCGAAGACGACGCGCCCTCTTCCCTGTTAAAATTTTTCGGCTCGCGCGGGTTTGGCTCGCACGGGTTCATAAGGCATGAATCGCGCGGATAAAAAAATGAAAAAATACGCGGTGTTAGCTGTTTTTATTTTTACTTTTACCTCCGCTTACGCGCAGCATGGAACACACTCGGGCATTGCGTCAATATTGATTCCCGGCGTTGTTTATGTCGGAGACACGGCGGTCATTGTCTTGCCTTTGCCCGCGTCAATTAAAAATTCGGACGACGTTATCCTTACTTCCCTGTCGCCGAATATTCCAAAAGACGACGACATTGATTTTCACCGCATAATACTTGAACGCCGGATAACGGGAAGCAGGCTTTTAATTGAATTTACCGCGTTTGTCCCCGGCGATCTAAAACTGCCTGACATAGAAATCGGCGGCGAATATTTTACCGGCTTGTCAGTAACGATTAACTCCGTTATTGATACGCGCAAGTCTTTGGAACTTTCAGGATACGCTTCTTCGCTGTCAATGCCGGGAACAGCCATTATACTTTACGGGGCAATGGCGGCCGTTGTTCTTTTTATTTTATTGTTATTGTGGTTTATAATAAAAGGACGCACCCTTTTAAAATTATGGGTTGAAAAATGGAAACGCCGCCGTCTTTTTACTTTTATAAAAAACACGGAAAAGCGCCTGCAAAAAATTCTTTTAAAAGGCGGAAACAAGCGTTCTGTTCTGGATAAGGTTTCCGATATGTTCAGGGATTTCCTTTCCGTTCTGACAAATTCCAACTGCCATACCATGACTGCCCGCGAATTCGCCGGTTTGCCGGAGGATATAATTCAGAACGGCGTTTTTCTGGGCGATTTTTTCCGCCGCTGCGACAAATACCGTTTTTCAGGCGAAGACGTAAGCATAAGGGACATATCATGGCTGTTAGACGATCTGCGCAATTATGTTGACAAGCTGTATCTGCGGCAGAATACCGCGGCAAGCGTACAAAAAGGAGGCGAGGCGTGAATTTCGGTTTCGACCGCCCTCTTACCGCGGTTATAGCGTTTATTATTATTCCTCTCGCCTGGTATATTCTTTCAAAGCTTAAAAATCCGTTTGTCGTTTATGTCCCGCTGGGAGCGCCCGGCGGCGTTCCGTTCAAATCACAGCAAATGGGCGGCCTTGTAATACTGTTGAAATTTCTTGAAGCTCTGGGGGTCTTTCTGCTCTTTTTCACGGCGGCGGCTCCTGTTACAAAAAAAACTGAAACTGTCTGGCTTAACCGCGGGGCGGATATAATTTTCGTACTGGACGTAAGCCCAAGCATGGCGGCGCTGGACATGGACGGGAAAAACAGGTATACAACGGCAAAAAATTTAATTACCGAATTTACAAACAAACGGCTGTCCGATAACGTAGGGTTAGTAGCGGTAGGAACCGAAGCCGTCCTTTTGCTCCCGCCGACTACAGACAGGGAAGCGCTGTTTCAGCGCATGGACAGGCTGCTTATCGGGGAAATGGGCGAAGACACCGCGCTAGGAATGGGTCTTGCCGTCGCGGCGTACCATCTTGAAAAATCAAACGCAAAACGGAAAATAGCGGTTCTTATTACAGACGGCGAAAATAACGCCGGCGCGATTCACCCCGAAACAGCCGCGTCCATGTTACGCGAAATGAATATATCGCTTTGGGTAATCGGCATCGGGTCGGCGGGGAAAGTGCCCATAGATTACCTTGATCCTTTTACAAAAGTCCGCAATGCCGGGCTGTTCGACTCCCGCTTTGACGTCGAAAGCCTTCGCCGTTTAAGCGCCGCCGGAGGCGGAACGTTTATTTACGCCCCTACCGCCAACAGTTTTGCAGCCGCCTTTACAAAACTGGACGAGGGCGAAATAACGGTGCAAATACCCCGCCTTATAAACCGCAGACATTCGGTATCAATTTATTTTTTAATTCCGGCAATACTGCTTGTCGCGGCGGTTTGGGTAATCAGGCGGCTTCTTTACAAACACAACCTTAACGCGGAACTTGGCAGAAAGATGAAAGCATCGGCGGTTTTTTTCTTTTTATTCGCCGCGTTTGCCGTCATTGCCGTTATTAACCCTAAATGGGGGACGCAATTAACCGTATCCGAATACCGCCGCGGACTGGACGCGGTTTTTGCCATTGACGTATCGCGCAGTATGGATATCCGCGACGCGCAAACAGACGGGGATCAATCGCGGCTTGAACGCGGCGCGTTAATCGCCGGGGATACCGTAAAAGCGGTTTCAGGAGCGCGTTTTGCCGCGGCGGTAGGCAGAAGCAAGGGCTATTTGTCGGTTCCGCTGACATGGGACAGCGAAGCGCCGTTAAGTTTTTTTAAGAGCCTTGACGCGGCTTCCATGACGGGAAGAAGCACAAATTTGGAGGCTCTTGTTGACGCGGCGGCGGACGCTTTTGAAGAGTCGTCTCCGGCAAAAAAGGTGATTGTTCTTGTTTCGGACGGCGAATCTCTGGGCGGCATTCTCGGAAACGCGCTTAACAGGTGCATAAAAGAGGATATTATTGTAAACGCAGTCGCTCTCGGCAGTGATACGGGGCGTTCCATACCGCAGTCATTGAACAACGCCGAGTCACCTGCCATTATAAGCCGAAGGGACGCGGCGGTTATGCGCATGGCCGCCGAAAAGACGGGGGGCATTTACATTGACGGCAGCCGCGAAGACGCCGCGTCTGTTCTGGCAAACCACCTTATTTCAGTTTCCCTGCAAACAGGCGCGGGAAGAAGCCACCCCGAACCGAAGGAAAGGCGCGCATTATTTATATTCCTGGCGATTATCGCTTACGGCATTTCCAAATTTATCCCCCTGCTCCGCGGCTTCCCGCTTGCGCCGTTAGCCGCAATTGTTTTTACCCTTTCTTCCTGCTCGGAGAGCAAACTGCTTTTGCTGGAAGCGAATTACCTGCAAACGCGCGGCAGATACGACGAAGCCCTTTTACGGTATTTTAAGGCTCAGGATTTTGAAGACGCCGCCCCTTACGCGGAATACGGTCTTGGCTTGACTTTTTACATGCTGGACGAAGGCAAAGCCGCGTTAAAAAGTTTTGAAAATTCGCAAAAGATACTGGAAACCCTGCCCGGCGGCGAACACAGCGAACTCCGTTTCAGGAACAGCTACAATTCCGGGATAATCTTATTTGAGGAAGGCGACTACAAATCCGCGGCGGAAGCCTTTAAGAACGCCCTTCGCGCGGACGGCAGAAAAATAGAAGCAAAACGCAATCTGGAGTTAAGCCTTATGTCCGCCGCGCGGCAGACGAAAGAAAACAACAAAAACGAAAACCGCAATAACAATGAAACGCGGGAGCTTCTTTTTGATTTAATCAGGGAAGAAGAACAGCGCCTCTGGAAAAGCCGCGAGTGGGCGCAGGAAGAAAAACCTACGGGCGCGGATTACTGAGAAAACTTTATCGCAGGTTTTCAAGATTGAATTCCACGGTTTGCGCTAACGAGGAAAAAAGTTTGTTTGATGTTTCAAGATAGGCGCGGAAGGAATCTTTTGCCGCGTTTTCGCTCTTGTTGTTTTTGTTATCAACGGCGGGAAAAAGGAATCCCGCCACTTCTTTTACTTCGCTGTCCGCAATGCGGCGCATAATTTCGTCCAGTTCTTTTAAAATTTTATTCTGTTTTCCTGGATCCGTTTTGCCCTTTAGCGCACGCTGTGTAATTTCCGCGCCTTTTTGGGCGGCGTTCCACACGTCTTGCAATCCGCGAACCAAAGCGGACACGGCTTTCGCGTAACGTTCGGCGCGTTTTTGTTTTTCTTCCTGACCGTTATAATCGCCGTCTATTTGGGAAAACGCCGCGGCAAGCTTTTTATCAATTTCGGCGCGGCGCTCGGGAAGGGAAAGAAGCGTTTCCATAGCCGCCGTTTGAATGCCCGCGATTGCCAGCCCTTCCTGAAAAACGCCTTTATTTTTAACTTCGGGGTACAGGCGGAAACGGTTTTCAAACCACGCGGCGTAAAGGGACAAGCGCCTGTCGGTAAGGACTTGCCCGCCGGAAGCGCCGCCTATGGCGCAGGGGGCGTAAAAAGGAAAGCCGTCGCGCAGGGCGCGCACCACCCATGTTTCGGCGGGGCTAAAGCGGTTCGACGCTGAATTTGAGCGGGTCTCAAAAGCCGCGCCCCGGAAATGCGTCTTGAAAGCGGGGAACGCAAGGTCTAACCCCGCGATCCAGATTTCATTTGAGCCGAGTATCCGCGCAAAATCCCACGCGGTAGTGGAGACGGAGCCTCCCGCCCCAAGCGTCCCTTTGGGATCAACCTGCTTTTCCACGAAAGAGCCGAGCGGGAAAAGAGAACCGCAAAGAAAAATATTTTTGAAAGGCAGGCGAAGGACGGGCGGATAAACGGCGGATTCCGCTATAAGCGCGGTATGGGCGCAAGGACACCTGTCAAGATGGCGGCTGTTCCAAAACTGGGGATCAACCACAAGGACAAAATCAGGCTGAATACCGTTATCTGTAAAGAAACGGAAAGATGTGTCAACCGCGACCGTAACGCACCTTTTGTGGATTTCGCTTAAAAAAGGGCGCGTCTTGTCCAGGCTGGGACCCGCGGCGGCAAGAAAAACAGGCGCGGCAATCTCGTTTGCAATGTTCGCAAGGCGCGAGATACCGGCATAATCGCGGATTGCGCTTATGTTACGCGACAGATTGCGCACCCACCTTTTCCCGAAACGTTTTAAGGTTGCGGAATTAACATCGTCCTTTATCGACCATGTGCGTATTTTTTCTTCCACAACGCCGTACCATTCCTTATCAAGATCGATAAGCGCCCTGTTGCGTATAACAGACGGTTCTCTCTTTTCATCTGCTGATATAAGCCCGTCCGCGACATTTAAAGCGTTTGTTATCCCCTCTCCGGAGCCGCCGACGACAAAAATAATCCTGTTATTGGAAAGGAAAGATGTAAAATCCCTTGTCTCAAACGCTTTTGCAAGCAGTTGTTTGTGCTTCTCTACGATTATAACCGGACGCCCCTGCCATATACCGTCCACAGCGGCGGAGTAACCAAGACCGAAACCAAGTATGACGACAATGCCGCTGTTTACTGCGCCGCTGTTTACTGCGCCGCTGCCTGTCGCGGACTGAGCAAGACGAAGCCCCTCCCGCGCCGGATCGCGCCCGGAATGGATATTTATGCCTTTTACGCAAAGAGAAGGATCGCCTGAGGACGCGGTAATAATTTGAATGTCATCGGGGGAAAGACGGGTATTTTCAATACCATCTTCCTCGCGGGTAATTTCTTCAAAAAGCCCCGGATAACGGTTTTTCAGGACTTCGGCGTTCCTTTCCCAAAAAGACACGGCTATTCCAGTTCCAGAATTATTTTCATTCCGTCTGTAACCAGGGTTCCGGCAGGCGGACTTTGGCGGCGTACCCAGCCTTCGCCGTGAATTTCCACATGGACATCGTCACGTAACAGAAGGGGAAGCAGTACCCTTTTTGAAATACCGGAAAAATCAGGCACATGACTTCCTATAGCCGGAAGGCGGCCTGCCGGAATATTTACCAAAGGCGGGTGAGAAACCTGCGGATTGCGTCCGCGAGGAATACCGATATAGTCAATAAGGGATTCTGCCGCCTCGCGGATTGCGGGAGCCGCGATTCTTCCGCCCAATATTTCGCCCCTTGGCTTAATTATCGCAAGGTACAGAATAAGCGAAGGCGATTCGGCGGGAAGCAGAGCGATACAGCTTGCGATAAAGTCCGTATCGGAATATCTGCGGGTAGCGGGATCTATCAACTGGGCGGTTCCGGTTTTTACCGCAAGCGAAAGATCTTCAACGGCGGCGCGCCAGCCTGTTCCGATGCCGGAAGCGGTGTCTACCATGTAGGAGCGCATGGCTTTTGCGGTTTCCGCCTTCAGGATACGCTTCCTTTCTACGGGTTTCCATTCGGTAACATTGCCCTCCGGGGACATAATATGCGACACAATTCTGGGAGAGATTAAAATACCGTCGTTTGCGATTGCGCTTGCCGCCTGAAGCATTTGATAGGCGGAAACCGCGATTTCCTGCCCCATCGCGATAGTGGGCTTTGTCCTGTCCGACCAGTGTTCGCTCCCCAAAAGATAGCCGGTTGTCTCCCCGGGGCTTCCCGCGCCTGTGCGCGAACCAAAACCATAATCCGTTAAAAGCTGATAAAACGCCCCTGAGCTTATTTGATCGGTAGCGTAAGCCGCGCCGGCGTTACATGAGTGAATAATTATCTCTCTGGCGGTAACCCTTCCGTGCGCGCCGAGGCATTTAATCTGACTGCCGTGGTTTGTGACATAGACGCCGTTGCAGAAGAAAGTAGTGTTACCCGAAATAGCGCCCGAATTCATCAGCGCCGCCATGGTAAATACCTTGAATACGGAGCCGGGCTCATAAGCCCAGATTACGGGACGGTTCATGCGGCTTGTTTCGTCCGAAGCGCGTATATTGTTAAGATCAAAATCAGGAAGGGACGCGGAACCGATAATATCGCCGCTTCGCGGATCCATCGCAAGAAGCATAACCGCTTCCGCGCGGGTTTCTGTCATTGTTTTGGAAGCAATCCTCTCAAGAATGTGCTGTACGTTTGTATCGAGTGTAAGCATTACATGGGAGCCTTTGCCGTAGGCATTGCCGCTTGCGCCGTCTTTGTTTTCAGTTCCTTCAAGAATGCTGTTAAACGCGTACTCGATTCCTTCCAGCCCTTTGTTTCTGTCGCCTACAAAACCGATAATCTGGCTTGCAAGGCTTTTTTCGGGGTACAACCTGCCGAGAACAGGCTGGATCATTACCCCCATTATCTTTTTTTCATCAAGCAGGGCGGCAAGGCGTCTTGCGGCGGCGTCATCAATTTGTCTTTTTATATACAAAAAATTTGATTCCGAAGAATTTATTTTTTTTCTGATTTCGGCGGAAGGCATATCAAGCAGGGATTCAAGCTCGTTAGATAAAAAATCAACATCGATGATAGACGGACGCCAAACGGCGACGTCGGCAAAGCGGATTTGAATGGCAAGAAAATGCCCGTTGCGATCCATTATCGAGCCGCGTTCCACAAGAGCCGGGTTTTGGCGAAGATTGGGAACTTTGCCTTTTATCATCAGGTTGCTGTAATAAATAAGCAGATACGCCGAAAAAGCAATAAGACCCGCGAAAACAATAATATACCGCCGTTTTAGATTCATCTAATATCCCAATACCTTACCTATTATATTATCAACAGGGACAGCTCCGTAAGAGCGCGAATCGTAAGATACATTCGTGTTATCGCCCTGAGCGTTAAACCCCGTTTCATCAAGATCGATACAGCGTTTTACGGCAAGCTCCCCTGTAGGCGTGTAAAAGACCACAACTTCCCCCGGTTTTGGCTTTGCCCAAAGGATCAGATAACCCCGCGTCCACGGAAAACGCAGTCCGTACCTTAGGCGGCTGATTATCATGACCTTTCCGTCTTGAATCGCGGGCTCCATTGAACTCCCCTGGGCTATCATAAAGTCAAAGAAAAAGAATTTTATGAAAAAAGCCGCAATAAAAGCCAAAATAACCGCTTTTCTACCATTCATATATAATCCTAACCGTCTTTTTTGTCGATAAATCCAGTATGGCACCATTAATGGAAAAACAACATATAGCAAAGCGCGCTGTATCAAGAAATAATAATACAAGATCGGCAGTTTTTAATACGGGTTTTATGAGCCATTTTGAACAAAAACCGTCCCGTCATGGAAAAAAGAGCCACATTTCAGCATTTGCCTTTGCCAATCAACATAAAGATACGACCCAAAAGAGCGAAAAACGCCAAAGCGGGTTTAGTATCCCCATACCTTCGGTGGCGACAGCCGCGGTTATAGCCGGGGTTGTCCTTTTAACCATGACGGCGCTCAAGTGGGAAGATTTAAAGATAAATCTGCCTGAAAAATACGCTTTCCGGCTTGAAGCCGAAGATACTGCCCGCCAGACAATGCAATACGCCTCGACAGGGATTCCGTCTGTAATGTCCGTTACCATACCTGACGAGCCCGTGCCAGACACCGCTCCAGCGGTGACTGACACTGTTCAGGAGGTGACAGTCACCTCGCAGGAAATGATTACTTTCCAATGGCATCAATACAAAGTGCAAAAAGGGGACTCCGTATCGGTAATCGCGAAAAAATTCGGGGTTTCAATCGGCGCTGTTATATCTTCCAACAATATCCGCAACGCGAGGGGGCTTAAAGAAGGGGTAACATTACGGGTTCCGAATATTGACGGCATCCCCTATTCGATTAAGTCCGGCGACAGCCTTTCCAAAATTTCCGTATCTTTCAATGTGCCTATGGAAGTTATTCTTGATGTAAACGACCTAAAAAGCGACGTAATCAAGGCTGGAGAGACCATTTTTATCCCGGGCGCAAGAATGAACGATTTAGACCTTAGAATGAGCCTTGGGGAGCTTTTTATATATCCTGTTTCGGGCAAGCATTTAACAAGCAATTTTGGAATGAGAAAAGACCCGATAAGCGGGGAGCTTAACTTCCATACCGGCATCGACCTGCGCGCAAATACCGGCGCTACGGTTATGGCTTCTATGGAAGGGGTGGTTTCCGTAATAAATGAAAACTGGCTGTACGGGAAGCACGTCATTATGAGCCACCCAAACGGGTATAAGACATTATACGCACACCTTAACTCTGTTTCGGTAAAACAGGGTGATAAGGTATCGCAAGGACGAAAAATAGGGGAAGCGGGAAACACCGGCTACAGCACCGGCTCGCACCTTCACTTTTCCATATATGACAAGAACGGTAAACTTATAAATCCGCTCGATCTATTGAATTAATTTGAAGAATCAGGAGACATTATGCGTAGGCTAATACTCATTCTTTTGGCATTTCTTGCGATTTTTACCTATATTCGGGCTTTTGAAGGGGACCAATCGCCTGAAACATTGGCAAAAATACCTGTGGAAATAAACCCGTAAGATATACTACAATTAAAGTATGACATACGGCAAAAAACCCGCCGCTGTATCGGACGTATACACTTTTAGCGATGTGGTAGATCGGGCATGCGAAAAATTAATGGACCGTCAGATTATATACTCAATCCGGCGAATTCAATCAATGGATGAACGCCTTGCCGCGCTGGAAAAGGAACTGGACGATTTTCTTTCACAAAAAAACAGGAAGCGCTGATGAAAAACAGGCGTATCCTTCCTGTTGTCATTTTCTTCTTTTTTAGTATTTTCCGCCTTTTTGGGTTCAGTTTCAGCAATTTAATTTTATCCAGCGACGACAGGCTTTTGTTCAGGGCGGAATTTGAAAACCAGCATGAGGTTTTTATTTCCCGCCTTACGGATTTATCCATACAGCAGATGACCGCTTATCCTGAAAGGCTTTCGGTCGTAAATAACGGAAGAACAATTTTAGTTCAAAACCATTTCGGGCTGGCAAGGATTCCGTCAACGGGCGGAGTGCCGTCTCAGCTTACGGGTTTTCCGTCCTTTGCGTCCGGAAATGTGCCGCTTAAAGGAAGACTGCACGAATTCGCGGCTTCAGGCGACGGCAAATGGGTTCTTTATGTTGAGCCTGTAAGCCCGGCTTTCGGAAATTTGATCCTTATCGAAATTGAAAGCGGCGTAAAAAAAATTATCAGCGAAAGAGTTGAACTGCCCAATACGGGGTTTCCCGCCTGCTGGAATCCCGATTCCAGGCTTTTTGTATATTCAAAAAACGGAAAACTTTTTTATTATCCCATTTTAAAGGATCTTTCCGTTATTGCGGACGAGCGTTTCAGATACGTAGGGCCCGGAGAGATTACCTCTGTCGCGTGGGGACAGCAGGGGGATTTTTATTATTTTAACGGGAATGTCCTGTACCGCGTTTTAAGCCCGGAGCTTTTTACAAGAACAATTTACGGCGATTTTCTTACCATTGGAAACGTAACCGCCGTCCTGCCTTTTGACTTTGAACCGGGTTTTGACAAATACTGGGTGGCTCCGAATTCCGGTTCCGTATTAATCAACAAAAAAGGGAAAAGCCTTTTTTTATTTTTGTTAGGTGAAAATCAATACGACAATCTTGCCCTGCCGCACATTATGCTTCCGCAGGGCGCGGGTAATATCAGCGTATTTTGGCCAGCGTCAGGCCCTCTTACAATAGTGTCTTCCCTTAAAAAAGAGCTTTCTGTCTGGCGTTTTGAAATTAACGGAAAATCCGTAAGGACTTTAATGCCGGCCGATATTCCCATGTCTTCCAACAGCGCCTTGTCTCCTGACGGGACAAAAGTTCTTTTCTGGGGAAATAACGGTCTGGAACTTTGGGATTATTCAGGCTGGCGGCTTATCCAAAGATTGAGCGACAACCAGGTTCTTTCCTGCGCGTGGATCAACAACAGGGAATTTGTTACGGGAAACACAAGTTATATAGAGGCTGTCAGCGTCGGCGGCGCGGATTTCGCGCGCAGGAAAATATGCCTTTCGGGCGCTGATGAATTCGGCTTTGAGGACAATGATCATAACCAGCGCATATACGCCAGAACCGAGAACGAATGGTTTGCAAGCAACGGAAGAAGCGCGTGGGCTCCTGTCACAGAGCCTGCAATGCGCAATATTTCCACGGCTTCCGACCGCTTCCGCGTTTTTCTGGAACCTCAAACAAACGGCCCTTTTACAAATATTCCGATGGTGCGCAACATATCTTCCATAGGCACAACGTCGCTTGTATCGGGACATTCCGCCAACAGCGCTTACAAAATGGGCAGAAATATCCGCGTCGCCCTTTGTTTTGATCTTTATGATGATGACACCGGGTTATCGCAGGTTCTTAACGCCCTGCGCCGCTTTAACATAAGGGCAACATTTTTCCTGAACGGCGATTTTATCCGTAGAAACCCGAACGCGGCGGCGGCGATTATAGCGGCTGGACACGAAGCCGCTTCCCTCTTTTACGCGCCTGTTGATCTTTCGGACGCGCGTTACACGGTAACTCCGCAGTTTATCGCGCAGGGGCTTGCGCGCAATGAAGATGAATTTTTCCGCGCCACGGGAAAAGAGCTTTCCCTGCTATGGCATCCGCCGTTTTTCCGCAGTTCCAATATGATAAACTCAGCCGCGGCGGCGGCGGGATACGCTACCGCTTCAAGGGACATTGATCCCAACGACTGGCTTTCCAGGGACGAGGCGTTAAGGCTCGGCATACGCCAGCAGTCCTCCTCGCAATTAATCGAACAAATAACCGAGAAAAGAAAAAACGGCTCTGTAATTCCCGTCAGGCTTGGAGTAAATCCCGGAGGCAGGGAC
>Ga0268262_10004559_pt1 | contig 14258 bp, 12 predicted proteins | sample TergutNc150P3_FD_190354 | JGI IMG/M metagenome (GOLD analysis project Ga0268262, IMG submission 190354) | Nasutitermes corniger P3 segment gut microbial community from laboratory colony in Florida, USA - Nc150 P3 (SPAdes) (version 2) | ecosystem: Host-associated > Arthropoda: Insects >... | reverse complement strand
CCGGGCCATTGAACATAACAAGCCGTATTACGGTAGTGGCGTTTTGTTATTTCGTTGTATTCAATCCATTCAATAACTTTATCAGGGTCTTTATCAAGTTTGTTGCACGGGCAGGAATCACATCTGCCTTTCTGTCCTTCCTGAAAAACTTCATAACATTTAAGCCCTTCACAATCAACGTTGATATTATATTTGCGCTTTAATCCCTCGTTGACAAATATTATTTCTCCGTTTTCGGGATAGACGATGTAGATCATTGCGTCAATACTGTTAAGTATTCTTTGCGTTATACTGATATTTTCTATCAGTTCTTTCGCTTCTTGCAGCATTACTTCGGTTTTTTGTCTTTCTGCGTCGGCTTTTTGTCTCCCCATAACAATGCGAACCATGATAACGCTGAATATTATCGATAAAACGGTTCCCAAAATCATCAAAATAGATTTTACATTTTCGAGTTCTTTATAATACTCTTTTTCAGGCGTTATAATGCCAAGATACCAGCCTGTTTCCAGTTTCCTAAAAAAAGTAATCGCGGAAATTTTTTGATAGTTTATCATCTTGAATTCGGAAACTTCCTGCCCTGCTTTCAGCATTGCTACCGCTTTGGCTGTATCGCTGCTTACATCTTCAAATTTTGTGCCTTCCAGACTGGGTTCCCTGTGGCAAATAAATTCAAAGTCTTGGTTTAACAAAATTCCAAACCAATAATTATCCGAATTCTTGTTGACGATATATTCCCTTATTCTTTTAAATCCTATGTCCATGCCGATTGCGCCGAGCAATTTTCCGTTATCATCAAATAAAGCGCGAGCGTAAGTAATGACAAGTTCAGGCTCCACTATGCTTATATGGGGCTGCAGCAAAATTATTTCGCCGCCTGCCTTTACAGCTTCTTTGTACCAAGGGCGCTCTTTAGCGTTATAATTTTCGGGCGGCAGGCGATCATCACCGTCCAGAAACACTCCGCCTAATACGTCAAAATAGCCGAAAACACCCTTAAACCCCGATAACTGGGTTGCCTCATTTTGCAGTATATATTTGGTAACACTATTCAGATAAGTATGCACAGCTTCTTTAGAGGCTCCGCGCATAATCAATATACGCATATATTCGGATTGATTTCCCAGTACCGCTCTGGGTTCTTTTAAGTCTGTTTTAATATCGGTCTCAAGAGAGCTAAGCGCCGACAGAGCGTTGTATCTTAACTGCTTGTGGACAATGTTGGTCATAAAGTAGGAGCTAAGAGTAATCATTAATGTAAAAGCCAGCACGACGGCAATAATCAGAATGTATGAATGTAACACCTGTTCTTTTATTGTTCCAATAATTTGTTTTAACATAACGGTGTCCTTTTCTCAGTGATGTCAGGTAAGCGTATTCTGAATAACCTTACTCACTCTTTCTAACAGCTCTTCTTTTTTGCATGGCTTTTGTATGTAATCAACCGCGCCAAGTTCATGCGCTTTTCCCATGTCTTTTGGGTCTTCCGATGTCGTAAATATCGCTATCGGAGTGTGGTGTAAATTGCTGATGTCCCGTATTCTGATAAATGTATCCCAGCCGCCCATTTCAGGCATAGTCAAATCCAATAACACCAAATTGGGAACATAACCCTTGAAGAACAGGTCTAACGCTTTATATCCTGACTCGACCGTTGTAACATCGTAATCATCTTCCAGTATTCCCTGCGTCATGATGCGAATAGGTTCATCATCGTCAATCACAACGATTTTTTTCTTCTCTTTGCCTGTTTCTACTTTATAGTTACTGCTATCGGCTTTCGTTTCATCTACAATTACCGCTGATTTTATTTCCCTAATTGCGCCGTTTACTATTTCATTCATGCCGTTCATAGACTCATTGCTTACTTTTATAAACTCACCGGTCTGACGTTTCAGGTTATCGCCTGTTTCAAACATTGCACCTGCGCTGTCTTTTACCGTTACGCTGATTTCTTTCAGGCGGCTCATGGAATCAAGTATTTGTTTACCGCCTACTTCCTGTTCTTCCATTGCGTTACGGATATTTTCTTCATGTATTGAAACGGTTTTTACTTTCTCATCAATAACATTAAAGCGTGAAAGAACATCGTTGGAAGCCGCGGTTATTCCGTCTATGGACGCTTTTATCTTTTTTAACATTTCCGTAGTTGACTTTGACTGAGCGCTTGATGATCCGGCAAGTTTTCGGATTTCACCGGCGACAACGGCAAACCCTTTTCCTACTTCCCCGGCGTGAGCCGCCTCAATAGCGGCGTTCATAGAAAGCAGTTTGGTCTGGCTGGCTATGTTTTCCATCATTGAGTTTATTTCCAAAAGTCCTTCGGATTGCTTCGCTATTTCCTGTATTTTTTCCGCAACCGCTTGAACTCCTACTTTTCCGTTTTCGGAAGCTTCGGTTAGTTCGTTAACATTTTCGCTGTTTTTTATAAGGGTGTTTGTTACTGAATGAATATTAGCGGTCATTTCCTCGACTGCGGAAGACGAAGTATTGATACTACTGGACTGTTCATCTATCTGCTTGTTCATGCTGTCAATGTTGTCTTTTATCTTTTGAACCGCTTTATTCACTTCGGCGGCGCTTTCTTCCTGCTTGTTCATTTTGCTTTTCATGCCGTCAAATCCGGTATTGGTCAGCGCATTGACTTTACCTCTCATTGTCTCTATAAGTCCTTTCATATTTGCTACCATAAGGTTAAAGTCGTTAGCAAGATCGCCTATTTCGTCATTTGTATCGACATCTGTTTTACACGTTAAATCGCCTTTGGCGACAATTTTAATAACACGGGCTACCCTAACGATTGGGTTTACAATAATAAACTTGCTGCCCAATGAAGCTAACAGAATTGAAATAACTATAAGACCTGCCGCAATTATAAGGATTCTTTTTATCGCTATACCGCTGTTCTGTGAAATCGTTTTTTCTATAGACGACATTTCTATGCCGATAAATAAAATGCCTATGACATCTTTGGTATTGGGCTGAAATAACGGATAATATGCGGCAATGTAATTTTTTCCCAAAATAACAGCTTTTCCTATATATTCTTTTCCCTCCCGAATACTCGGATACGCCGCGCTTTTATTTCCAAGATAGGTATCTACCGCGCGTTTTCCCGAAGCGTCTTTAATGCTGGTGGTTATTCTGCGGTAATCATTTTGATCGGTGATAAAAATGGTCGCCAAAATATTCATCGTTGCGGATACATTGTCAACAATTTCATAATTATGTGTCATCGAATTACCTTGTTGATCTATCAAATCGCCGTTCTGCAGGCGTAAGTCGCCGTGCTCATCTTTTATCATTAATTTAAAAGATTCTATGTCGCCTTTGATTTTTTCTCCCGCCATTAGAACGGCAGTTTCATGGCTGACGCTTTTTAAGGTAGTAATACTGATAATTGACATCGCAAAGACTGTCAAAATTACAATAACGATAGTTATACTCGATATTTTTATGAGTATGCCGACTCTTTTTCTTTTTTTCTTGCCTTTTTCAGCGTTCATCTTTCATATCCCTTATATATCTCATTTTTTGGTGATTTTTATGTTCTTTATAAGAATAATATACAATATTATACCTAAGTATACCAAAAAACACAAGACCCCTTAAAATACACATAATTTATAGAAACAATGAAAAAAGGTGAAAAACGGCAATAACGCCGCCAAGAAGAAATGTTGACAATTCCGCACAAACAGCGTAAACTGTAAACGTATATTTCAAAGGAAGTGGGGTGAAAATCCCCCGCTAACCCGTAACTGTGACAGGGAAGATTCAGTCGCAGACAACCACTGATGAATAGTCGGGAAGGTTGACTGAAGAATAGCCCTCAAGCCAGGAAACTTTGGTATGCTGCAACCTTTGGTTGCTTAACCTCGTATGAGGTTAAACATTTTTTCTTAGCTTCGAGGAAGAGCTTGAGAAAAGCCGATGTTACCTTATCTTTACGATTTTCTCGTCATTAGCGTAAGCGGTCTTTTTTGTCTTTTCTCCGAAAAGGAGTCTCTATGTATTTCTCTAAAAACCTCACAGGGAGGAGTACCCTCGCAAAGAGGGGTGTCGAACTTTTGGTTCGCAAGTACGCAAGTTTTGCCGTACTGTTGGCGATGTTGTTGTTTGCGAGTTGTGAAGAGGAGCCGGAAATTGTAAATACCGGTTTTATTCCGGTGGGCGAGTGGACGGATAGTTATGGCGGCAGTTATACCATAACAAATACAAGTATTGTATATGATGATGGATATGGATATGGTGATTTTACAGGCAGTATTTTAATAACTAATAATTTTACAGTTGATTCCGGCGTACTCATTATCAAAATACTTTCATCTAATGTTGGTTATACTATTAATAAATTTACCGGCGTATATTACAAAGGATACTCCGGGTCTCATGTGTACTTGGCAAATCCGATTAACGAATCATACGCTCCTATTGAAAAGGATACGCTTGCCGAAGCGCAAACCACATTTACCGTAGACAACGTAAACACCCATGTTACTTATTGGGGATCGGGGTATAACAAGTAAATGTTTTCCGGTAACCGCAAGACCGGAAAATTTCTTTCGGTCTTGATACTATTAATTTCTTCTCTCTGCTTCCCCAACGCCGCAACAGGGCAGTCCGCCGAAGACAACGAATTGTATTTTCCTGATGAAAAAGGCATTACCGTTACGGGGACTATGCAAACTACACAGCAAATGGCGGTTATCGAGAAAGAAGAAATTGAACGCCGTAATGCGCCGGACGTTGCTTCGCTGCTGCAGGAGACGCTCGGTCTCAATATTACCCGATACGGAACTTACGGAAACATGACCCTGCTTAACCTGCGCGGGCTTGATTCAAAACGGCTTGCGATCCTCATAGACGGAGTACCTGTAAATTCTTCTCTTGACGGAAAATTTGATATTGAGCAGATCGATCTTAATTCGATAGAGCGTATCGAAGTAATTTACGGCGGATCGGACAGTAAGTTTAATGTTTCGGGAGCGATGGGCGGAGTGATTAATATTGTCACTGTAAAAAAACAAAAATCGGGGCTAAGGCTTGGCGCTTCTGTTTCCAATACCGGCGCAATGCCCGGCAAATATCGGGGACGAGACGGACAAACGCAGGGACCTGATTGGGAAGATTTGGCGGACACTCAAAACGCCGATATTTCAGCCGCTTACGGGGGAGACGCTCTTTCTTTTACAGCCAATGTGTTCGCAAACCGCGCGCAAAATCACTATCTGTTTATTGACAGCTATAAATATTCACGCCGCAAAGACAACAATGAAGTATGGGACGCGGGCGCGGCGGTATCCGTAACAGGGGAGCTTCCCGATTTTTCAAAATGGATTGTTTCATCAAACTTTTATTACGGCGATAAAAATCTGCCCGCCTCAGGCTTTTCAAGCAATGCAGGCAGTCAGCAGGATATTTCTTCCCGTAATAATTTAATGCTTGATATGCCCCGAGTCTTTCGGGACGATCTTGCAATGGAAGCGTCTTTGGGGTGGCATTTTATCAGGAAAGATTATACGTCGCCTGCGGACGCTTTTTCCCGACATGATCAGCAAAACTTTACAGCGATAAACCGATGGAGTTGGGACGCAAACGAACACTTGTCGCTGAGAAGCGGCTTTGATTATCGGTTTATCTATCTTGATTCCACGGACATTGGAAAACGAAATCGGCACGACGGCGGAATCTACCTGACTGCGGAATTAAAACCCATACAGCAATTTATGATTATTCCTTCCGTAAAAGCCGTGTTCGCAAACAAGGGGGACACGCAATTTACCGCAGTTCCCAAACTTGGCTTGCTTTGGAATGTAACTGATTCATTTGCAATTAAGAACAATTATTTCCGCAGTTTTAAATTCCCCGACTTCGAGGAACTGTACTGGGGCGAAGGCGGCGGCAGTGGCACTGCCTATGGCAGTGGGGGCAACCCCGACCTAAAACCCGAAGACGGTTGGGGCGGCGACATTGGTTTCTCGTGGCGTTTTAGGGAGCTGTTTAATTTTGAAAGCACGTTCTTTACACAATGGCTGAAAAATTCTATTCACTGGTATCAGGGGGCAGGGGGTATCTGGCGACCTGAAAATGTCGGAGAGGCGATTTTCTTCGGGGCAGACAGCAAACTGCGTTTTGAAATTCCCGTTAAATTGGGATCGATAAAAAAAATTATCCCCTCGGTCTCGTATCAGTATCTTTTAAGTTATCTGTTAAGCTTCGGCTACGATTTCGCTGACGACAAAAGAATTCCCTACAGCCCCATGCATACAATCGGCGCATCTCTTGATGTCCCTTGGGAAAGCGGCTCCGTAATAATCAGCGGACACTATGAAAGTCTGCGTTACGAGGACAGAGCCAACCTTACGCAGTTAAAATCGATCTTCCTGCTCAACGCCGCAATTAATCAAAAGTTAGGAAAAAATCTTACGGCATTCGGCGCACTGCGGAATATCCTGAATAAATCGTATGAGTCATTCAGCGGCTACTACATGCCCGGGATTACGTTGATGGTTGGAATGAAATTTAAATTTGATGTAAAAAGGGAGTGAATAGGAATGAGTATAAAAAATACGATAATAATAGGATTGATAATGTTGCTTGCGGTAAGCTGCAATGCCAACAACGGCAGAGAAATAACCGACCGCACAGGGAAAACGCTAACAATAAAAAACCAAATTAACCGCATTGTATCCACTGCGCCGTCTAATACGGAAATTATTACCGATCTGGGACAGGCGCATAAACTTGTCGCTATTGACCGCCATTCGGCGAATGTTACGGGGCTTCCCGAAGGACTGACGCAGTTGGATTTTTTCTACCCCGACGCAGAGGCGATTATCAAACTTGAGCCCGATATTATTATCGCCAGCGGACATAATCCCACGGGGACGGGAGAAGACCCGTTCAAACTTTTGCGCAGTGCGGGAATACCTGTGGTGTATATTTCTATGAGCGCAAGCATTGATGAGATTTACAATGACATTGCGTTTATAGCGGATATTTTGCGTGTACAAAAAGAGGGAGAAAAATTGATAAGCTCGATGAAGGCGCAAATAGCCGAGATTGCGCAGCAAGCAGCGGAAAAAACGGCGGCGGGCGTAGAAAACAAAACAACCGTTTATTTTGAAATTTCCGCCGCTCCTGATATGATGACTTTTGGAAAGGGCAGTTACATTGATGATATGATTTCCGTTATCGGGGCGAAAAATGTTTTTGGAGACGAGAATTGGCTTGTAACGCCGGGCGCGGAAGCGGTTATCAGCCGCAACCCCGATGTAATTTTTACAAATGTAAATTACATTGACGACCCAATAGCGGAAATAAAAAGCCGCACGGGTTTTAACCATATCAATGCAGTAAAAAATAACCGTATCTATCAAATTGATACCGATTCGTCGGTGCGCCCTTCAAGCCGTATAATTTTGGCTTTACGGCAAATGTCGCAAGCGGTATACTCGGAGTTACATGAATAACAGAAACCGCATTATCATAGGTACAGTTGTCTCTCTTTTCATAATTGCCGCCGCTGTCTCTTTGGGCAGCTCCGGGATAGGCTTGCGTGATACTGTTTTAATCATTATGCATAAAATTTTCCGCCTGCCGCTTGCTCAGGATATCGATCCTAAAAATGTTTCAATCGTGTGGCTGTTGCGGCTTCCCCGTGTCTTGCTTGCGTTCCTTGTAGGCGGCGGACTTGCGGTAAGCGGAGCGGTTTGTCAGTCCATTCTGCGTAATCCGCTTGCCTCTCCTTACATTTTGGGCGTCTCGTCGGGAGCGTCTTTGGGGGCAGGCATAATCATCATAAGCGGAATTGCGCTCCCTCTGCTTGGCGGCTTTACTCTGCCGCTGACGGGGTTTGTCTTTGGGTTGGCGGCGGTTTTTTTCGTTGCCGCTTTTTCTTCACGCATAGACCGCTCAATGTCCAACAACACAATAATTCTTTGCGGTATGGTTCTCTCGCTTTTTTTAAGCGCAGCGCTTACATTACTGAGCGCAGTATTTTCCGATGACCTTCGGCGTATCGCTCTTTGGCAGATGGGAAGTTTCGCCATGCGAGGATGGGAGTCGGTATGGCTTCTGCTTCCGTTCTTGGCAGTCGGTATAGCCGGAGTTTTCTTTTTCACAAAGGAGATGGACATTTTAAGTTTCGGCGATGAGCAGGCAAAATCTTCGGGAGTGGAAACAACCGCGGTGCGGAAAAAACTGCTCGCCCTGTGCGCCGTGTTGTCGGGAGCCGCCGTCGCTCTCACAGGCGTCATCGGTTTTGTAGACCTTATAGCCCCTCATGCGGCGCGCCGAATCTGCGGGTCTAATCATAAACATTTAATTCCAATGTCGTTTGTCTTAGGCGGCTCTCTGCTTGTCTTAACCGATCTGTTGGCAAGAACAGTCGTCTCGCCGTCGGAGCTTCCTGTGGGAGCGATTACCGCCCTAATCGGCGCGCCGTTTTTTGCGTGGGTCTACTTTAGGCGGCGGCGGAAGGCACAGGTGTAATATGCTGGAAGTAAAAGATTTGTCCGCAGGTTATGGCGGCGTTGATGTAATCCGCAATATAAACTTGAAGGCGGAAAGGGGAGAGAGTCTTTGCATACTTGGTCCTAACGGGAGCGGAAAAAGCACTTTGCTTAAATCGATAGCCCGTATTATTGATTACCGAGGATGCGTGTTAATAAACGGCGAAGATATTTCCGCTGTTTCACGCAAAGAGTTGGCGAAAAAAATCGCCTTGCTTAGCCAAAGCACGCAGGTGTTTTTCCCCTACACGGTTTATGAGACGGTATCTTTGGGACGCTACGCATATTCGCAATCTATTTTGAAAAATCTTTCCGCCGAAGACAGGGAAGTTATTGAAGTCATTCTAAAAAAACTAGACATTTGGGACAACAAGGACTGCATGATAGACGAATTGAGCGGCGGAGAATTGCAAAGGGTTTTTCTTGCGAGAACTCTTGCGCAAAGCCCCGATCTGATTTTACTTGACGAGCCGAGCAATCACCTCGACCTGAAACATCAAATAGAATTGCTCAAGTTTCTGAAAACTTGGGTCAAGGAAAACAACAAAACCCTAATCAGTGTTTTTCATGATCTCAACTTGGCTCGTCTCTTCGGCGACACGGCGGTTGTTTTGAACAACGGAACTTTAGCCGCAAGCGGACAAATCGAGGAGATTTTGAACGGCGGGATTTTAAACGACGTTTACGGCATCGACATTCGGGGCTTTATGCGGCAAGCGTTGGAAAAGTGGAATTAGTTTCTCATTCCACGAGCATTTCATTTTTCCTCTGTCTTTTGGTTTAAATTATGCTCCATAATTTTCTTTTCCATTGCATTGCTTAGCTTGCTTAATTTATCGTGCAGTAAATCCAAGCTGTTGCATAGTTCGAGCATAGCTTTTGCGTCGTCATTTGTTTCGGGTTTGTATGCGGTTAAGTCTTCTTCCGGTAATTTTTCCATGATAACTCCCTATCTAAGATTATAAACTACCCCTTATTCGCTATCTTCGCCCATGTGTCACGAAGTCCGATTGTCTTGTTAAAAACAGGTTTTCCGTCGGCGGAAGAGTCGGGGTCACGGACAAAATAGCCGAGGCGTTCAAATTGGAAAAATTTGCCCGGCGAAACGTTTGCCAGCGACGGTTCTCCTTGCGCGTTTTCAATTATTTCGAGCGAATTCGGGTTTAAATTGTCGGTAAATTCGCCGGGAGAGCCGTCGGGGCGGTTGGGTACTTCCATCGGCTTTTCTACGCCGAACAGGTAATCGTAAATACGGGCTTGTATCGGGACAGCTTTCGCCGCTGAAACCCAATGTATCGTCCCTTTTACCTTTTTGTTGTCCTGAGCGTTACCGCCCCTTGTTTCGGGGTCGTAGGTACAGCGCACGGCTGTAATATTGCCGCTTGCGTCTTTGTCAAAGCCGGTACAGGTAACAATGTACGCATACCGCAGACGGACGGAGTTTCCCGGGAAAAGACGGAAATATTTGGGCGGCGGAGTCTCTTCAAAATCTTCACGCTCAATCCATAATTCACGGGAGAACGGCACTTTGCGTTTTCCCGCACTCTCGTCCTCGGGGTTGTTTACCGCTTCCATTTCATCGGTCTTGCCCTCGTCCCAATTTTCTATGATCAGTTTGAGGGGGCGCAGGACTGCCATTACACGAAGGGCGTGTTTGTTTAAGTCCTCACGAAGACAGTATTCAAGAAAGGCGATGTCTACCATGCTGTCCGTCTTTGCGATGCCGATCTGCGAGACAAAACTGCGGATAGCTTCGGGAGTGTAACCTCGTCTGCGAAGACCGGCTATTGTGGGCATTCGCGGATCGTCCCAGCCTGAAACAAATTTGTCCTGCACAAGTTTTAACAGCCAACGCTTACTCATGACCGTATGGCTCAAGTTAAGGCGGGCGAATTCTATCTGGCGTGAAGGAAAAACTTCCGCCTCTTGTATGAACCACTCGTAAAGCGGTCTGTGGATTTCGTATTCAAGAGAGCACAGGGAGTGGGTGATTCCCTCTTTTGCGTCGGAAAGCGGATGCTGAAAATCGTACATGGGGTAGATACACCACGAGTTGCCTGTGCGGTAATGGGTTTCACGGCGGATACGGTACATGACAGGATCACGCAGAAGCAGGTTAGGGTGAGTCATGTCGATTTTCGCACGCAGGGTTTTTGCGCCGTCGGCGAATTCGCCCTTACGCATTTTCGCAAAGAGGTCGAGATTTTCTTCGATAGAACGATCTCTATATGGGCTGTTTTTGCCCGGCGGCGTTATCGTAATATTGTTTTTATCGGCGACCGCCGTGCCTCGGTACTCGCTCATTTCGGTATCGGTTAAATCGTCAACATAGGCTTTCCCTTTTTTGATGATTTTTATCGCCAAATCGTAAAGGTACTCGTAATAATCGGAAGCGTAATATTCACGGTCTTCCCAATCGTAGCCCATCCATTTAATGTCACGCTTGATTGCCTCAACATAGGAGATGTCCTCTTTTTCGGGGTTGGTGTCGTCAAAGCGCAGATTGCATTTTCCGCCGAAACGCTCAGCCATGCTAAAGTCGATGAAGAACGCTTTGCAGTGACCGATGTGCAGCCAGCCGTTGGGCTCCGGCGGAAAGCGCGTATGCACATAGCCGAATCTTTTCGACGCCAAATCTTCTTTTATAAATTCGCTGATAAAATCCGTTCCTAAAGAATCAGTTTTTGTATCGATATTTTCGTTCCCCATATTCTCCCTTTTAGAAGTTTGTCAAATAACAAAGACCAAGAAGTAAAACCGCCCATAAGCATTTGTCGTTTTGGTCTATATTTTTATTTTTCAACTCTTTTAATGTATTAAGTTTGCTTCCGTACCACCAGAAAAGCCCCATCTGCGCGTCAATGCGGAAAGTGTATTCGGCAAAATCTTCGCTCTCGCTTTGAGAGCCGAAAAAAAGATAAGCCAACTCGTCAAGGATTATGCTGAAATCATCTACGGCTTTTATGTAATCTGTCTGCTCGACAGTTTTCATAAACAACGGAATATCGTCGTGTAATTTTCCTTTGCGAACTTCGTCGGCTTCTTCTACCCATGTTTTTTTTATTAATAAAGCCAGATTATTTTGAAACTGATCCAGAAAGGTTTTTAATTCTCCGCTGTTTGTCTCGAGCGCAAGCAGACGCTGATACTCAACGCCGATGCCCAGCGACTTGGCGAATTCTCCGGCGGCTTTTACGTCGGGTTTATGCCCCTTGGAAAAACCGTCTTTTAAGAACAGACGTTCAGCCGTTCTGCGGTATTCGCCGGGAAGAGAAGAGCTTGCTGATGTATTTCCTCGATACATATTATAATTTGATAACTTATGTCAATTTTAGTCAAGGATGTTCAGATACGTTTTTACCGCTTTAACGGTGGAAGGAAAGGCGAATTGGGAGAAGTCGATTTCCTCGGGTTTTAGAAACAAAATATCCGAGATTTCGGTTTCCTGACGGCGAAGGTCTTGAGGTTTAAGATCGGGGGCATGGATTGAAAAGTACATATCGCAGGTGTTGTAATCTATACCCTTATATTTGTACACATTGGAAAACGAAGCGAATAACTTAAAAACATCGGATAATTTTGCGCCGTTTGGGATAGGCGGCGTCCAGTTGATTTCTTCCCGCAACTCACGGTAAAGACCGTCCAAAACGCCCTCGCCGGGATCGACAAAGCCGCCGGGCAGATCGAGCTTGCCGACACAGGGTTCTTTTCCCCTAACAAGAAAGACGAGCCGTTTTGTTCCGCCGTCCGGTATTGTGATAATACAGCCAGTTGCGGCGGCGACATTGTGGTAGTAGACAAGACCGCAGTCGGGACAGCGGAAAAACTTCCCCTCGTTAAAGGTGATTTTTTTTGAAGCGCACGACGGGCAAAAATTGAACATATTTAATAATACAATTAATACGGGACTTTTCAAAGTACCGTATGATCAATATAATTGAACTATGAAAACAGAATGTACATTACAGGTAAGAAGCTATGAATGCGACGGCTACAACCATGTCAACAACGCGAACTACCTAAATTATCTTGAATACGCTCGTTATGAATTTCTAAAGGATATCGGTTTTGATTTTGTAAAAGCGACCAAAGCCGGTTATGGTCTTTACATTGCCCGAATAGAAGTAGACTACAAAAAACCCGCCTATACCGACGATACACTGCTTATTAAATCACGTCCCGTAAAACAAGGAGCGGTAAGCGGCACTATTGCGCAGGAAATTTGGCGGGGCGAAGATTTATTGATAGAGGCGAAAGTTACATGGGCGTTTGTCGATTCAAAAGGAATGCCTGCAAAGATACCGCCTGAGTTTAATGTGCCCGGACTTAAACCTGATTGATGCTGATATTAAAATCTAAATTTAGAGATAATACCGATATCAACCGCGTAATATCCCGCTCCGCTTATATTTTTTTCAATAAAAGCAGGTTTTTCTGCTTCTTTGTATCTTGAATTGCCGCGAGTTTTTTCTATTTCTCTAATTGCAAAAGATAAAGATAACACAAAATGATCCGTAGGTTTATATGAAAAGAGAAAGCTTGGTTCAGTGAATAATCCTCCTGTTAAAACGTCGGTAACTACCAAATCACGAAGAATATGATTATCTACAGCGGTACACCATATAAACGGCGTTACCTCAAACGCAATTTCAATGTCAAAATAACGATTAAATTCTCCGTAAAAAGAAATTCCGGGAGCAACAATATGCCAAGTCTGTTCATACGTTATAACTTTAATAGGCTGAGTTAAATAAACATGACCATCAACATACACATGATTATTGTTGTCCCATTCCATGGGGTATAAAATCGAACCGCCGTATGCGCTCCATTTAAAATGCATATAATGATAAGAAAAATACGGCTTTAATAAAAACTTCTGAAAAATAACAATCGACATTCCTAAATTAAAATCTATCATATTTAAGGAATCCACTTTGCTGTCATGTACGGAATAATTTGTTAACCAATTCGGATAATTTCTACCTGTCAATTTATAAGCTAACCAATCTTTATCTTCCATTATATCGGCTCCATCTGAAACCCCAAATTTAAAGGAACCGTTTGCAAAAACTCCCGCTTTGTTTCCCGGTTTTAACCATGAATATCTTATATCCAGTCCGATGCAATTAAGAGAATCAACATTCCATAGTAATTCGCTTAAATAATTTTCAGTTTTTGAACTTGCGTATACTATCTCTTGCGCCTGACCGCCCAATGAGCCGAAATTTACACCGAAAGAAAAATCATGTTCTTTGGCTGACAGATTAAAAATCAATACGGCTGAAAAAGCAAAAATAAATAATTTTTTCATGTTACCCTTCCATATTTATTTCACACTGGTTTTTAGTTTCCGCTCTTTTTCAAATCGGCTGACTGCCAATTCAATTAAGCGAGTGATAAGTTCCGTGTAGCCTATTCCGCTTGCTTCCCACATTTTAGGGTACATGCTGATTTTTGTAAAACCGGGCATGGTGTTAATTTCGTTCACTATTATTTCGCCGTCTTTTTTTAAAAAGAAATCCACGCGCGAAAGCCCCTCGCAGCAAAGCACCTGAAAAACTTTTACGGCAAGTTCTTGAATACGCTTTTTTACCGCGTCGTCAAGTTTTGCGGGGATTTCTAAAGCGGCTCCTTTTTCATCAAGATACTTTGCGTCGTAAGAATAAAATTCGTGAGAGGGAATTATTTCGCCGGGTACGGACGCGGCAGGCTCTTCATTCCCAAGAACAGCGCATTCAA
>Ga0268262_10004558_pt1 | contig 14261 bp, 9 predicted proteins | sample TergutNc150P3_FD_190354 | JGI IMG/M metagenome (GOLD analysis project Ga0268262, IMG submission 190354) | Nasutitermes corniger P3 segment gut microbial community from laboratory colony in Florida, USA - Nc150 P3 (SPAdes) (version 2) | ecosystem: Host-associated > Arthropoda: Insects > Digestive... | reverse complement strand
GTAGATTTCGCCAGTATCGGTTCCAATGATCTTTGCCAGTACATTTGCGCCGCGGACAGAATGAACAGCGAGGTAGAGCCGTATTATCAATCTTTTCATCCGGCGTTGTTTAAACTGATAAAAGAAGTTGCGAGCGCTTTTGAAAAGCACGGAAAGCCCGTATCAATCTGCGGAGAACTAGCATCCGATCCCTTTGTAGCCCCTGTTCTTGCCGGCCTTGGTCTTAGAAAATTAAGCATGGGAGCCGCCTCTGTCGCCGCAGTAAAACGCGCGATTTGCACCGTCACAATAAAACAAGCTCTGGAAATAGCGGATAAAGTTTTAAAATGCGCGACTGCCGAAGAAGTAAAACACGAACTTTCAAGAATAAGAAAATAGATTTTTTTTAAGGACTACTTGCGTTCCACTCTTTTAGAAACTGTAGCGCGTATTGCTGTACGCCGTCAAAATAATCATTAATAAATTTTGCCGTGTCCTTGCCCACATAACGGTAGTGCCAGCTTTCCCATCTGTAGCCTGTTACCTCTTCCATGTCTTTCGGGAATGAGATTGACCAGCCGTAGCGCCACGCGTTTTTTGTAAGCCATACTTCTTCTTTTGTTCCTGTAAAAGCGTCGGTGATGGAACCGAAGTCCACGACAAGCCCCAACTGGTGTTGGCTGAAACCGGGGCGGGCGGATTCCCTGTCCGCCGCCTCTCTTCCCATTTCTTTAACGTTGCGCTCGTAAACCTGCACCTGATACGAATATGAACGGTAGGCGGACGACGCTGTAAGCCTTACTCCTTCTTTTCTTGAAGCTTCCGCCATTTCTTCAAGCGAAGACAGAGCTTCCTTTCTCAACATAAGGCCTGACCTGTTTACAAGGTATGAGCCGCTTTTTAACTCGACAAGATCGTCAGGCGCGTAGGATTCGCCTAGGCTGTTCTTTTTGTCTACCAGTTTCCATAAATACGGATCTGTTTTCAAAATTGCGGCAATCTCGGTAAAAAAAGACGGGTTTTCCGCGGCCTTGATCAGGTTAGCTGATATGTTTTCAGGTAACGCCGCTTTGTTTATTACGTTTACAAGAAGCGTATCTTTTTTGTCTTCTTTAGGCTTAGGGTTCGGCTGGGAATAATTTTTTGTGCATGTAAAAAAAGTAAAAAACAAAAAACTTGCGGCAAATGCCCGAAAATGTATCAAATAACTGTTCCGGGATACAGAATAGTGTTCTTTGGAATAACAATAATTCCGTCCACGATATGATAATGGCCGTAATTGCCGTCCGTACGCTTAATATCGTCCACGCCTATCCTGCAGCCTTCACCGACACAGACATTCTTGTCTATGATTGCCCCTTTTACAATAGCGCCGCGCCCGATTCCCACATTTGGGATTCTTGATTCGGCGTTTCTAATTTTTTGGGCTTCCGTCTCATAAAAGTCGGCTCCCATACATACAACGCCGTTCAGGCTTGAGCCGGTCTCGATAATTGTACGGATACCTACAATTGAGTTGGTAATGTTGGCGTTGGTAATAATACAGCCTTCCGCGGCAATGGACTGGTTCATATTTGAAAAGTTCATCTTTGAAGGCGGAAGATTTCTCATGTGTGTAAAGATTGGTTTCGGCTCGTCGTAAAAATCGAAACGCGGCCTTAATGTTGTAAGTTCAAGATTGGTCTCATAAAAATTTCGTATTGTTCCGATATCTTCCCAGTAACCGTCAAAAAGATAGGCGTTTACTTTTACCCTGCTGATTGCCGAAGGAATTATTTCTTTTCCAAAATCGGTAAGCTCGTTCGCCAGGCACTCTTCCATTGTTTTAGCGTTAAAAACATAGATACCCATAGAACCAAGGTAGCAGTCGTCTTTATTTTTTTCGGTAAGCAGTTCCTGCGGCGCCTTAAAATCGGAAATATCTTTTACAGGTCCCGGTTTTTCCAAAAATTCCGTGATTTGATTTGATTTATCGACTTTAAGGATACCAAGACCGCTAGCGTTTTCTCTTGAAACGCCTGTACAAGCGATGGAAATGGCGGCGCCTGAATCAATGTGTTTTCTCAAAAGCTCATCAAGGTCCATTCTATAAAGCTGGTCGCCGGAAAGAATAATGTAATATGAGGGGTTTTGCGTTCTAAAGTGCGGAAGATTTTTGCGGATAGCGTCGGCAGTGCCTTCGTACCAGCCGGTATGTTCAAGAGTCTGCTCTGCGGCAAGAATTTCGACAAAACCTTTTGTAAAAGGGTCGAAAACATAAGTTTGACCTATGTGCAAATGAAGGGAAGCGGAGTTAAATTGAGTTACAATGTAAATTTGACGTAAATTCGCGTTTATACAGTTGGAAATGGGTATGTCAATTAAGCGGAATTTACCGCCGAAAGGGACAGCCGGCTTTGAGCGGAATTGGGTTAACGGGAATAACCGGGTTCCCTTACCTCCTCCCAAGATAATTGATAAAACTTCTGACATAACGCATCCCCTCGAGAAAACATATCTTTCCCTTACTATTATTGTAGATTATTGTGATTTTTTTGTCTAGTAAATTTTTGTATAATTTATAAAAAAACGGTATAACATATTCCCGATTTGTCAATAATCGGGTAGGATAGACGCAATGGACGCGCGTGAGAATCTGGAAAAAATACTTGAAAGCCCTGAATTTGCTCCTGACATAGTTGTAAATCGCCTGATACCCGCCCAAAAAGGAATTTTTGCCCCGTTTCCGGAAGGTTTAGACGAAAAAATTGTCAAATCTTTGAACAAAAGAGGCATAGACAGGCTCTATACACATCAAACTGAGGTTTTTAAACTCGCCAAGGCAGGCAAAAACGTGGTAGTTGTAACGCCGACAGCGTCCGGAAAGACTCTTTGCTACAATCTTCCCTGTTTACAGGCTCTTTTGACCGATGAAAGCGCGCGCTGCCTGTACCTTTTTCCCACAAAAGCGCTTTCCCAAGACCAACAGGCCGAATTGAACGAGACAGTAGGGGACGATTCCGAAGGCTTTAACCTGAAAATCGCGACTTATGACGGAGATACGCCCGAATCCTTGCGAATTTCAGCGCGTGATACGGGCAGAATCATCATTTCCAACCCCGATATGCTGCATACAGGCATACTTCCCAACCATCCCAAGTGGATAAAGTTCTTTTCCAACCTGAAATACATCGTTATAGACGAAGCCCACGCATACCGTGGCGTTATGGGAAGCCATGTAGCCAATGTGATCCGCCGCCTTCGCCGAGTAACGGCCTTTTACGGCGCGAAACCGCAGTTTATTTTATGTTCAGCGACCATCGGCAACCCGAAAGAGCTTGCCCAAGCGCTCATAGGCCTTCCCGTGGAATTGGTTGACAGGAACGGAGCGCCGCACGGAGAAAAGCGGATAATCCTTTACAATCCGCCCCTTGTCGATAAAGTGCAGGGTATCCGCCGTTCCGTTGTAACGGAAAGCCGCCGCTGGATGATAGCTCTGTTAAAGGCGGGGATAAAGACAATACTTTTCGCTCATTCCAGAGTAAAGACGGAAGTTGCCGCGTCCTATGTAAATGAGGACTTAAAAAATATCTTTACAGATAACTCCCGCATAAAGGTAGAGGCGTACCGCGGAGGTTTTTTGCCCAACGAGCGCCATGAAATAGAGCGCGGTTTAAGAGAAGGCGATATTCAGGGAGTTGTTTCAACTAACGCGCTAGAGTTGGGGATAGACATAGGCGGCCTTGACGCTTCGATTGTCGCAGGCTTCCCCGGCTCTTTTAACAGTTTCTGGCAGCAGTCGGGCAGGGCGGGGCGAAGGGGAGGCACATCGGTATCGGTATTTATAGCGACAGTTTCGCCTATCGACCAATTTATTATGAATGACCCCGAGTGGTTTTTCCGCAAAAGCGCCGAGGAAGCCCGTATAGACCCCGATAATCCCTACATATTAACCGATCATGTAAAGTGCGCCTGCTTTGAACTGCCGTTTATTGACAGTGAACTGGAAGAATCCTCTTCCTCCGAAAGTTACGGAAACTACGGAGAGAACGCTAAAGACGTACTGGAATACCTTGAAGAATCGGGTGTTGTGCGCCATACGGCTAGAAAATGGCATTGGGCGGATCGTTCATATCCGGCGGAAGCCGTCAGCCTGCGTAGCGCGAGCGCTGACAATGTTGTAATAATTGACGTAACGGAAGGCAGAAATTCCGTAATCGGGGAGATGGACAGGCCAAGCGCTAAAGAGCTTATCTTTGTAAACGCCGTTTACATTCACCGAGGAAGGCAGTATCTGGTAGAGGAGCTTGATATTGAAAACCGCAAGTGCCATGTCCGCGAAGCCGATGTAAATTATTTTACCGACGGGCTTGTAAAAACCGACATTAAGGTTTTATCGGAAGACGAAAAGATAAAGTACAAGGAAGCAGACGGCGTTCTGTCCGACGTTCTTGTCCGCTCTCAGGTTACAAAATTTAAGAAAATACGCTTTCGTACCCATGAAAATATCGGTTACGGGGATATAACCCTTCCCGAAGAGGAAATGCAGACACGCTCCCTTGCCCTGCTTTTCGGTCCCGAAACCGAATGCGGCAAAGCGCTGGAAAAAATGGACGATCAGAGAATAGGCGAGACCCTTTACGGGACGGGAAACCTAATCCGCAATATCGCGCCTGTTTTTCTTCTCTGCGATCCCCGCGACCTTGGTATCGCCGAGCGTGTGCGAGATACCCACTTTAGAGTTTCCGCTCTTTATATTTACGACAAATATCCGGGGGGAACAGGGCTTACGGAAAGCCTTGCCGGGCGCATAGAGCCGCTGTTAGATGCCGTCCGCAAGGCCTTAAGCCGCTGTCCCTGCGGTAACGGCTGTCCTTCATGCGTGGGAGCGGGGGGAAATAAAGCGGCTGTAAAAGAGTTTTTAAACTTAACATAAAGATATATACATAGGCCAAATCTATGCTATTATTATATGAAAGGAGATGCCTTTTAGATTATGATTACCAGAAAAACAAAAATTGTATGTTCTTTGGGTCCCGCGTCAGCCACAGATGATGTTGTACGCGAGCTTATACTTGCCGGAATGAACGTGGCGCGTCTTAATTTTTCTCACGGAACCTACGATGAACACCGGGTAGCTATAGAACGCGTCAGACGTGTTTCCGCCGAATTGCAAATTCCAATCGCGCTTATGCTTGATACCAAAGGTCCTGAAATACGGACAGGCATGACGGAAAAAGGTGCCACGGAAAAAGGCGCAGAGGTTACCATAAACAAAGACGACGAAGTTATTATTTCCGCAGATGATTGTTTAACTCAGGCGGCGGGAAACGGAAAGCCCGCGCGTATTTCATTGTCATGGAAACAAGCGGAGGAAAAACTGCAAAAGGGACACCGCATTCTTATTGCGGACGGACTTTTAGAGCTTGAAGTAACGGATACCTCAGCAGGGATCAAGTGCCGTGCGGAAAATACCGCCACAATCGGGAGCAAGAAAAATGTAAACCTTATCGGGATTCACGCCGGGCTTCCCATTATGAGTGAGCAGGATAAAAAAGACCTGGAATTCGGCGTTTCAATGAACCTTGATTATGTCGCCGCGAGTTTTTTAAGCTTTCCCCACGAGGTAACCGACATAAAGAAATTTCTTGAAAGCCATTCTTCCCGCATGAAAATCATAGCAAAAATTGAAAGCGCCGAAGGCCTTGAAAACATAAAAGAAATTACCGGTCTCGCGGACGGCATAATGGTAGCGAGAGGGGATCTTGGCCAACAGGTTCCCATTGAACAGATTCCCTTGGCGCAAAAACAAATTATCACCGCATGCCGCAGGGCGGGAAAACCTGTTATTACCGCTACACAGATGCTGGACTCAATGATACATAATCCGCGTCCCACACGGGCGGAATTAACCGATGTGGCAAACGCTATACTCGACGGAACCGACGCTATCATGCTTTCCGGCGAAACCGCTCAAGGGTTGTATCCGGTAGAAGCGGTAAAAACAATGGACAAAATAGCTTGCGTCATTGAACAGTCGGATGAATTCCGCGACCGCATGAAAAATTTTCACGAAGATTGTCATTCCGACGTTCATAATCCGAAAGAAAATCTGGGCATCATCATGTCGCGCTCAGGAGTTGAAATAGCCACGGCGGTAAGGGCAAAAGCCATTGTTACGCCGACCCGATCAGGCAATACCGCGAGGATTTTAAGCGTATTCAGACCGGATGAGCTTATCTTCGCCGTAACGACAGATGAGCGTTCCGAACGCCTTATGCAGTTATACTGGGGCGTTTATACCTGTCTAAGACCGAAAGTCGATGATTCTGAAACCATGATAAACGACACTATGAAAGTTGTTTCTGAGAAAGGAGTGGCTGGTATTTCGGATAAAGTAGTACTTATCGCCGGTCTTCCTCTGGAAAGCCCGAACATGGTAAACAATATCCGTGTAGTAATTATCGGGACAGTTCTCGCGCGCTCGAGCGCCGGAGGTTTCGCGAATCCTGATACTATGCGCGCTCAAGGCAAGGTGATCCACGCCGCTACTCCCGATGAAGCCCGCAAAAAAATCATGTCTTCAGGTTCCGGCAATATACTTATTTGCAACGTGCTTACCGAAGACTATATTTCCGTTATCAGCATGGTAAGCGGAATCATTTGCGAGGGAGTTTTGGAAATAAACGAGCAGAAATTACGCCTTATCAATCCCAATCTTGTCTGGCTTACCCACATAAGGGATGCCGCGAAAAAACTGGAATCAGGATTAACGGTGACGATAGACGGAAAAGAACTTCTTGTGTACGAAGGAACGATTTAACTTACGGAGTTTCAGGCATACATCATGCCTATTCTCCGCGCTATGCTTTTTCCGTCCAACTCGTTTTCGGCAAGCAGTTCTTCCCTTGTCCCTAACGCCCTGTTTCCCTCAAAGAAATTACTCTGTGCCGTTAATATGGCGGTTTTGCATTTAACATTACGTATAAGGGCAAGGGAAGTTAAATATTCGCCTATGCCTCCTTCTTTTATGCCTTCTTCAATAAAAACCGCAAGTTTGTATTCGTTCATTAATCCGGCGATATAATTTTCGTCTATGGGTTTAAGGAAACGAAGATTGTAAAGGTCGGCCTCTATGTTTTGTTGTTTAAGAACCGCCGCGGCTTCCAACGTCTCCCTGTAAAGGCTTCCCGTGAAAAAAAGGCAAACCTGCCCTTTTTTCTCCCGGGATATAAAAACTCCTCGTCCTTCTTCTACAGGTTGTGAAAATTCAGGGCGTTCGGCGGGGCAGTACGCTTTGGGATAGCGGATAATGACAGGACCGTCTTTTTTTTCAAGCGCCCAGTCCATCATCAGGCGCAGTTCGTTTTCGCCCGCCGGAGAAAGAATCGTCATATTGGGCGTGCCGCGGAATAAAGATATGTCGAATAACCCCTGGTGAGTTTCGCCGTCCGCGCCTACAAATCCGGCTCTGTCCAGAGCGTAAATAACGGGCAGGTTTTGAAGGGCGGTGTCGTGTATTATCTGATCTACCGATCTTTGGATAAAAGTCGAGTAAATAGCGGCGACAGGGCGCAGACCCTGTGCGGCAAGGCCGGCGGCAAATGTGGCGGCGTGTTCTTCGGCAATGCCCGTGTCGAAAAAGCGGCCGGGAAACGCTTCCTTAAAACGGGTAAGGCCTGTTCCCGTCTGCATAGCGGCGGTTACGGCGGTTACACGTTTGTCTTTTTTTGCCGCCTCAAGTATGATGTTTGAAAAAGCTTCCGTGAAAGTTTTTTTGGCGCCAGAATATTTTCCCGAATCAATGCCGTTGTCTACCGAAAAAGAACCTACGCCGTGATAACTGTCGGGCTCGTCTTCCGCATAGCCGTAACCTTTCCCTTTTTGCGTAATTACATGAATTACAACGGGACGGTTCAATCTTTTTACGTCTTCCAGAACGCTTGTAAGCGCCTGTATATTGTGCCCTCCGATTGGCCCTACATACTCAAAGCCGAGGTCAACAAAAAAGTTGTCGATGTAAAAAACCGCCTTTACGGCACGTTTTAACCTTACTACAAGATCAAAAAACGATTCTCCTATAATGGGAATTTTTTTTACCATCGCGTCAAAATGGCGGCGGAATGTCTGGTACTTGGCTTTCATGGAAAGGCGGCTTAAATATTTGGAAAGCCCGCCGACATTAAGGCTTATGGACATCTTGTTATCGTTAAGGATTACGATTAACGGCAGTTTTAAATGCCCGGCGTGGGATAAAGCTTCATAAGCAAGGCCGCCTGTAAGAGCGCCGTCCCCGATAACCGCTATAGCGTATCCTTTGCCGCCCAGTATCTTTTCCGCGGCAAGCAGACCAAGGGCGGCGGAAATGGAAGTGGACGCGTGCCCAGTGTTAAAAGCATCGTGGGGGCTTTCGCTGTATTTCGGAAACCCGGCAAGGCCTGAATATTTTCGCAGGGAAGAAAAAGAGGCGAACCTGCCCGTAAGGATTTTATGCGCATAACACTGATGGCCTACATCCCATACAATTTTATCCTGAGGAGTGTTAAAAACACGGTGCAACGCTATGCTGAGTTCCACGGCGCCCAGATTTGAGGCAAGGTGTCCTCCGTTACTTGAAACAACGGCGACAATTTGTTCCCTTATTTCCAGCGCTAGAGCGTTAAGTTCACTTAATTTTAATTTTTTTATATCCTGCGGAGAATTTATTTTTGGCAGTAAAAGTTCCTGTTGTCGTGTTTTTTCCATTATCTTTTTTATTTAAATACCTTTTATAATTACCGGCTGATCCCGTATCCTTTCCAGATATTTTTTTCTTGATTGTATCAAATCCGTAAGTTCCCTCGTCATATACTGGCTTACCTCTCTGGCGATCGGAAGCACATATTCCGTTGTTTCATTAATGTAACGCTCTACAAAATCAAGATTATTGACAAATCCGAGAGATATCATGTTGGAAAGGCGATCCGCCACTTTAAGAATTTTAGCGTTATGAGAACCTGTTTCCCTGATACGCAAAAGAAAAGCGGCCTTGGTTTCGCCCTGCCGCCTTGAGACTTCCTGTACCAGATCGTAAACGGCGTGGCTTTCAAAATCAATGGATAAAAGAATGTTGTGATTTAAGTCGGGTATGTCTTCAATTAAATCATGCACAATAGAAGCTTTTAACAAAACGGAGTCGATATATCCGTAATCAATAAGGATTGCCATTGTATCAAGCTGATGACGGAACATGTTTCCGCCGGCTTCGCGGGATTTTCCGATAAGCAATGTAGCGGCTTGAATATAAGGTACAAGGTGTATGCCACTCATGTGCAGCATTTGTTCTGGTGTCATTTTACAGATCCTTCAGATAAAACTTAAGTTTTTCGGTACGCAGAAGAGTTTCCTCAAGCTTGCTTTTCTGTTCGTCCACAAGCTGAGCTGGCGCGTTTTTGACAAACTGTTTGTTCGCCAGTTTCGCGCGCAATCCTTCGGCATATTTTAAATCTCTTTCAAGATCGCCTGAAAGTTTTTTCTTTAACGCCTGAGTGTCAACGGCTTCGGCGACAAAAACAAAAACTTCAAAACCGGAACCCGCCATTCCTATGGAACCTGTGGGGCGGCCTTCTTTAGCGCCTTCAACGCTTAAATCTCCGATTCCCGCTAGCAGTTTGATTAATCCGTCGTTTTGGTTAAAGATTTGCGCGTGTTCTCCCGTACGGACAAGGGCACGCAGTTTTTTTTCAGGCGTTATGCCGCATTCGCTTCGCAGTGTGCGCACCATGCCGACGAGGGACTGCATACTCAAGAAGTTCTTCTCTTGAACCGGATCATCGAGTTTTTCTTCGTAATCAGGGTATTCGGCGTTAATAAGTAAAGGCGCTTTTGTGTTTGTGTCCGGTAATTTTTGGTATATTTCTTCCGTAACAAAAGGAAGAAGAGGGTGGAGCAGGCGCAGGGATTTTTCCAGTACGTCAAGCAATACGGCAGTCGCTCTGTCCTTCTCCGGTTCGTCTCCGCCCTTCATGGAAAGTTTTGTCGCTTCCACATACCAGTCGCAAAAATCATTCCAAAAAAACTCGTAAGAGACTTGAGCCGCGTCATTGTAACGATAGGAAAAGAAAGCGTCCCTCATGGATTTAGCGGCGCTGTTAAGGCGTGAGTAAATCCACTTGTCGGCGGCGGACAATTTTGGGTTTTCAACAATGGAACGGCCTTCAAGATTCATAAGTATATAACGGCTAGCGTTCCATATCTTGTTGGCGAATTTTGTTCCCATTTTAAAGGATTCTTTATCTACCAGAACGTCCTGTCCCTGCGCGCACATAAAGGCAAGAGTAAACTTCATAGCGTCCGCGCCGAATTCGTCCACAAGCTCAAGCGGGTCAAGCCCGTTGCCGAGCGATTTGCTCATCTTGCGCCCTTGCTTGTCACGCACTAGGCCGTGAATGTAAATGTCACGGAAAGGCGCCTTGCCTGTAAATTCCAATCCCGCCATTATCATTCTTGAAACCCAGAAGAAAATTATGTCGTAGGCTGTTATAAGCGCCGTTGTAGGATAAAATTTTTGCATGTCGGGAGTATTGTCGCCTGTTTTCTGCCAGCCCAATGTGCTGAACGGCCACAGCCAGCTTGAAAACCATGTGTCAAGCACGTCCGGGTCCTGTTTGATATTTTTGCTCCCGCAATGCGGGCATATATCTATGTCGTTACGTGAAACTATCAATTTGCCGCAGCCAGCGCAGGTCCACGCCGGGATTCTGTGCCCCCACCACAACTGGCGGCTTACGCACCAGTCACGTATGTTTTCCATCCAGTGTTTATAGGTGTTCTCCCATTTTTTCGGGTAAAAAATTATTTCGCCTTTCTGCCAGCAGGCTAGGGCTTTTTCAGCTAACGGTTTCATTTTTACAAACCACTGTTCGGAAAGGAAGGGTTCTATTACCGTATGACAGCGGTAACAATGCCCGACAGAGTGTTTTATTGGCTCTTCTTTTACATACCAACCGCCTTCTTTCAAATCTTCGATTACAGCCGCCCTTGCCTTTGATACGGAAAGCCCTCTGTATTTATCGGGCGTTTCATTGTTAAGAGTGCCGTCGGGGTTAAGAATGTTAATCACGGCAAGGTTATGCCTCTTTGCGAGTTCCCAGTCATTAGAATCGTGCGCCGGCGTTACTTTTAACGCTCCCGTCCCGAAACCACGCTCGACATAAGCGTCAAAAATAAGCGGTATATCCCGTTCTGTAAGAGGCAGACGCAAGGTTTTGCCTTTAAGCGCTGTATAGCGCTCGTCTTCCGGGTGAACGGCTACGGCGGTGTCACCTAACAGTGTTTCAGGACGGGTCGTGGCTATCTCGATATATTTTTCTTTGTCGTCCGTGAAAAAATAGCGTATATGGTACATCTTGCCCTGGGTGTCTTCATGCTCAACTTCGTCGTCGGCGATGGCGGTTCCGCAAGAAGTACACCAGTTTACCAGGTAGTTCCCTTTATATAATAGATCTCGTTCATATAGGGTGACAAAAACTTCACGTACCGCCTGTGAGAGGCCTTCGTCCATTGTAAAACGCTCTCGCTTCCAATCTACGCTTGCCCCTATTTTTTCAAGCTGTTTTGTGATAATGGCGTGGTGCTCGTTTTTTACCTTCCATGTCTCTTCAAGGAATTTTTCACGCCCAAGTTCCCTGCGGCTTGTTCCCCGCTCTTTTAGTTTGCGTTCAACCACATTCTGTGTGGCGATTCCGGCATGATCCGTGCCCGGGACCCAAAGCGTAGACGCTCCCCTCATGCGGTGAAAACGGACAATTATGTCCTGAAGGCTGTTATTCAGGCCGTGCCCAAGGTGAAGGATGCCCGTGACATTCGGAGGCGGAATTACTACGGTAAAAGAGCCTTTGCCGTTGTTTGCGGTTTTCGGTTCAAAAGCGCCGCCTTCTTTCCATAAGGCGTAAATGCGATCTTCAAAGGTTTTGGGGTCGTATGATTTTTCCAGTTCAATAGATTTCATGCCATTTCTAATATACTTTTTTAATTAAAACAATTCAACGCACCTTAGCGCGCACTTGCGGAAATTCGGTTTTTCTGTTATTTTATAAGTATGAAAGCGAGATATTTGGTTCCAAACGATTATATGGCGGATCCGGCCGTTCACGTATTTAACGGCAAGGTCTATATTTATCCTTCCCATGACCGTGAAGGCGAAATCGCCGAGAATGACAACGGCGATCACTTCGATATGAAAGACTACCATGTCTTTTCCCTTGATGATGTCGAAAACGGCAAAGTAACGGATCACGGAGTAGTTTTGGATGTAAAGGATATTCCCTGGGCGGGCCGCCAGCTTTGGGACAGCGATGCCGCCCATAAGAACGGCAAATATTACCTGTATTTCCCCCTAAAAGATAAAAACGACATTTTCCGTATCGGCGTCGCCATCGCCGATAAGCCGGAAGGCCCCTTTGTTCCGCAAAGCGACCCTATCCGAGGAAGTTACAGCATAGACCCCTGCGTATTCGAGGAAAACGGAAGTTACTATATGTACTTCGGCGGATTATGGGGCGGACAGCTTCAGCGTTACCGGGACAACAAGGCTCTTGAATCCGCTTCTTTTCCCGCTGACAACGAACAGGCAATTCCGGCGCGCGTCGTAAAATTAAGCGCCGATATGCTCCAGTTTGCCGAAGAGCCTCGTCCCGTGGTTATCACCGATAAAGACGGCAAGCCTCTTACTCAGGGCGATACAAAGCGGCGTTTTTTTGAGGCTTCGTGGATGCATAAGTACGACGGCAAATATTATTTTTCATATTCTACGGGCGACACACATCTTTTGTGTTACGCCACAGGCTCTAGTCCTTACGGGCCTTTTACATATCAGGGAGTTATATTAACTCCTGTCGTAGGCTGGACAACCCATCACGCAATCGCGGAGTACAAGGGGAAGTGGTATCTTTTCCACCATGACAGCGTTCCTTCAGGCGGCAAAACATGGTTGCGCAGCCTGAAAGTTACCGAGTTGACATACAATTCCGACGGAACAATTAAGACAATTGAGGGGCAGGCCTGAAAAAGGGAATAAATGAAGCTGGACAAGGAAAAGGCAAGTAAAAACCTTAAAGTTATTCTTGAGAAGGTGCAAACCGACACCGATCTTGAGCTTTTGGGTGAATACCGTAAACTTTATAAAAAAGAAGTAAACCTTTTCAGGCGTTCATGGGCGGCCGCTTGGCTTTTAATGTATTACGACCAGAAAGAATTTCCGAATATAAGAAGCGCCGCCGAAAAAATACCTTTTAGAAGAGAAAATGCCGGTTCGGCGGCTGACGCTGAGATTAACCTTTCCGAGGAAGAATCAAAAAGGCTTTTTTTCAGCATCGGTAAAAACCGCCATCTGTTTCCGAGAGAAGTAATAATGTTTATCTGTTCCAAGACATCAGTGCCCAGAGAAGATATAGGTTCCATTCGTATTTTGGATAATTATTCTTTTGTGCAGGTTAGGGATACAAGAGCGGACGAAATTATCCAGGCTTTAAACGGCCTTAAATTCAGGGGCAGAACTCTGACTGTAAATTACGCCAAACCCAAAAACGCCGATAACGGCAATAACATAGAGGAGAATTAAAAATGATCAAAAAGGAAAAACTGCTTGAAATCTCTGAATTGCAGCTTGCGGGAAAAATAGAACAAATGGACGAGGGAAAGCTGAACAATTTTGTCCAGTTATTAAATTCGTTTTCAGATAACCTTCCCGGGCTTGAGAAAAAAATCAAGGATGCCCTTGTTACCAAGAATAACGACGCTTTGAAAAAACACCTTACGTCTGTCCGGGAAATGTTGGTAAAAATATACGCCGATGAAATGGCTCAGGATTGCGCCAAACAAATCGGCAAGCTTGGCGCCGAAAAACACGAGAAAATTGAGGCGTATATACGTTACTTTCTGTCAACATTGTCAATGTTGTCCGCTGATATTCAAAAGGCGCAGCAGGCAGGCAAACCGGCCGCCGCTCCGCAGAAGGACGCCGCCGGAAGCGACGCTAAAGGAAAAAAAGATGATTCAAGTATGCTGGAACGCCTGCTTGAAATTACGGAATTAAATACCGAGAAAATCGAACAAATGGAAGAAGGCGAGTTTGAAAGTTATTTACAGGTATTAAACACATTTACGGAAAACTATCCGGCTCAAGAGGAAAAAATAAACGACGCTCTGAAACTAAAGGATAACGATCTTTTGACAAAAAGCCTTACGGATGTTAAGGACATATTGGAAAAAATATTCGCGGACGAAATGGCTCAGGATTGCGCCAAGCAGATTAAAGCGATTGG
>Ga0268262_10004557_pt1 | contig 14266 bp, 10 predicted proteins | sample TergutNc150P3_FD_190354 | JGI IMG/M metagenome (GOLD analysis project Ga0268262, IMG submission 190354) | Nasutitermes corniger P3 segment gut microbial community from laboratory colony in Florida, USA - Nc150 P3 (SPAdes) (version 2) | ecosystem: Host-associated > Arthropoda: Insects >... | reverse complement strand
CCCCAAGCGTTGCAAAAGGCGGAAAAATCAGCGCGATAGTCCCTATGGTTAGCCACGTTGACCATACTGAACACGATACGATGATTTTTGTGTCTGAGCAGGGTTTAGCCGATTTGCGTGGACTTGCTCCAATAAAGCGCGCTCGCTTAATCATTGAAAAATGCGCCCACCCAAGCTATAAGCCGCTTCTGCAAGAGTATCTGGATTATGGCATAAAACATTCCGCACAGCACACCCCCCACACTTTAGATAAAGCCTTTGATTTCCATAAAAGGTTGATAGAAACTGGAAGTATGTTGGGATAGGGATTGTAATGGAATTTGATAAAGAGTTCACTATTTTAACTGTTAGCGATAATAATGCTAGTTTGGATATTTTAGGCAGTATTCTTATGCCTTATTATAATGTTAAAAAAACGGTTTCTACTAGTGAAGCTTTTGGTCTATTGAAAAATAAAGATATACATCTCATAATTTTAGATATGGCTATACACGATAAGGATTGCCACGAATTTCTGGTGGATATAAAGTCTAAAGAAGAGACAATGCGAATACCCGTTGTTTTAATAGGCGATTCCAGCAGGCCCGAATACGAGGAAAAAAGTTTTACCCTTGGCGCAGCGGACTACATCAGCAAGCCTTTTAGGTCTTCAATAGTCAAAGCCCGGATTAATAACCAGAGATTAATTGTTAAGCAGATAGGGGCCATAGAGGAGCTGGGTATGCTAGACCCTTTAACCGGCGTTGCCAATAGACGCGGCTTTAACAATCGCATAAAGCAGGAATGGTTAAGAGCTTCAAGGGATAGAACGTGCATTAGCCTTGCCATTGCAGATATAGACCATTTCAAAATTTTTAACGATAAATACGGCCACGTCCAAGGCGATGTTCTTTTGTGCTTGCTCGCAAAGCAGCTTGTTTCAATGATGAGAAGGCCTGCGGATTTTGTGGCACGTTGGGGTGGCGAAGAATTTGTTATGATGTTCCCGAATACGGAACTCAAAGGAATACTAAAGTATTTGGAAAAAATTCGCGAATCCGTGCAAAAAATGGTAATACCGGATTTACCCTCTACAACCATAAGCATAGGCGTTGCGGCCATTGTTCCCACTACGGACAAGTCCATAGAGGAATTCTTTTCCCAAGCGGATAAAGCCCTTTACGAAGCCAAGAACACAGGGCGAAACAGGGTATGCTGCTCTGTTTAGGCAATTACTGAAAAATTTTATAGTCTTTGTGCGTTGGGGCAATTTTTTGTTCCGCAAAAATTTTCGCGGCGTCTGCGTTTTCAAAAAGGCCTGTGCGAACCACAAATAATTTTCTGTCTGCGAGTTCTGTCACGTAAAGCTGCACTCCTCTGTTGCTGAAGTCTGCAACCAGTTTTTCTGCATTTTCCCTATTTCCAAAAGCTCCGAGCTGCACATACCATTTTGGAGATTTATCTTCCTTTGCGTAATGGGTTATTGCAGCGGCTGGAATAATTTTTTTTCTGGGTAGAGAAATCAAAGTTGTGTCGGCAGGTTTTATTTTATCGCAGTTTTCGGAGGTAAGTTCGTTTTTTGGGAAAGCGGAAATTATGTCGCGGCAAATTACAAAAAGCTCTGGAAAATAACCAGAGTTTGCGCTTGCCTGCGCTGCATTCCAAGAACGAATAGCCTGCACAGGTTGATTTAGCATAATTTGAAGTTTGGAATCGCTGGCATTCATTTCGGTAAAAAGGGTATCATCAGGTTCGGTTTGGCTCATCAGTGAAAACAATTTTTCCTCTGCGGTACGTACTATGTCTATTTTGTTGCTCTCTATCAGAGCCTTGACTTCGTTGAATTGGCAAATCCTTTTTTCTTTTGCTTCAAGCTGAGGGCAAATGCTTGCGTAGGCTTTTGCCGCCGCTTCAAAATTTCCTTGGCTATATAGTTTTTGAGCTTGTGAATAAAGGCTATCGGGAGCTGCAAGAGCACTGGTAGCTAGCAAGCAGATTGCGCTTAGGATAACTTTATCTTTTTTCATCTTAAAAATTTCCCGTGTGTAAAGCCAAAAGCAATTTTCCGAGCAGATAGCTGTATTTCGCTTGGTTATGCTTTATCTGTGAATTGTTGAAAATGGTTTGTTGTTGCACCAGCGAAGATATATCCAGCATTCCGAGTTCGTGCTGATGAACGGATTTTTCCAGGGATAGTTTTTGGGCTTCCATTTGAATTGTTGAAACTTCCCATTGCAGGCGGTAAGTTTCAACTTGCAGGGCTAATTGCTCAATGGTATTTTCCAGTTGCTTTTGCGTGTTGAGAACCGAGATTTGCGCTCTTTCCTCTGCGACTTGCGCTTGCAAAACTCCATCTGAGGCAGAACCCCAATCTACAATGGGAATGTTGATGCCAATGGCTGCTGAATAGCCTAGCCCGTTCTTCAGTTGCTTTGGGTATCTTGGGTCATCAATTTCCCAGCGAAGCCCGGAGCTTAGTGAACCGCTTAGAGATACGCTGGGGTAGCGAGCGGAATTTGCAATGCCAACCGCTTCTTTTGCCGCCAAAACGGAGAGGGAATCTATTTTTTTGTCTATGGAATTTTCCTGTGCGGATTTCAGCAGCGCTGCGTAGTTTTCTGTTGTTTCTGGTTTTGTGGAGTCTGGCGGTGAAACGGAGAAGCTGGAGTTTTGCGGAATTTCCAAAAGCTGGCGAAGGGTTGTGTAGCTTTGGGTTAAGTTGCTCTGCGTTTGCAATAAGTTCAAACTATCGTTTGCAACTTGGGCAAAAGCTAAGGCTATGTCTATTGTTGTGGTACTCCCTGCCCTTAAAAGCACAGAATCTCTTGCGAGCAATCTTTTGGAAAGGGCCAGCGAAGCCTTTGCGGAATTTTCGGATTCTATCAAAGACCAAACTTGTATAAAGGTTCTGATTACCTGTTCGGATAAAGTTCTCTCTGCTGCATCCGAATTGAGCGTTGCAATTTCTTTGCGGTATTCCGCTTGGTTCACCGAATGGCTTATTTTGCCTCCCGTGAAAATGGGCATAGAGGAATTTATGCCTAGGCTGAGTGCATAGCGGTTTTGTGAATTTTCAAGCAACGGGCTGCCTGCTACGCTTTGTGAGATGTTTCCTCTTAAATCGGGGAGTCTGGCGGCATATCTCGCTTGGCTTAAAGCGGATTCGGCGGTTTTTTCAGAGAGTTTTACAGAAGCTAGGGTTAAAGAATTTTTTTTGGCTATTTCAATGCAGTTTTGCAGTGTTAAATTTTCATATTTTTGCGCAAAAATTTCGCAAGCGAGCAATAGAGATAATGCCAATAGCTTTGGAAGCATTTAGGGAATATAGTAAAAAAGTTTACTTCTCATCTTGCGGCATAGGTAATTCCGCAAGCGCTTTGTCTGCACTTGCGATGTTTTCATTTTTGTAGTCGCTGTGCAAAAGCCCGTCTTTTAGTTTGATAGTGCGCTCGCTGAAATTGGCGATGTCTGTTTCGTGCGTTACAAAAACTATGGTTTTTCCCTGCTCGTTCAGCTTCTGAAAAATGGACATTATCTCATAGCTGGTGCGAGTATCTAAATTTCCCGTTGCTTCGTCAGCTAAAATCATAACAGGGTCGTTCACCAAAGCCCTCGCTATGGCAACCCTCTGTTGCTGACCGCCCGAAAGCTGGTTTGGCAGATGCCCGCTGCGGTTGGAAAGCCCAACTTTTTCAAGGCTCTCCATTGCACGCTCTCTTCTATCTCTGGAAGAAACCTCGGAATCGTAAAGCAAGGGCAACTCAACGTTTTCCAAAGCACTTGTGCGTGCTAAAAGGCTGTAATTCTGAAACACAAAACCTATTTTTCTATTTCTCAATTCCGAAAGCGAATCCCTTTTTAATTTATGAGTTGGCTCGCCATCCAAAATATATTCGCCGCTCGTAGGCCTGTCCATACAACCGAGGGTGTAAAGCAAGGTTGATTTTCCGCTGCCGCTCGTTCCCATTATGGTTACAAATTCGCCAGCGAGAATGGAAAAACTAACACCTCTAAGAGCGTGTACAACTTCTGTCCCCATTCTAAAATCACGCTTCAAGTGCCGAACGTCCAAAATAACCTTTCCGTTTGCGGAGCTCCTTTTTAGAATTATAGGGCTTATCACAGCGTTCCCATTATTTCTATTATGGTTTCTCGAACAATTCCTTGGGTTTGGTTTGCAACGGCGGAGAGAATTTTGCGTGATTCGGGCGTATTTATTGTGCCAAGGGCAAGGGCAGCTTCTCTGGCAATGGATTGATTTGAGCCATCAGCAACTATTTTGCCCAAAGGTTCAAGAAAATTTGAATCGGGGAAATGGCTCATAATGCGGATTGCCGTAATTCTGCTTTCCTGTGCGCTTGCATCGTCCATCGCTTCTTTTAGAACAAAATTTTTTGCAATAGGGCCTCTATCCATAAAAAGCTGCTCTTTTGTGAGCAAGGAATCCGGGCGGAATTCATCGGCTTTATAACCATTTACTATTTCTTGGAACTCCCTTCGCAATATGATGTTTATGCTTGAATTTGTTTTTTCCGCTTCAAGGATATCCACTCTTGTGCGTACTTTGGCCAGTTCATTTTCTTGAGCAACAAGTTGCTTTCTCAGGCTATCTATATCGGATTTTTGGCTTATGCTCGGTTTAGGCCCGGCGTTGATGGCGATAGATGCATAAAGTCCGGGCGAGCGGTAGCCTGTGGCTGCGCTGCGGTTTTTGGTTCTGAATTTGAAATCGCCGTCTTCTGTGAAAAAGTATCTGTAAAATTCGCTTGCTCCGGCACTGATTTGCAAAGATTTTATGGGCTTGAAAGAAAAACCTATGTTGTGGTGGGAAAAGCCGTGCCTAAAAAACCCCTCATAAATTATGCTTAATCTCTGCGAGCCTAATCCCTGTTCATAACCCCAGAGAGGCGCAACCTCATCCGCTTCCATAGTGGGGAAAACGGAAATTCCGCCTAATAGCTTCCACAAATCGCCGCCCCACTGCGCAATCCCGTAGAATTCCCCTGTCTGTTCTTTGCGAGCGCTTTTTGGAATGGAATAAAAATAGGCTTCAGGGCTTTGCACAAAAGCCCTTGCCCCAAGCGCAAACGCGGGAACAAGGCTATAGGCTTTGTTAGTTTGGGTTTTTACGTCTAAAGATACGGTGCTTCCAAATTGAACTCCAAACTCAAAAGAGTTGAGAAGCCCCATACGGAACGAGCTGATAAATGGAAATTTGTCGCACATCTGCTCGCCATAACCAGCGCAATTCGTTCTGTGGTAGCCAAAAGTTCCCCGAACTTGAAAGGCTTTATCCCCAAGAACTTCTGCAGACGGAATAACCAAAAAGTCGCTGCCATCGCTAATGGCAAAAGCAACCTGCGGTAGCAGGCAAACTAAAAAGGCAAATGCAATTTTCTTTAAAAACACAAGAAGCAAGATAGAAAATTTTCTAAAGTAGCCGCTGATTAACTCTGAATTTCGCTGCGGCGTTCCCCCCGTTAGCCCTGCGGGCGGAAAAAACGGGGGGACGAATGGTGATTTTTGTTAAAAAAATCTCCATTCAAGGGGGGAATGCTGATTGGACAAAATTGAGGTTGTGGGTTAATCAGCATTTTCTAAATTATTCTTGATTATGAAATTGTTCAAATTCTTTTCTGCTATTTTGGCGTTGATTTTTATGGTAGCTTGTTCATCATCCAACAAGGCTAGAAAAGTTGATATTTATGAGGTAGAAGCTACGGCAGAGGCAGCTTTGAGTTTGGCAAAGTTAGATTCTATGAAGATAGCTTTTGTTATGCTCCAATTGGATTTCATATCGGGGCAGATGAATTTTATGGATAGCGTTTTTTCTGTTATGCCAGTTGCCAGAATAGGGGAAAATCAGTTGCAAATAGCTCTTTTAAGGGAAGAAGTTGCATTTTTACGCAGATTTTTGGAAAATCAAAACCAAGTTCCGTTGGTAAACCCAAGCCGCGAGCAAGTTCCTAGCGTTCCGAGTGGCTTACCCCCTGAATACGAACACGCTCAATACCTATTTTCGCAAAAGAACTACGAAGCTGCCGCAAAAGCATTTGAAAGCGTTACAATTCTTTATCCAAGAAACAAATGGGCGAGCGATGCTTGGTATTGGATAGGCGAAGCTCGAATGGCGCTGGGCAATTATTCGCAGGCAATTTCCGCTTTTGAAAAGGTATTTTTTTATACAGAATCCATTAAACACCCAGATGCTCAATTTCAAATAGGGGTGTGTTTGCAGAAAGTTGGGAACGCAGAAGCCGCAAGGGCAGTTTTTCGCAAAGTACAGGAATTCTACCCAAAAAGCCCAAGGGCTTTGCAAGCGCAGTCAGAGTTGAAAAAGATGAATTAGCAGTGGCTATAGGATAGTTTTTATCTTCTTTCCAGATTGTTGAGCATCTCTTCGTCCATGAGCATTTTTCTCGGCTTGCTGCCGTTTGGTTTGCCGCAGATGCCTTCTGCCGTCAGTTGGTCCATTATTTTCCCGGCACGTGCAAACCCTATGCTCAACCTTCTCTGCAAGGTGCTTATGGAAAGCTCTCCTGCTTCCAAGCCCAAGCGTGCGGCTTCCCAAAACAATGGGTCTTTGCTTTTAACCGGTACAAGGCCCATATTTTCGCTATCCGTTGCATCTCCCACATCAAAGGTTTCAATGCGCTCATAGTTCACATTTTGATTTGAGCAAGCACTGGCAAGAGCTTCCACCTCCGAATCTTTTAGAAAAGCACCGTGAATGCGTACCAGTTCAGGATTATCATTTGAGCGGAATAGCATATCGCCTTTTCCGAGCAATTTTTCTGCACCTACTCCATCCAGAATGGTTTTTGAATCTATGTAAGAGGCCACTTTGAAGCTCATTCTGGAAGGCAGATTTGCCTTTATCACTCCGGTTATCACGTTTACGGAAGGTCTTTGCGTTGCCAAAACCAAATGTATGCCAACCGCTCTCGCTTTTTGCGCTATGCGTGCAATGCTGGTTTCTATCTCTTTGCCAGCGGTCATCATTAAATCTGCCAGCTCGTCAATTATAACAACTATAAAGGGCATCAGCTTCCGCTCTTCTTCGGGAACATCTTCGCCTAGTTCCATTTTTTTGAACTTATCATTAAAGCCTTCTATATTGCGAACTTTTGCGTTTGCCAAAACCCCGTAACGCCTGTCCATTTCTATGCAGAGCCATTTCAGGGCTTGCACAGCAACCTCCGGCGATGTTATAACCGGATGCAAGAGATGCGGAATATCTCTATACATTGCGAGTTCCACAACTTTTGGGTCAACTAGAATAAGGCGAACTTCATCGGGGGTTTTGCTGAATAAAATACTTGCCAAAAGAACATTTATGCAAACGGATTTTCCAGCCCCCGTTTGCCCTGCTATGAGCAAATGCGGAGCTTTGGTTAAGTCCGTTACATAAGCATCGCCCATTATATCTTTGCCAAGCACCACTTGGAGCTTTTTTGGGTCTTTGGTGAATTTTGGCGACTCAAGAATTTCCCTGCAAAAAACCGTTTGCGGCTTTCTGTTGGGGATTTCTATGCCCACGGCGGATTTGCCCGGTATTGAAGATATAACCCTTACAGAAGCGGTTTTGAGCAGCAAAGCCAAGTCGTCTGCCAAGCTCTCAAATCTGGAAACTTTTATGCCGGGGCCAGGTTCTATTTCAAAACGTATTATCACGGGGCCGGTCATAATGCCGGTTACTTTTCCCTTGACCTTGAAATTGTCCAGCTTGGATTCTATATCCATACCTATTTCGTGGAGTTCTTTTTCCGAATAATCCACGGTTTGGTCTGGCACTTGAGCTAAAATTTCTGCCGGGAACGGAATGCGATATTCATCGTAAATGGTTTTTTCCGCAGGCTCTTTTTTTTCTTGGCTTGGGGCCAATGTGCTTTCATATTGCTGGCGAGGAGCTATAGGCGGGTCATTGCTCTCAATGCTCAATTTTTCGCTTTCGGCTTTTTTTCCCAGCAAGCCTTCTATTTTTAATTCGTTTCCTTTTATGTCTTCCCATTCGTTTATGTCTTTTATGCGTTTGTATTCGGCAAGCTCATCGCGCAAGCGGCGTATTTCGCGAGGGTCTCTGGTATGGGATAACTCTCTGTTTATTTTCTCTATAGCATCTAAGGTGGTTTCTTCTTTTGCAAATTTATCCTGTGCTACCGGAGCAACCAAATGAGCTTCTTGTTTCCCAAAAGGCGAACCTTTTGCAGGCTTAACTTCGCCAAGCCTAACAGCCACAAAATCACCTGTGTCCGCTCGCCTGATATATGTTGTAATTCTCGGTTGTTCTTTTGAGAAATCCAGATTGAAAAAAATGGTTTGGATGCTGAGTTTTATTTTTTTTGTTATATCAAACAAGTGTTTTGGCCTTAGCCCAAAACAGAAAGATGTCATCAAAATGCCAAGACCGGAGCAGAATAAAAGCCCGCCAGTGTCTTGCCCAAAAATTGGCGGAATGGCTTCTTTTGCTAAAAACAAACCTATAAAGCCTGCGTATTCGCTAGATGCTTTTTCAAATTTAAGCGGAATGGCTTTTAAGGTATCCGGCATCATTATAGATAGGATTACGCTAAAAAACACGTAAAGCAGCACAAAGCCAAGGGTGTAATGCCCAAATGGGATTGGGCTCTCTCTGGGAGGGGTCAATATTTTGTTCAAGAAAAGCCAGATTATGAGAGATGCGCAGGCGGCGAGCAATAAAATTAACGGGGTAGGGCCAAAGAAGGTTACTTCAATGGTTGCTAATTTTTCTGCATAAGGGCCAAAACCGCCTATTAAAGATACTATTGAGACGAGAAGCAATATCAGTAAAAAGATGAATAAAATTATAAACCCGGCTCTGCCATTGCTTTCAATCCCTTTCGCAGGGATGGCTGCAGTTTTGGCTTTTGCTTTGGATTTTTTTCTTTTTATTTGAGGCATAATTAAAAGCTATTCAAAATATAAGTTGGGCTAATTCCCAGTTCGTAGATATCGTCCCTGAGTTCGCTTTCCTTGACATTCCTGCCAAGCACAAGCGCGGAATCTATACCGGCTATATTTGCCCCTGCGATGTCTGTTCCAAGTGTATCGCCGAGCATAACAACGCTTTCGGTGCTGGGTATAAGGCTGCGAAGCGCAATCTCAAAAATCAAGGGGAATGGCTTTCCGCAGAATAAAAGATTGCAGCCGGTTTTTTCTTTTAGGGTGTTGGCTATAAGGCCCGTGACCGGAATTTTTTCCCCGTTTTGGTCTGGTGCATAGACATCCGGGTTCAGCACCAATACCTTTGAATTTTCTGCTGATAAAATTTTTATGGCTCTATCCATCTCCGCTTGCGTTGGTTTTATTCCGCACAAAATAACTATAGGGTCAGATGGGTTTTCCACCATTTCAATTTTTGCATCCTCCATAAAAGCTCTGCCACCTTCTCCGCCAAGGTAGTAAGCCTCCTTTAAGCCTATGTTTTCGTTAAGCAAGGCGAGCAAAGAGCCAGAGGATATTATTTCGCGGTGTTCAAAATCCAAACCCACAGCGTGAAGGTCTTCTTGTATTTGCTTTATGGAGCGTGAAGCGGAGTTTGTTATTAGTCTTACGTTTTTATTCGCCTTGCGAAGCGCGGCCATAAAATCCATAACGCCGGGGTAAATGAAATTATCCGAGCTGTAAAGCGTTCCCCAGCCGTCCAGCAAAAAAGAGCCGTAGTGTTTGAGCAGTATGTCAAATTCTATCTTCCAAGGGTCGCCCTTAGTGTCTGGCAACTTTGGGGCGATTATTTCCAGATAATGTTTATATATGGCGTACTCAAGAGGCAGCATAGTAAAAATATAGAAATATCAAGGCTCTTATTCATATATGGTTGATGTGACGAAATATTAACCCTTTCTTAATAATCTTTTAACTATAGTTTAATAAACAATTTCTAATTTACTTGTGATTTAATTCAACCAAGAGGATTTCATGGGAAAAATTCAAAAAACTTCAGAGCTTGCAAAGTTATCCATTGCTGCTTTGTTGCTCGGTACTTCAATCGCAACGGCACAACACGCGGTACACGCGGCGGAGCACGCTCCCGTTGCAGAGCCGGCAGTAGCCGCTCCAGCACCGGTTGCAGAGCCAGTTGCAGCCCCCGTTGCAGAGCCAGTAGCCGCTCCAGCGCCAATAGTTGTGGCAGAAGTTGGGCCTGCTCCTGTAGCAAAGCCAGCGGAGAGCCTTTCCACCACCGTAGCTGGAACAAAAATTTCTTTATATGGCCGTTTGGAATTGAACGCTACTTATGAAGATGGTATAACACAAGGGTTGTGGTCGGCAGCCGCTACTACCCCTGCCAAAAACAGTGATGGCAAAGAAATAACCCCGCAGGGCAGAACTACCTTGAGCGTAGCTCGCACTAGGTTCGGTATGAATTTAGAAGGGCCTTCAAAAGAAGATGAGCCAACCGTAAAAGGAAGGTTTGAAGCAGATTTTGCTCGTGTTAGCGATATTTATAGCAATTTTAACGGTTCTTTAGGTTTCCGCCTCCGTCAGGCTTGGACTACGGTAACCTTCAAAGATTTAGGGTTAACTCTTTTATTTGGTCAAACAGATGATGTGGTCAATCCGCTTGACCCGAATTCCATAAACCCAAGCAGTCTCAACGGCGTTGGCAACATTGGTAATCGCCGTCCGCAAATTCGTGCAACACAAGCTATTGGTCCACTTGAATTAGCCGTTGCCGCAACGCACGACCGTTTAAGAGCTAATGACAGTCTCGCTTCTTCTTCCCCTGGTTTTCAAGGCCGTTTAGGGTTAAAGCTCCCGGCAACTTGGGCTGGCGAAAAGGCAAATTTGGCTGTGGGCGTTGGTGGCCTTTATGCCAAAGATGAAGCAGCAAATGCAGATGATGACAACCGTAAAAAAAGAGGACCGAGTGCCAATATGTTTGGAGCTGATTTGTCCTTGCCTTTGATGGATATCCTAACCTTGACTGGGGAATTTTTTATGGGTCAGAACCTCTCTCGCTACGAAGGAAGTCTGGGATTGAATCACGCTTCTTCCAGCAATCCGAAAAAAGTCCTGGAAGATGGACTAAAATCAACAGGCTGGTGGGGTGCTTTAGCGGTTAAACTTCCTGCTAACCTCTCTGCTGGAGCTGGCCTTGGTATGGAGAATTTGGACGGGAAGGTAGATAAAGACGATGCTAGCAAAACCACAATAATACCGGGTTCTCGCTCAGGCAATATGTTTATATTCGGAAACCTTGCTTACAACTTCACTTCGGCAGCAAAGGTCACTTTTGAATACTTAAACTTGTCAACAGACTATGCAAATAAAGCTAATGGCGATAAAGTTGACAGCGGCAGCTTGAACCGTTATGAAATGAACTTCAGATACGACTTCAAATAAACTTATATACTTGGGAAGTGGCTAGCTATCCGTAGCAACATACTAGCTACTTCCCGCCAACCAATGTATAATGCTTTAACAGCTTTGGATTTTTTTTAGGATAATCAATCAAGCATTGCAACCCTCTGGATTCTTTTCTTTTCAGAGCGCTTTTAACAACCAGCTTTGCACTCTCCAAAAAATTGCGAAATTCAAAATCATCAACAGCATCAAACTTCTTCAATTTTTCCAACCCAATTTTCAACCCTTCCATTGAACGCACAATTCCGCAATGCTCCCACATAATAGCCTGAACCTGCTTTTTGAGTTTTTGAAAATTTAGTTGAGAATTTAGTTGAGAGTATTTTTTACTCTCCACTCTCAACTCTCCACTCTCAACTCTTTTGCAAATATCCTCGCAAGCTCTCAAAGCAAAAACCACGCTTTCCAAAAGGGAATTTGAGGCTAGGCGGTTTGCGCCGTGAACTCCGGTTGCCGCCACTTCGCCGCAGGCATAAAGACCTTTTATGGTTGTTCTGCTAAAAGAATCCACCAGCACGCCGCCGCACATATAATGCGCCGCCGGAACAACGGGAATCCAATCTTTGGTGATGTCTATTTTACATTCAAGGCATTTTGCGTAAATATTGGGGAAATGTGTTTTTATGTCTTTTGCTTTGCGGTGGGTTACATCCAAATACATATAGTCTTTGCCCGTGCTTTGCATTTCTTTGAGAATTGCCCTAGCCACAATATCGCGGGGGGCAAGCGAGCGCAACGGATGAACGCCATTCATAAACTCTTCGCCTTTGTGGTTTTTCAGAATACCGCCAAAGCCGCGTACCGCTTCGGATATTAAAAAAGTTTTTTTGAGATGCGGAGCATAGAGGCTTGTTGGGTGGAACTGCATAAATTCCAAATCCTGAAGCGCGGCCCCAGCGCGGTACGCTATGGAAATGCCTTCGCCGCAGGCATCCGGTGGGTTGGTTGAGTGCAACCAAAGCTGCCCAGCACCGCCTGTTGCCAGCACAATGGTTTTTGCAAATAGAGGCGTAGGGGGCTGACCTACGTGCCTGCCCCTACCTACGCCGTTTGCCACGATTGCCCCAACGCAATGCGATTTTTGCATTATTAAATCCAAAATAGTGCTATGCTCAATAAAATCTATCCCTTGCGAGCGGTATTTTAATTCTGCGAGCAGGGCACGCATAATCTCTTTTCCTGTTAAGTCTGCTGTGTGCAAAATCCTGCGGAAGCTGTGGCCGCCTTCCAAATGCAGGTCAAAAGAATGTGCATCGTCTTTAGAGGCTGTAAAATTAACTCCCCATTTGAGCAACTGCTTTATGGCTTTTGGGGCGTTTTTGGCTAAAATTTCAACTTGTTTTTTTTTGCACAAGCCATCTCCTGCCTCCAGGGTATCTGCTATATGGCTTTTGAAGGAATCTTCGGGCATAGTGACGGAGGCGATGCCGCCTTGTGCGTAATTTGTAGAGCCATCTGGTTTTGCGCCTTTTGTCAAAAGCAAAACGCTCTTGCCGTTTTCCGCCGCTTTCAGAGCTACGGTTAAACCGGCAATGCCAGCGCCAATGACAAGTATATCGTGCATAGATGTTTAATGATAAATATAGTATATTGTCTGATTAACGTATATCTACAACTTTGCCTTCAATAGCCGCCGCCGCCACCATTGCCGGGCTCATCAGCAAAGTGCGGCCCGTTGGGCTGCCTTGCCTTCCTTTGAAATTTCTGTTGCTGGAACTTGCGCTTATTTGCCTGCCCTGCAATTTATCTGGGTTCATCGCCAAACAAAGCGAACAACCTGCCTCACGCCACTCCGCACCCGCTTCCGTGAAAATTTTGTCCAAGCCTATAGCCTCGGCTTCCTTTTTAATTTTTTGCGAACCCGGCACAACCCACAGCTTCACTTTTGGGTTTACTTTTTTCCCCTTCAAAACTTCGGCTGCTGCTTTTAAATCCCCTAATCTTCCATTTGTGCAACTGCCTATAAAAGCTATGTCTATCGGAGTTCCGGCAATAGGTGTCCCGCCTTTGAAACTCATATAATCATAAGCCTCGCCAGAGCCTTCTGGAATTTTTTCATTCACCATAACGCTTTGCTCTGGAGTTATGCCCCAAGTCACAAATGGCGCGAGTTTATCACAATCAATTTCAACCTCATCATCATAAACGGCATCGGGGTCGCTCGCAACGCTTTTCCAATATTCAATGGCTTTGTCCCAAGCCTCGCCCTTTGGGGCGTAAGGTTTGTCTTTCAAAAAATCAAAAGTTTTTTGGTCTGGGTTGCAGTAGCCAACTCTTGCGCCACCTTCAATAGCAAGGTTGCATAAAGTCATTCTGCCTTCCATATCCATAGCATCCACCGCAGGGCCGGAAAATTCGTAGGCATAGCCAACACCGCCGTTTACGCCCAACTTGTTTATATAGGCAAGCGCGGCATCTTTTGGGAAAACACCTTTTTTTAGGCTTCCGGTGAATTTGAGCCTGCGAACTTTTAAGGGGCTTATCGCCAAGGTTTGCGTTGCAAGCACGTCCGCAACTTGCGAAGAGCCTATGCCAAAAGCTACAGAACCAAATGCGCCGTGAGTTGCCGTATGGCTATCACCGCAGGCTATAGTCATTCCGGGCTGGGTAACTCCCTCTTCTGGCCCAACGATGTGAATAACCCCCTGCTCTTCGGTTTCAGGTCCAAAAAAACGAATGCCATAATCCTTGCAATTCTGCTCCAAACGAGAGAACATTTCTTCCGCTATAGGGTCTTTTAATGGCCTTGAACGCTCATTTGCGGTGGTTGGTATAATGTGGTCCACCGTTGCAAAAGAGCGATTTGGGTAAAGAACGGGCAGATTATCCTCCCTAATCATTGAAAAAGCCTGTGGGCTTGTCACCTCGTGAAGCAGGTGCAAGCCTATAAAAAGCTGATATT
>Ga0268262_10004556_pt1 | contig 14266 bp, 12 predicted proteins | sample TergutNc150P3_FD_190354 | JGI IMG/M metagenome (GOLD analysis project Ga0268262, IMG submission 190354) | Nasutitermes corniger P3 segment gut microbial community from laboratory colony in Florida, USA - Nc150 P3 (SPAdes) (version 2) | ecosystem: Host-associated > Arthropoda: Insects >... | reverse complement strand
CGGTTGGTTCTTCGTTTTTGTCTATGTTAAGGGCAATGTTTTTAACTTCTGTTGGATTTGGCAAATAATCGGTTACGCCATCCAAAAGTTTTTGAATACCTACGTTTTTATAGGCAGAACCCATAAATACGGGGGTGATTTTTAAATCTATTGTTGCTTTGCGAATGGTTTCCACTAGCATATTTTCTGGAACATCTTTGCCTTCAAGGGCTAATTCCATTATGTGGTCGTTGAAATCGGCAACGGATTCTATCATTTTTGTACGGTATTCCGCCGCTTGTGCCTTTAAGTCTTCGGGGATTTCTATCTCTTTAATGTCTTGCCCATTTGCTCCTTCAAAGAGAAAGCCTTTCATTTTAACTAAATCTATAACACCTTTCAATTTATCTTCCAAGCCTATTGGAATTTGCATAACGCAAGGTACGTGGTGCAACTTTTCGCGAAGCTGTTCGGCAACGCGGAGCGGGTTTGCACCAGCACGGTCGCATTTGTTCACAAAAGCTATGCGCGGAACATTGTAGCGGCGCATTTGCCTATCTACCGTTATGGATTGAGACTGAACACCAGCAACGCCGCAAAGAACCAAAATTGCACCGTCTAGCACTCTTAGTGAGCGTTCCACTTCAATTGTGAAATCCACGTGACCCGGGGTGTCTATTATGTTTATGGTTATGTCTTTCCAAGTGGCATAAGTGGCTGCGCTTTGAATGGTGATGCCGCGTTCACGTTCCAATTCCATAGAATCCATTGTTGCTCCAACACCGTCTTTTCCGCGAACTTCGTGGATGGCATGGATGCGTTTTGTGTAGAACAAAATGCGTTCAGTTAAAGTTGTTTTTCCGGAATCTATATGAGCGGAAATACCAATATTGCGATGCTTCTCTATATTTTTCATAGGTCTATAAATATAGCAATTTTTCTGGTTTTTGTCAAATTTTATCGCTGAATTTGTGTTAAATTTCCCCAAAAACCTTGACAATTACAAAAAAAAATTCTATATTTTATATAACTTTGCCGCGGGGTGGAGCAGTTGGTAGCTCGTCGGGCTCATAACCCGAAGGTCGTAGGTTCAAGTCCTGCCCCCGCAACTTTCACTTAGGCAACGCTCACAGAAGATGTAATTGTTCCGCTATATCCATCTATAACTACATACCACGTTCCCGATTCGGGAATTGTAATTCTATATGGAGAAAGATTTGTGTGCCCACCGTGATACTCAAATTTCATGCTGTTTTTATACTTGTGAAGATTTGTAGTATCCAGCAATATCACATTGGCGGCACCGGAAAGTGTAATTTGAGCAACTTCGCCCTTGTTGCAAAACCCTAAGTTGTATTCTGTAAAATCCATACCATAAATATAGAAATTTTTCTATATTTAACACATGTTACCAAAAAACTTCATTGCACTGGATTTAGAAACCACTGGCTTAGATGCCGAAAAAGACGAAATTATAAATATTGCCCTTGTTCGTTTTGAAAATGGCAGCATTGCCTCTAGTATTGATTTTTTGGTGAAACCGCAAAAAGAGGTTCCTGCCTTTGTTTATTATTTAACAGGCATTGCGCAAAACGAAATTAACGAGGCAAAGCCGTTCAAAGAAATAGCTCCGCAAATTTTGGAATTCATAGGTAGCTTGCCTCTTGTTGCACACAATGCCTCATTTGATTCAAAAATCTTTATGCTTGCCCTTAGCAGAAACGGGCTTAAAAACAAGGAATTTGTTTTTTGGGATTCCCTTGCCATAGCTCAAGCAGCTTGGACTTTTGATAGCCATAAACTTGTGAATTTGATAAAGCAACTGAATATAGAGGTTTCTGCCTCGCACCGTGCCTTGCCAGATGCGGAGGCTTGTGGAAAAGTTTTTTTGCTTGGGCTAGAAGAGCTGGAAAAAAACAGCAACACTACTAAAGAAAATTTAAGAAAAATGGCTACTGGTACTGCCTACGAACCATTGTTTTAGGAGAAATTTATGAAATATAACGAATTTGTTACAGAAATTTTAAGCGCACCAAGCCATTCAAAACAGCAAATTGCCTTGGTGGAATGTGAAAGCGAATTTGAATATTTAACCCCTGCTGTGCAACACGTAAAGCAAACAAACGAAAAAATTTTAATAACAGCATCAAAAAAAAATTTGCAAAAACTACCGTCTATAGATGAGAATGTTCGTTCTGCAACACTTAGAGAACGCTTTAGCTATGTGTGCCCCCGTAAATATCACAGCTGCCTGAGCAATGCAGAACTTTACTTAACAACAGAAGAACGCATAGCCTTTTTTGCCATAATAACTTGGATTGAAAAAACAAAAACAGGAGATTTAAACGAAGTTCTGCATTATAACCGCAGCCCCATTTTATGGAAAAAAATAGCCTGCGAAGCACCGTCTTGCCTTGGGCAGCAATGTGAGCATTTTTCAAAATGCCATTTTCAAAACGCAAAAAAAGCAGCAGAAAATTCCAATTTGCTGTTTGTACCGCATCAATTGTTTTTGCAAGATATGCAAACTGATTTTGCGCTTTTGCCTCACTGCGAAAAAATAATTTTTGACGATGCCAGCAAACTTCCTCAAGAGAGTAGAAAAGTTTTTGGGCGGCATTTGCATTTTTACATTTTAAAAAATTCCATAAAACAGAATATATGGTGCAAAAAATGGGAAGAAGCGACCATTGAAAGCGAAAAATTATTTTTGAACTTGTTAAAAGAAATTCAAACTTACTGCAACAAAGAAAAAAAACGCAGAATAATCTATAGCCAAAATCTTTCAAGCGAAACGGGAATTTCTTCGGAGCCTTTTCAAAATTCATTAAAAGTATTGTTGGATGTAATAGATAAAGCTAGTGCGGAATTTTATGCTCAAAATGATTTAAGCAAGGCAAAAGATTGTATGCAGTTCGCTTCTGACATAAGAAAAATCTCAAGTGATATTTCTTTCTTTTTTGCCGCCTCACACAGCGAATATGTTTATTGGATAGAAAATAGTTCCAATCCGCATCAAGTGAATTTTCGCGCAGAGTTAGTAAATGTTTCTGCCAAATGGAAGTCTCTTTATCCAACATTAAAATCTGCATTGTTTGTTTCCAATACCCTTAGCATAAATGGGCAGTTTGAATATTTAACAAGTCGTTTTGCGCTATTTGGAAAAAATCCAAAAACAAAAATTTTTGACTCTAAAACCAAAAAAGAACCTCCACAAGTTTTTGCCGCAGATTTTTTGCCAAAACCAACCGATGAAAAATTCGCAGAAGAATTGACAAAAACTTTGTGCGAAATTATTTCCAAAAACGGGAGTAATACCCTTATTTTCACCGATATATCATCCATTTCAAAATTACAGGCAGAGATAAGAAAAGATGAAACCTTAAAAAACAAAAATTGCTTTTTTCAAGGCACAGACGGCAACTTCTTTAACTTGGCAGGCTTTTTTCAAAAAGAAATAGGCAACGTTTTAGTTGGCACCCCAGACGAATTGAAATCTTTAGAAGAAATTGAACTGCCAGAAAACACCCTTGTGGTAATTTCACGGCTTCCATTCCCAGACATTAAAGAGCCGGTACTCGCAAAGCAAATGGAAATTTTAAAAGAGCAGAACAAAAATGGTTTTGCACTTATAACATTCCCAGAAACAGCCCTCATTCTTAGAAAAGTTTATTCTGCAATTTCACATTCAGATAAAAAACAAACCCTGCTCTTGTTAGACCCACGCATTGCAAGCGAACAGTATGGCATAAAAATCCAAAAGCTTTTCTCGAATTTCAAAGTTTTAAGCCATAGGGTGTTTTCAACTAGTTTTTTACCTCTTTCTTAGCTTAATTTGCTTAACTTGCAAATCGCTTGGTATTTTGTCGTGCAAAAGTTTTTCCACAACCGGAGCAATTTCAAATTCCTTGCCCGCGGTTATTAAATAAAAAGTTTCAAATTTCGGAGCATTGTCCAGTTCGTAGGCATTTTCTAAAGAAATGGTTTTCCCTGCTTCAAGGTTTGCAGCTTTTCCATTTTTGCCTGCGAGATGTATTGTCAAAGTTCCGTTGCCATCTAAACTGAACAGTGCACCATAAGGTTCCAGAGCGGTATAGCGAATTTGCAGCAAATCACCTGCTTTTGCCTCGCTATTGTCTGCTAATTGCTCAGTTTGTTCAGCCGTTTTTCGCCAAATTTCGAGGCCTGTTTTTAAACCCTTTACTCTTGTGCCATCTTCGTATATATCTTCATTTGAAAGTATTACAATTAGTGCACTGGCACATAGCAAAAATATAGCCGCTAAGCGTAAAGGCACATTGGAATGCACAGTGAATTTGCGCTTATATGGATATTTTGCAAGCAATTTCTCATTGCTCTTTTTTAGGTGCTCAATTTGCAAACGAAGTTCTTCGTTTTCCATTTTTTTTAAAGCCTGCATCTCGGTTTCGGGAAGTTCCCCAAGCAGGTAGCGTTCAATTTTCCAGTCTGGCACAGTCATAGAGCCTCCAATTCAATTAGAGTGGTTTTTAAAGAACGAAGCCTTTTGCGAACTCCCGGAACAGACATTTTAACTTCTGCGGCAACTTCTTCCAAAGTCATTTTATCTATATAGTGCAAAACCGCTATAGTTCTGCTGCTATCAGGGTGCCTTTTGAAGAGACGGTTTAAAATATCTCTGTTCCCAACTTTGTTTTCCACATCTTCGGCACAGGCTATATGCACAAGCATCTCATTTGCGCTTATGTTTTCGCCTCTGCGTTTTTTGTTCCTTATGTGGTTGAGACACATATTTGTTGCCATTCGCCACAGCAGGCTAGACGGGAATTCGGTATTCAGAGAGTTTCGCTTTTCCCAAACCTTAATAAAAACCTCTTGAGCAATATCTGCCGCAGCGTTCTCATCGCCAAGCAACTTGTTGCACCGCCTAAGCACCATTGGCGCATAGCGAGTGTAAAGCTGCTCCGCATTAAGATTTTGGTTCATGCTATTTAAACACCTTAATTAAATGAAAGTGACACTTGAATTTAAAAAATATTTTACTCACCCTGCCAACTTCACTTCGTGAGCAGGGTTCGCCCTTCGGGCTGTCCTGCGGACATTAAAAATTTTCTAACAATGTCTGTTTTATTGGCAAAGCTTTTAGACAGGCACGAAAATTTTTTCTACCTTATATCCATGCAAATAAGGGAATACCCAAACAACCAAGAATATAAAGAAATGCTCACTCAAAAACCGAGCGGAGCAAACCTCATTATTCCCGTTGGCGTACAAATTTTAGCCGATACCGAAACCCCTGTTAGCGTTCTTTCCAAGTTTATAGACGAAAGTTCGCTTTTTTTATTTGAATCAGTTGAAGGCGGCGAACATTGGGGCAGGTATAGTTTTTTAGGGTTTTCTCCACACTTGGAAATTCAAGTTTTTAGCTCTATTGTAAAGGTGAACAAAAAAGGAAAAGTAGAAGAAATCCCTCACAATGGCGAACCTTTGGATATTTTGCGGAAAATAGCAAGTGAGTACTGCTATGCAGAACTTGCAGGATTACCCAAATTCAAAGGCGGTTTTGTGGGTTATTTTGCCTACGAAATGGTATCTTTTTTTGAGCCAAGGGTAAAAAGCAAATTACCTGCCGAACAACCGTTTGCACATTTTATTTTGCCCGAAATACTTTTAGCCTTTGACAATGTTCACCACACTTTAGACTTAATGTCTTTCGCTTTTTCAGAAAACGATTTTCAAAACGCAAAAGAAAGACTAAACACCGCGCTAAAAAAACTCTCAAACCCCACACCCCATACCCCATACCCCATACCCCAAAAATCCGCATTAATCCCGCAACCATTGATGCCGCCAGAAAATTTTAGAGCAATGGTGGAAAAAATAAAGAAACACATTGTTGCAGGCGATATTATTCAGTGCGTTCCATCTCAGGCTTTTGTTTGCGATGCACCCTCAGATTTGCTAGGATTATACAGAGCGCAGAGATTTATAAATCCCTCCCCCTATCTTTACTTTATGAAACTAGGTGGAATAACCCTTGTTGGCTCCAGCCCCGAAACGATGATTAGGGTAGAAAACGGCATTGCAACACTGCGCCCCATTGCTGGCACCAGACCAAGGGGAAAAACGGCAGAAGAAGATTTTGAACTTTCCGAAGAACTTTTAAAAGATGAAAAAGAAGTTGCCGAACACGTTATGCTTGTGGATTTGGGGCGCAATGAGCTTGGCAGAATTGCAAAAGCTGGAACGGTTAAGGTAAACGATTTTATGATTATAGAAAAATATTCCCACGTTATGCACATTGTTTCTAACATAAAAGCAGAACTTGATAATTCCTACGATATTTTTGATGTTTTAAAAGCCGCATTCCCAGCAGGTACGCTCTCTGGTGCACCCAAGGTTAGGGCTATGGAAATAATCGCAGAATGCGAAACAATTGCAAGGGGCAATTATGGCGGTGCGGTTGGCTATATGACTTTTGACGGAAGAATGGATTTTGCAATTTGCATTCGCACAGCGGTGGTGCAAAACGGCCGCTTGACATTGCAAGCGGGCGCAGGCATTGTTGCAGATAGCAACCCAGAAACAGAGAGGCAAGAAACTATAAATAAAGCAAAATCTGTTGCCAAAGCCTTGGAGATGTTATGATACTCCTTATAGACAATTATGATAGTTTTACCTATAACATTTACCAATATCTTTTGGAACTTGGGGCAAATGTAAAGGTTGTTAGAAACGATAAAATAACAATAGAAGAAGCGGCAGAATTAAAACCCGAAAAACTCCTGCTTTCGCCAGGCCCCGGTCGCCCCGAAGATGCTGGGATAACAGTTGCATCAATAGGTTATTTTGCAGGCAAAATTCCTATTTTGGGCGTGTGTCTTGGTCACCAAGCCATAGGGCTTTTTTATGGCGGAAAAATTATAGGCGCAAAAAGGCTTATGCACGGCAAAACATCAAACATAAATGCAAATGGCAAAGGCGTATTTGCAGACATTGACGAACCCTTTGACGGAATGCGCTATCACAGCCTTGTTATTGAAAAGGAAAGTTTGCCAGATTGCTTGGAAATAACCGCCACTTCCGAAGACGGCGAAATAATGGGAGTTCGCCACAAAACCCTTAATGTTGAGGGGATTCAATTCCACCCCGAAAGCATAATGACCCCGCTGGGAAAAAAGATGCTGGGGAATTTTATGCAATCAAACTAGAAATCTTGACCCCGAGGCTCTTTTTTCTATATTTATTTATTATGAAAACTAACCATTTTCTTTCATTAGCGGCAATGCTCTGTGCCCCGTTGTTTTTCTCATGTTCCTCAGACATTAATGTGCCACCGCCGCCTCGTGAGCTTAGCAGCTCTTCTGATGAACAAAGCTCAAGTTCTTCCTTAAGCGTTGATGATTCATCTTCCTCAAACGTTGGCAAATCCTCATCCTCAAGTATTGAAGGTTCATCTTCTTCCAATCTTGTGCTTGCCGATTGTGGTGGTGGTTATTACAATCCTGCAACGCATTTTTGTGTGGGTAATAGTTTTTATGAAAAATGCAATGGCTTGGAATACAACATTGAAACTGAGATGTGCGACAAGCGTGACCAAAAGATATATAAATTTGCAAAAATAGGTGGCAAAGCATGGATGATTGAAAATTTAAACTATTCAGGTAACAATACACTTGGTTACTGCTATGATGCGGATATATTTGCAGCGGAACATAAAGATTTAGAGACCTGCAATGACAGATATGGTAGGCTTTATCGCTGGGCTGAAGTTAGTGCTAATCTTCCGCAGAGTTTATGCCCTGAGGGTTGGCATATACCTAAAATAGCGGAATGGCAATCTTTAGATATAGGAACTTTGCCAAATACCTTTTTCATATATTCTGGAAATTACAATAGCAACCCGAAGTGGACAGTAGGTTGGGGCGATAGAGGCGACAGAGGTTTTTATTGGACAAGCAACTCCTCCAGTGATGTAGCTATGATGGATCGTGTAGGAAAAACAAAATTGGTATTAAACTCAGATGCTAGCACTGCCGATATTTTTTCTGTGCGTTGCGTTAAGAACTAATTTTTTTTAGCTATGCAAACTAATCCTTTCTGCCCAATATCTCTTCTAAAATAGACATCTTTAAATCTTATTTCGCGTACGCCAGAATATGCAATCTTAAGTGCGGCTTTTAGCGTATCGCTTTTGCCTACCACTCCAAAAACTCTTCCGCCTGCTGTTTGTAACCGCCTATTTAGGCGTTTTGTCCCAGCGTGTAAAACTATTGCTCTTTTTTTCTCAGCTTTGCCCACACCGCTTATAGCCTTTCCACTTTCGTATTTGTCTGGGTAGCCTTTGCTTGCCACAACCACAACGGCAGCATAGCCTTGTGTCTCGGTCTCGACTTCTGAAATTTCTTTTAGTTTTCCAATTGCAGCTTTGTAGAATAAATCCACCAAATCTCCTTTGTACACCGCCAAAACAGCTTGGGTTTCTGGGTCGCCTAGCCTACAGTTATATTCCACTACTTTAGGCCCATTTTTTGTTACCATTATACCTATGAATAAAACGCCTGTATATGGGTTTCCCTCTTTTTCCATGCCTTGCAATGTTGGTTCAATAATTTCTTTTTTTATTTTGGAAAGCATTTTTTTATTCACTAGCGGAGCCGGAGCGTATGCACCCATTCCGCCGGTGTTTGGGCCGGCATCATTGTCAAAAACTCTCTTGTGATCTTGGGCAGGTGCAAGCAAAATATAATCTTTACCATCGCACACAGCAAAAATAGATGCTTCTTCACCTTTCATAAATTCTTCTATAACAACGGTTTTTCCAGATTCTCCAAATACAGCTTTTTCACCTAGCATTTCTTCAACTGCATTTAAAGCCTCTTTTTTATTTGTGCAAACAATGGCCCCTTTGCCTGCTGCCAAACCAGATGCTTTTACAACAATTGGGGCTGGATGGTTTTTGATATAATTTTTTGCTTTCTGCAAATCTGTGAAAGTTTTGTAAGCGGCTGTTGGAATTTTATGCCGCTTCATAAATTCTTTGCTAAAAGCCTTGCTGCCTTCAAGACGGGCGGCGGCGGCAGTTGGGCCAAAAATTTGCATTTTTTGCTTTTTGAATTCATCTACCACGCCTGCCACAAGCGGAATTTCCGGACCTATAACGGTAAAATCGGCTTTTTCGCTTTTTGCTATTTCTGCTATGGCTTTGGGATTTGCTACGTCAACAGGTAAGCATTTGCCAAGCTTTTTCATACCTGGATTCCCCGGTGCGCAAACCAGCCTTGTGCAAAGCGGAGATTTTTTTAAACTAAGTGCAATGGCATGTTCCCTACCACCGCTGCCTATCAAAAGAATTTTCATTTTGAGAATATAGAAAAAGATGCCGCTACAGCAAAAGCGCAAGACACGTTAAGGCTTACCTTTCGCCCTTTCATTTGAATGGATATTTTATGCTCGCACAAAGCTAGGAGTTCCTTTGCTATGCCTAGTTCCTCGTTTCCAACCACAAGCAAAAATTTTTGAGGAAATTTGAAATTGTTTATACTTTCGCCACCAGTTTCCAAAGCTATCACGGAATAATTCTGCTCTTTGTAAAAATTTATGCAGTCAAGCGGGCTTTCCCATCTATTGCTCTTTAACCATGTTTCGCACCCTCTAGCTGCGCTCCTTAAAGCAGGATGTTCTATACCTGGTGTGTAGCCAGATAAATTTATTTCCGAAAAGCCAAAGCAATCCGCTGTGCGAAAAATGGAACCTACATTATAAGCAGAACGCAAATTGTGAACTAAAACAGCATAAGGCTTGGGCTTGCAAAGAGGAATTTCCCTGTCGCTTTCTTCTTTGCCGGCAAGCATATCGCGTTCAGGCCCAAGCCCTGCAACTTGCCTCCAATGCAAGTAAAGGTCTAAAATTCTTTTGTGCTGCGTAGAATTTCCTACTAAAATACTAGGCTCAAAATCTTCTCTTAAAGAAACCCGCTTGTCGTAAATTTCGGCAGATTGCTGCCAATCTTTGCCTGTTCGCAAAATATAGTTGCGAAGTAAATCGGCTAGTGATTTTGGAGAAGGCGGTTTCATTGTTTTTGGGAAAATAGCAAATTTACTTTACATTTTTCTATATTTCGCCATAATGCAAACTCGCTCTCAATTCCCTGTTTTATCTCAAACTATAAACGGGCACCCACTTGCCTTTTTGGATTCTTCTGCAACAACGCAAAAACCTCTTTGCGTTATTGATGTTATGAATGACTTTTACAAAAACCATTACTCTTCGGTGAAAAGAGGAGCTTATGCTCTTTCTGCACAAACAACACAAAAGTTTGAAGAAACTCGTTTGAAAGTCGCAAAGTTCATAGATGCTCCAAACGAAAATTCCATTGTTTTCACAAAGGGCACAACGGAGAGCATAAACTTGGTAGCTTGGAGTTATGGGCTTGCAAATTTTAAACCAGACGATGAAATTTTGCTATCTGTTTTGGAACACCACGCAAACATTGTTCCCTGGCAGTTGGTTGCCAAAGAAAAAGGAGTAAAAATAAAGGTCATTCCCTGCGATGATAACGGAGATTTGCAAATATCAGAACTCAAAAATTTGCTCAGCGAAAAAACAAAAATCGTAGCCATTGCAAACATAGCCAACAGCATAGGGACAGTAAATCCTTTGACTGAAATTATACCCATAATCCGCAAATTTGCACCCAAAGCTAAAATTCTTGTGGATGCGGCTCAAGGTGCTGGGCATTCAAAAATTTCCGTTAAAAATTTAGACTGCGATTTTTTGGCATTTAGTGGGCACAAAATCTATGGACCAACTGGTGTAGGCATTCTTTATGGCAAACAGGAAATTTTAGAAAATATGCCGCCTTGGCAAGGCGGTGGTGAAATGATAGATAATGTTTCTTTTAAAGGCACAACATTCGCCTTGCCGCCTGCTCGCTTTGAAGCAGGCACACCTCCCATAGCCGAGGTTCTAGGTCTCTCCGCCGCAATAGACTGGATAACCGAAATAGGAATGGACAAAATAATAGCCCACGAAAAGCAAATAACAGAATACGCCCTAACCGAAATAAAAAAAGTAGAAGGAATACGGATTATAGGCAACCCAAAAAATCGCGGTTCAATAATTTCACTCGCCAGCCATATTCACCCACACGATATTGCCATGATACTAGACGAAAAAGGCATAGCCGTGCGCTCCGGTCATCACTGCGCCCAGCCTACAATGGAGCGTTTTGGCGTAGTTGCCACCCTAAGGGCGAGTTTTGCCGCCTATACAGAGCCTTGGGAGATAGATGCCTTGTGTGAAGGCTTAAAAAGAGCTGTGTTAATCTTTTCTTAGCATCGCTTTAACCATTCCTTAACAAAAAAACTTCTATATTATGGCTATGAAGATAGGAATACTAACAAGCGGCGGAGATTGCGCTGGATTAAATGCCGTTATATACGCATTTGAAAAAGCAATTACCGCAATGGAGCCAAAAGTGGATCTTTATGGAATTATCGGAGGCTATACCGGGCTTATAAACCGTGAATACAAGCATTTGAAGCATGAAGATTTTTCAAATATATTCAACACTGGCGGAACTATACTCGGCACTTCTCGCCAACCATATAAAAAATTGATTCAAGAAACTCAGAAAGTTACCGCGATGAAAGAAAATTACCACAAAATGAATTTAGATGCCTTAATTATTTTGGGCGGGCAAGGCACTCATAAAACAGCTGCGCTTTTATCCAGCGAAGGGCTTAATGTAATAGCTTTGCCAAAAACCATAGACAACGATCTTTTTGGAACAGATTTCACCTTTGGTTTTCATTCAGCGGTAAATGTGGCAACGGAATGTATAGACAGAGTTCAAACTACGGCAGCAAGCCATAGACGCGCAATGATAGTTGAAATTATGGGCAATAAAGTTGGGTGGCTCACGCTTTATGCTGGCATTGGCGGCGGAGCAGATGTTATACTCATTCCAGAAATACCTTATGATATTGACAAGGTTATCAAAGCGGTTGAATCCGCAAAAAAGCAAAAGGGCTATTGCATAATTGCCACTGCGGAAGGGGCAATGGATAAAGAAGAGGCAACTCTTGCCAAAAAAGAACGCTATCAAAAACGCGAAGAACGAGGCGAAGTAACGGCGTCTAACAGAATAGCCAAAGCCATAGAGGAAAAATTGGGTATTGAAGTCCGCGTTATTGTTCCTGGGCATATCCAGCGCGGCGGCGCTCCATCTGCCTACGACCGCGTACTTTGCTCGCAAGTTGGAGCTTATGCCGCTAAACTTGCCATAGAACGCAAATATGGAGTGACTGTGGCAATGAATGGAGACAAAATAATTTCCAATAAATTAGAGGACATTGCAGGAAAAACAAAAGTCGTTCCGCCAAAGCACGAGCTGATTAAAGCTGCCAAAGATATAGGCATTTCTTTTGGGGAATGAATTAAAGGGTTTTAGAATATGAACAGGTGCATTAGAAAGAACTTTATTAATCGGGAATATTCTTGGTTAAAATTCAATGAGCGCGTTTTGGAGGAAGCAAGTTCGCAGAATAACCCGCTGCTTGAAAAGTGCAAATTTCTCTCTATTTTCACCAGCAATTTAGACGAATTTTTTATGGTGCGTGTTGGCTCTTTGTTCAACAATATGCTGCTTGCTCCAAATGAAAAGGATAATAAAACCGATTTAACACCTGCCGAGCAATTAGATGAAATTTACAAGCACAGCAAAAAATCTTACAAGCTAAGAGTACAAGCCGCTGAACATATTTTTGCTGAACTTAAAAAAGAAGGCATCAATATTGAAAATGTGCGGTTGAAAAATAAAAGTATAAGCAAGCATTTTGGAAATCATTTCAAAAAAAATATATTACCCATGCTGAATCCAATGATTTTAGACAGCAAACATCCTTTTATACGCCTTGACAATTTAGAAATGTATGTGATTCTCCATTTGGAACACAAGGGTAAAAACTTTTTTGGCATATTGCCAGTTCCAGACAAATGCGAGAGATTAATCTCTGAGGAAACTTCCTCTGGCGTTAGAATTTTGCTCGCCGAAGATGTTGTGTACCATTTTGCAGATACAGTGTTTTCTAAGTACAAGGTTTTAAGCAAAGCCATAGTAAGATTAACGCGCAATGCCGATATAGATACCGAAATATTCAGCATGGATTTTGAATCGGAATATGATTTTTCCAAATTGCTAAAAGGCAAAGTGGACTCACGCACAAATCTGCCACCGATTAGGCTTGAAATGAGTTGCGATAGCAAAGCCATCAAGGAATTTTTATGCAAGCATCTTGGCATATCATCTCACCAATGCTTTACAATAAAATATTTTTTTGATTATAAATTTCTTTTCTCCATAGATAAATATTTGCCACAGGATAAAATCGCAGAACTTAAATATCCGCCCTTTCAGAGCAGAATTGCTCCACTGGCAAAGTCAAAATCAGTAATGGATAGCGTAAAGGCAAACGATTTATTTTTGTCTTATCCTTTTGACAGCATGGAACCTTTTTTGGATTTGCTAGACTCTGCCAGCACAGACCCACGTGTTATTGATATAAAAATCACAATTTACCGAATTGACAAACAATCCCGAATAATAGAGGCTCTGCGCCGTGCCAGCCGCAGTGGCAAAGAAGTAACTGCCATTATAGAGCTAGCTGCCCGTTTTGACGAAGAGAATAATTTACACTTCGCAGGAATATTAAAAGAGGCAGGCTGCACAATCATTTACGGCGTTGGCAACTACAAGGTTCATTCAAAGATAATGCTGCTAATTTTAAAAGAAGGCGAACGTATTTCTTATATAACCCACCTCGGCACAGGCAACTACAATGAGAGCACGTCCAAGCAATATACCGATTTGAACATAATAACAGCAAACAACGAAATAGGTTCCGATGCTGCGGATTTTTTCCGCAATTTGTCTATGGGAGACGTGAATTTCAACTGCGCCAAACTCCTCATTGCACCTAAGACCCTTAAAGAAGGGCTGTTGCAAAAAATAAAAGAGCAAACTGCCCTTGCCAAAATGGGCAAACCAGCCAGAATAGTGTGCAAAATGAATAGCCTAACCGATATAGATTTTATCAAAGAATTTACCCGTGCATCCATAGCAGGCGTGAAAGTGAGCTTAATAGTGCGCGGAGTGTGTTGTCTTTTGCCGGGGTTTTTGGGCAAAACCGAGAACATAGAAATCAAAAGCATAATAGGTCGTTTTTTGGAACACAGCCGCATTTACAGCTTTGGCGACAAAGACCCTGAAATTTACATTTCCAGCGCAGATTTAATGACAAGAAAC
>Ga0268262_10004555_pt1 | contig 14270 bp, 11 predicted proteins | sample TergutNc150P3_FD_190354 | JGI IMG/M metagenome (GOLD analysis project Ga0268262, IMG submission 190354) | Nasutitermes corniger P3 segment gut microbial community from laboratory colony in Florida, USA - Nc150 P3 (SPAdes) (version 2) | ecosystem: Host-associated > Arthropoda: Insects >... | reverse complement strand
AGCATGATCATCAGGTCTTATGGCGACACACTGGACGACGGCGCCGTGCAGCTTTCCTTCACCCTGCCGGTGAAGTGCGACGCGAAGGGCCGCGAGGCCGCGCGCCTTTACGTGGAAAAAATGGGCTTCGGCCACGTTGACGTGGTGCATTCGGCGGAGCTGTCCGATGGCTTCTCCTTTTACGTGGCCTACGGCAAGACCAAACTGGCCATAGACTACGACCAGATACACGTTGAGGAGGCCACGGGCGAAAAGCTGTACTCCATGCAGGAGGCCAACGATGTAATCAAGGACCGCATCGGGCGCAAACTGATAGTGGTGGGCGCCTGCACCGGCTTCGATGCGCACACCGTGGGCATTGACGCGATAATGAACATGAAGGGCTACAACCACCACTACGGCCTGGAGCGCTATTCCGAGGTAGAGGCGCACAACCTAGGCGCACAGGTGCCCAACGAAAAGCTGATAGACTACGCCGCCAAGGTGGGCGCGGACGCGATACTGGTGAGCCAGATAGTCACACAGAAGGACGCGCACATCAAGAACCTGACGGAGTTCATAGAGCTTTTGCAGTCCAAGGGCCTGCGCGAAAAGTTCATAGTCTGCATAGGCGGGTCGCGCATAAGCAACAAACTGGCAGTGGAACTCGGCTTCGACGCCGGCTTCGGCGCCGGCACCTACGCCGAGCACGTCGCCACGTTTGTGATAGACAGGATGATAGACAGGCACTAACCACCCTGGGGAGGCATCCGTGACGAAAAGAATCATTGACCTTTTCGCCGGCTGCGGGGGGATGTCGCTGGGGTTCCAGGGCGCCGGGTTCGAGGTGGCGGCGGCATTTGAGTATTGGGAGGCGGCGGCCGCCTGCTACGCGGCCAACTTCGGGCACCCCGTCTATCGAGAGGACCTGTCGGACACGGAGAAGGTCATAGGGATAATCGCGCCGCTGAGGCCTGACATAATCATCGGCGGGCCGCCCTGCCAGGACTTCTCCCATGCGGGGAAGCGCGTGGAGGACAGCAGGGCCGCGCTGACAGAGAAGTTCGCCGAAATCGTCGCGGCCGTGGGCACCAGGTGGTTCGTGATGGAAAACGTCGACCGCGCACAGGGCAGTGGGGCGTACAGGGCGGCCCGCGCTGTCTTCAAGGGTGCCAGGTACGGGCTCACGGAGGTGGTGCTGAACGCCAGCCTTTGCGGGGTGCCGCAGCGCCGCAAGCGCTTTTTCTGTATCGGTGCGCTGGGGGCCGCGGACGGCTTCTTGGAGGCGCACATACAGGGCCAGTTGAGCGAAAGGGAGACCACGCTGAGGGACTACTTCGGCTCTTCCCTAGGGTTCGAGCACTACTACAGGCACCCAAGGAACTACAGCAGGCGCGCGGTCTATTCGATAGACGAGCCTTCGCCCACAATCCGGGGCGTGAACCGCCCGGTCCCGCAGGGCTACCCGGGCCACCCCAACGACGCGCGGGCCCTCGATTCATCCATCCGCCCGATGACCACACTGGAGAGGGCACTCATACAGACGTTCCCCCCAGACTTCCACTGGACGGGCAACAAAACGGGCGTAGAGCAGATGATAGGCAACGCGGTGCCCGTCAAGCTGGCGGAATTCGTCGCAAGGGCGCTGGCACACCACATCGAGACCGAGGAGGCCGGCGGACAAAACCCCCTGGACTTCGGCAGGTTCCACGAATGGCTCCGCACCACGCAGACGATGTCGGAGCGCACCCTGCGGGATACGCTCTCGCGCCTCAAAAGGGCCGACTCCATCTCCGCCGTGCCGTTCCGCCCAGGCCCCGCTTATGTGTTCGGTCTGGAGCAGGTCCCCGAGTACCAGAAACTCCCGACGGCTGTCCGCTCCCAACTCAAAAGGTCTGTGGCGCTCTATTCGGACTACTGCGCCGCCGAGACCGGCGCGAAAGGCGGGAACTGGTCAGCGTCTTTCGTATCGCCGCGACCGCTGTTTTAGCCCTAGTTGAACTGCCGCAGCTTTGCCCAATGCGGCGATTTGCAGTGCTTTCACAAGGACACCGCCCTACAATGTACCACCTGAGGGTTGGGCCGCCACAAAATGCACACAACAGACCACAGACCACGCCCTGCGCGGGTGAGACAACTGGGCATGGTGCTGTACGGCGAGGGTCTGCGGATGCAGGGGGCTTTGGCCGAGTGCGTCCATGGTGGCGGACCTGACCAGTTGCTGCTGCTGGAGCACAACCCCGTCTATACACTGGGCAGGAACGCCACCAGGGCGGACATACACGTTCCAGACGCGTTTTTGGCGGAGAACGGCATAGAGGTCCACCAGGTAGACCGGGGCGGCCAGGTCACGTACCACGGCCCGGGCCAGATTGTGGCCTACCCAATCTGCAACCTGCGCGGCCAAAGCGTCTCGAAGCTGGTCAACGGCTTGGAGCAGGCGATGATCGAGACAGCCAAGGGCTTTGGCGTCCATGCAGAAAGACTGGAGGGCCACCCAGGGATATGGGTGGAGACGGCGCGGGGCTGGGAAAAGCTGGGTGCCATAGGCCTGCACCTGAAAAAATGGGTGTCCACGCACGGGCTGGCCTTCAACCTGGCGCCCAGGATGGAGCATTACCAGTGGATCACAGCCTGCGGCATAGCGGACAAGGGCGTGTGCAGCCTAAAGACTCTCCTTGGGGACGCATGCCCCTCTTGGGTCGAAGCATCCACCAGCCTAGAGCGTCACCTGCTGAATGCTCTGGAGCTGGAGCCGCTGCCCGCGGTGGAGCCTTCCAGAAGCGTGTCCATCACGGTCTGGAGGCGCGGGGCAAAGGGCCCAGAAATACTGATGGCGCCGCGCCACCCGCATGACGACGACCAGTGGCAGTCAGGCGTGACGGACATAGTGGAGCCCGGCGAGACGTTTGAGGCCGCCGCCAAGGGAATCATGGACGAGACGGGCCTGCACGGAAGGTTCGCCAGCCTGGACTTTTCGCACACCCACTGCAATGGGCCAGCACCTGCCCCCGGCCACGAGCCGTCCTTCAACACGGAGGCCTGCTTTCACCTGGAAGTCATGCCCGACGCGACGGTGAGGCTCAACAAAGCCGAGCGCAGCCGCTGGTGCCCGCCTGAGGAGGCCATGTCGCTGATGGCCCAGGAGGGCGGCAGGGAGGCGATTAGGTTATTGATGCTTAATTGAACGACCTACCTCGCCAGGATCAAAAAGTCGTTCTTCAGCAGCCTCTCTTTGTCCAGCTTGTACAGTGACTCGCCGTTCTTCCAGATGACCGTGACGTCCTCGCCCGACGTGTTGTGCTCGTAGCCGGCCACGTAGCAGTCGTTGCCTATGAAGCACATGGAGCGCGCGGCGGCGTAGGTGGTTCCGTTTGTCAGGCTGGCGAACACTTCGCCGTTTTTCCAGACCGTCGCCACGCCGTTCTCCTGGTTGTTCTGCTCGTAGCCCACCGTGTACACGTCGTTGCCGTGGAAGCATATCGAACACGCGCTGGAGTGGCGGCCGCCCTTGCCCAGCCTGTGCAGCACCTTGCCGTTTTTCCAAACAGTGGCGACGCTGACACCCTGCTTGTTGGCCTCCCAGCCCAGGGCGAACACATGGCCGTCATGCACTGTCACGCACAGCACTTCGGCCGCCAGACTGCCGTCGGTGAGGTGGCTGAACACCTCGCCGTTTTTTTTGATTGCGGCGCGCTTGCCGTCCATCACTGCCTCGTACAGACCGCTCTTGTGCTTGAACTGCCTGTGCCACGGGAAGCCCTCTATGTCGAATGGCTCGGTTCTCTGCCCGTTTTTCCAGTACTTGAACTTTTCCTGTTTGTCCCCGGCGCCTGTGACAAGGTACAGGCTCTTTTGGTTTATCGCCATCCTGACGGTGGTCTCATCGTTGCTGATCGCCTTCTTCGCAAACAGCATCTTGGCGATGGACACGGTAGCCTGGCTCACTTCCCTGTTGTTGGCGCCGATGGTCCTCTCCGTGGCGGTCCTGGCCCTGCCGGTCCCGGTGTCCACTAGGTGGCCCTCGAAATAGATGTAGTCCTGCTCTTTGTTCAGCTCGACCATGCACACGTACTTCGCGCCCAGCTTTTTGCCTATCAGCCCGGCGCTCTTTTCGTCGAAAAGCGCCGACCTGCTTTCGCAGAACTCCTCGAAGGCCGCATCGGTTGCGGCCCAGTCAATCACCAAGCCGTGCCTGGAGGACGTGATGTGGTCGGAAAGGGCGGTCCTGACCATTTTTTTGACTGGCTCCGCTATGCCCTTGCCGGCGAGGGGCGGAAGCACCACCACGCTCTTCTTCCAGGACGCGTCGCCCGACGAGGATTGGAACAGGCTTGAGAAGATGCTGAATATACCCATTTTGATGCTCCAGCAGATTCGTTGGTCTTGACAATTCCACTTGCTACCACTGTACACCATTTCCAGCCCTGCGGTGCCGCTGTTCACTGACTGCATCGGTCAATCTTTGCATAATGAAAGATTCCCCTTGCGGGGACTTGGGGGGGGCCAAGCCGATGCCGAACCAGCGCGACAGACAGAAACAGCCTTCATCGTCATTCAGGCTCCTGATTGAGTACGACGGGACAAGGTACAGCGGCTGGCAGAGGCAGGGCCCACCCAGGTCAAAGGGTGCGGGGCCAAAGGAAGCCGGCGCCGCACCGCAGGGGTCTAAGGAGCCGGGCGCGGAGCCCAAGGAGCCAAAGGAGCCTGTGGTCAAGACCATCGCGGGCGCCATAGGCCACGTGATGCACCATGCGGGCCTGCAAATACGGAACTTCAAGGGCGCCGGTAGGACGGACGCGGGCGTACACGCATTGGGGCAGGTGGCCCACGTCCACCTGGAGGAACCCATGATGGCCGCCGAGCTGCAGTACATACTGGAGCGCGGCCTGCCCTACGACATAGCAGTCCCAAGCGTGGAGCCGTGCCAGGCCGGCTTCGACGCCAGGCACGACGCCGTCTCTAGGACCTACCTTTACCAGGTCACGCTTAGAAAGAGCGCCTTTTCCAAGCACAGCACCTGGTGGCCCAAGCTGCCCCTGGACATGCGCCTCATAGAAGACACATGGCCACTGTTCGAGGGCAACCGCTCCATGGCCGCCTTTGCCGACCTGGAGGAAGGCGAGGATCCCAACTGCCAGATATATTCGTGCCAAACCGACAGGGACGGTCACCTGCTGCTGCTGCGCGTCACCGCTAGGTTTTTCCTCAAGCGCCAGGTCCGCAGGATGGTCGGCGCCGTTGTGAACTGCGCCATGGACAGGGCGGACGTGGCGCAGCTCCGCGAGGACCTGGCAAAGCCTGGCCCCGAATCCGCCATGCACTGGGCGGAGCTGGCCGCGCCGGCGTCGGGTTTGTTTTTGGAGAGGGTGGACTACAGAGGTGAAAGAGGAGACACCCGGCGAAATTCATGACTGACCGCGTTTCTCTTTGCAGGGCAACGCGCACGCTATCGCCCGCTGCTCCGCCCCAATCCAATCAACGCCACAAGGCCAAGGACAATCACCGCCGCGATGCCCCAGACACCTGGCAGGAAAGTCCACGTCGCCCAGAATGCAACCGTGCCGATAAACGCTACCGCCGAGCCCCCACCGGCATATTCCAACCACTCGGATTTCTTTAGCTTCTTCGCCTTTTCCAGCTCGTCCTGCACCATTGAAGCGGATATGAACACCACAAAAAGCCCCGCGAACGACGTCATCACGTAGCCCCAGGCGCCCGGCACGAAACTCAACACCGCCCAGATGATCCCCGCGACAACCAGCGCAATCATCACGCAGGGCCCAATCACATCCGACCACTTGACCTGGCCCGGCGCTGCCGAGGGCGCCTTGCCTGGCTGTTGCGCTGCGCCGTTTTTCTCCGTTTCGCGGCCTTGGCCCTTGTCAACGCCTTTGACAACGTCGTCGCCAGCCTTTGCTGGATTGTCGTTTTTCTCTGGCTCACGGCTCTGACCCTTGTCGTTGGCATCGTCTGCCACTGCCAAGTCGCAGGGCTTGCCCAGGAACTCCGCGTAGCAAGCGCAGAACAGGTTGGCCGTGTTTTTAGCGTGCTGGCCGTCAATGCCTCGCTCGTCAATCAACTGCTTGGCGAACCTGAAGGCAAGGTCCTTGGTGACGCGGTCCGCCTTGGCTATCTCCGTGTGCAGGTCCAAGTCGTAAAGCACGGCCAAGACCTGCACCATCACCCGCTCCTGCGGAAAACAGTCCTTCAGCAGGCCAGTGAAACGCTGCTTGGACTCCAGCGCGTCCGGGCAGGTCCGCAGCATTTCGAGAAAGCGTTGGTCAGTCATCATCGCGGCTCCACAGAAAACGGCGGGTCATCGGAACAAATCACAAATAGATGCCGATGTTAAATAACACGCCCAGGACAAGGGCGATGATGTTCAGCACGATCCCAGCCGTTGCCATCCCCGTTTGCGCCTCTTTCTCCGCAAGCTCCCTTTTGGCTGTGAAGCCCATCCATAGGCCCATTGAGGACAACAAAAGGAAAAAGAGGGGGGCGACGGAACCCAGGATGGAGATGATGCCATAGGCCAGGGAACCAATCGCAAATCCCCTTGGCGACGCCCGGCGGAACATCCATCCCTTGGAAGTCTGGCTGCCCGGCGCCGGGTTGGGCTTGCTTTGACCCGCGCTCTGCAATGGGGCGGTCAACTGGCTTGGCGCCTGTCCCGAGTCAGTTTCAGCTTTCTCTATCGTTGTTAGGTCGCACGGCTTGCCTATGGCCTCCGCGTAGCAGGTGCAGAACAGGGCGACTACGGTCTCTGCGCGGCCGCTGTCAATGCCGTATCCGTCCACCAGCCGCTTCGTGAACCTGAACGCGAGGTCCCTGGTGACGCTGTCGGTCTTGGCGATTTCCGTGTGGGCGCCCAAGTCGTGCAGCAGCGCCATCACATTGACCAGCGCCGGCTCCTGCGGGAAGCAGTCTTTAAGCAGGCCCATGAAGCGCTGCCTGGACTCCAGCGCATCGGGGCAGCCCCGCAGCATGTCCAGAAAGCGTTGGTCGGTCATTTCTGCTGCCCACCTGTTACACGGACGGGGGCGTTCCTGTCCTTGTTGGTTCCATCGCCCAACTGGCCATCCTCTGCGGGGGCGGGTCCTATGTATGCAGGTGCAGGCACAGGGACAGGTGCTGGGCTTACGTATGCCGGGGGTCTTCTGATATGGCCGACCCTTGACTTTCCATGGTTGGGCTGCTGCCTTGGTGCCTTTGTTTTGCCGACCTGCGCGGCGGTCCGCTCTTTTGCGGGGACAGGCATTTGTTCATTGACCTCCGCGCCACCCTGCCCCTCAGCACCCGCCAGGTCGCAGGGCTTGCCCAAGACTTCCGCGTAGCAAGCGCAGAACAGTGCAACGACGTTTTCAGCGCGCTCCCTGTTTGTGTCGTAGTCGTCCATGAGCCGCTTCGTGAACCTGTACGCCAAGTCCCTGGTGACGCGCTCGGCTTTGGCTACCTCCGTGTGGATGCCCATGCCGTACAGGATGGACAGCAGATTAACCATCGCCCTGTCCTGCGGGAAGCAGTCCTTCATCAGGCCCGTAAACCGCTGGCCAGACTCCAGCGCACCCGGGCAGTCCCGCAGCATGGCCAGTAGGCGCTGCCCTGCTGTCTGCTTTGAATCCAAAGGAACCATATCACCTCAGGATAATTATAGGCACTGGCAGGCAGCGCGGCTTGACCGTCACGATAGACGCTTAAATTCGCGCTGCGCGTCTGCGTGGCCCTTTTCGGCGGCCTTGCGGAGCCACTTCTTTGCCTCGTTTTTGTCCTGCGGAACGCCCTGGCCGTTCAGGTACATCATGCCGAGGGCATACTTTGCTTCGGTCTTGGGTTCTTCTTGGGTGTGGTCCGTGGTGTTTTCGGCGGCAAGGCGGAACCACTTGGCGGCCTCGCGGTGGCTCTGCTCCACGCCGCTGCCGCTGTAGTGCATCGTGGCCAGAAAGTACTGCGCCCCGGCGTGCTTCTGCTCTACCGCTTTGCGGAACCACTTCAGGACCTCCCCGAAGTCCTGCCTGATGCCTTGGCCCAACGCGTGGCACATCCCCAGACTGAACTGGCCGACGGCTTCGCCCTGCTCCGCCGCTCTGCGGAACCACCTTAGGGCCTCGCTGAAGTCCTGCTTGACGCCCTCCCCGTTCTGATACATCCCCCCAAGGTTGCACTGCACCACGCCGTTGCCCTGCTCGGCCGCCCTGCGGAACCACTTAACGGCCTCAGCCGGGTCGCGCTTTACGCCGCGTCCCTCCAGATACATGGTCCCCACGTTGTTCTGCGCCGCGTCCAGACCCTGATCGGCCGCCCTGCGGTACCACTTCAGGGCCTCATCGTAGTCACGGAAGACCTGCATACCGTTGTCGTACATGAACCCCAGCATGTTCTGCGCCACGGCGTGGCCCCTGTCCGCCGCCAGGCGGAACCACTTCGCGGCCTCATGGTAGTTCTGCGCCACGCCGTCGCCTTCAAAGCACTTCACGCCCATCGCGCACTGCTCGTCCGCCGTCATCTGCTGACCACCTGGCCCTTGCGGGGCAGCGGCGGCAGGTTTGGGTGGCACTTGCGCGGCAGGTTTGGGCGGCGCCTGCCCCGCCTTGGCGATCACTATGTCGCAGGGCTTGCCCAGGGCCTCCGCGTAGCACACGCAGAGCATGTTTGTGGCGTTTTCGGCCTCGCGCCCGTCAATACCGCGCTCGTCAACCAACCGCTTGGCGAACCTGTTGGCGAAGTCCTTGGTGACGCGGCCGGACTTTTCGATTTCCGTGTGGACGCCCATGTCGTGCAGCACCAGCATGAGCTGAACCATAGTCCGCTCCTGCGGAAAGTTGTCCTTCAGCAGGCCCGAAAAGACCTGCTTTGAGCCAAGCGCATCGGGGCGGCCCCGCAGCATGTCAGTGAGGCGCTGTTCATCAATCATTGCCGTGGCTCCATGGTGACATTTTACCACTGTAGGCGCGGATCATCGTCGGTTTGCCCGTCACGACAGGTGCTTCAGCGTGCTCTTTGCGTCTTTGTGGCCCTGGTCGGCGGCGATGCGGAGCCACTTCTTTGCCTCTTTTTTGTCCTGCGGGACGCCGTCACCCTTTAGGTACATCATCCCCAGCGCGTACTGTGCATCGGCGTGGTCACGCTCGGCGGCCATGCGGAACCACTTCATGGCCTCCTGGAAGTTTTTCGCGGTGCCCATCCCGCCGTAGTACATGTGCCCCAAGCCGCACTGGGCGGCGGAGTTGCCTTGGTCGGCCGAGAGGCGGAACCACTTCAGCGCCTCCTGGTTGTTTTTCGCGACGCCTTCCCCGCCGAAGGACATGAACCCCATGCTGCACTGCGCCGCAGGGTGGCCCTGCTCCGCCGCCAGGCGGTACCACCTTGCGGCCTCGCGGATGTCCTTCTTGACCCCGCTGCCGTCAAAGTGCATCCCCCCCAGGCTGAACTGTGCCGATGCGTCGCCCTTGTCCGCCGCCAGGCGGAACCACTTCAGCGCTTCCTGGTAGTCCTGCGCGACACCTTTCCCTTCGCAGTAGATACACGCCAAGTTGTTCTGTGCGGCGGTGTCGCCCTGCTCCGCCGCCAAGCGGTACCACTTCATGGCCTCCAGGCAGTCCTGCGGGACGCCTTCCCCGCCGTTATACATGAATCCCAGGGCATTCTGCGCCCCAGGCTCGCCCTGCTCCGCCGCGAGGCGGAACCACTTCAGGGCCTCACGGAAATTCTGCGCGACGCCGCTCCCCCGGTGATACAAATGTCCAAGACCGCTCTGCGCCCTGGGGTGGCCCTGCTCCGCCGCCATGCGGAGCCATTTCACGGCCTCCTGAAAGTCCTGCGCTACCCCGACCCCATGTTCGTGGATGACCCCCAAGGTGAACTGCGCCAAGGCGTCGCCCTGCTCGGCCGCCAAGCGGAACAACTTCGCTGCCTCTTGGTGGTCCTGCGCGACGCCTTCCCCGTTTTGATGCATGTACCCCAGAAAGGTCTGCGCGTCGTGGTCGCCCTGCTCCGCCGCCAGGCGGTACCACTTCGCGGCCTCCTGGTAGTTCTGCGGAACGCCCTTCCCGATTTGATGCATGTACCCAAGATAGGTCTGTGCGTCTGATTGACCCTGCTCCGCTGCCAGGTGGAACCACTTCAGGGCCTTCCGGTAGTCCTGCGGTACGCTTTCCCCGTCGTAAAACAAACGTCCTATGCTGGCCTGCGCCACAGCGTTGCCTTGGTCCGCCGCCAGGCGGAACCACTTCATCGCCTCCCGGCGGTCCCTCGGGACACCTTCCCCTTCGCAATACATCTGCCCCAGATTGTTCTGTGCGTCAGCGTTGCCCTGCTTCGCCGCGAGGCGGAACCACTTCAGCGCCTCTTGGTAGTCCTGCGGCACGCCTTCCCCCTCGTGATACATCAATCCCAGATTGCCGAGCGCCACAGCGTAACCTAGGTCCGCCGCCATACGGAACCACTTCAGCGCCTCCTGGTAGTCCTGCGGCACGCCCATCCCTTCGCGGTGCATCTCTCCCAGACTGTTCTGCGCCCTGGTGTCACCCTGGCCTGCCGCTTGTCGGTACAGCTCCGTGGCTTGGTTGAAGCACTTCTGGGACTCCTGGCTGTCCTGCGGGACGCCCCTCCCTTCGTGGTACATCCATCCCAGGCCGGTCAGCGCGTCGGCGTTGCCTTGGTCGGCCGCCAGGCGGGTCCACTTGAAGGCCTCATGGAAATCCTGCGGCACGCCGATTCCGATGTAGTAAGTCATGCCCATCTCGATCTGCGCCCCTGCGTTGCCTTGGTCTGTCGCCGCACGCAACCACTTGAGGGCCTCGGCGATGTCCTTGGCGACGCCCTCTCCGTCCCTATACATCACCCCCAGATAGTGCTGCGCCTCGGCGTCGCCCTTGTCCGCCGCCAGGCGGAACAACTTCAGCGCCGCCCGGTAATCCTTCGGGACGCCCTTCCCCTCGTAGTGTTTCAGTGCCAGTTTGCATTGCTCGACCTGAGTCATCTGCTGCTGGACGGTTTTCTGCGGTTCGTCTTTAGCCATTTGATTTCCAGAACACTGTTTGCGCGGGTTGCCGGCGGCACGGCCTAGGATTTTTTCGGGGGCCGCAGGAAATTCTGTGCCCCCTTGTGGCCCTGCTCGGCAGCAAGGCGCAGCCATTTCTTTGCCTCATCGTCATTGTGCGCCACGCCCATCCCAGCCCTATGCATTTGGCCAAGAGCGTACTGCGCATCGGCGTTGCCCTGCTCCGCCGCCCTGCGGAACCACTTTATGGCCTCGGGGTAGTCCAGCGCGACACCTTCTCCCCATTGATACAGCAATCCCATCTCGTTCTGCGCCCCAGCGTGGCCTTGGTCGGCCGCCTGGCGGAACCACTTCGCCGCCTCGGCATATTTCATCGCCGCATAGCATTTACGGCCGTTCTCAAAGGCACCTTCGGCATCGCCTTCCGTTTCTGGGGCGGCTTCCTGGGGGGCGGTCGGCGCAGAGACAGGCTCAACCGCCGGCACCGGCAGAAGCACTGGGTCGGCAATTATGCCCACGGAAATGTCATCGCGGCTGCGCCTTTCGGAAATCATGGGGAGGCTTTCCTTCAAGTCCGCTATGGCATCTTGTACGGCGCCTGCTTCGTGTTTCTCTTTGATGTCCCCCATCACCTTTCGGTAGAAGCGGTAAAGCTGGTCGGGGCTGGCCTCAGGGCCGTTGAAGCCGAAGCTGTCGTCTATGCCGTCGGACGCCAAAATCACGGCGGCGGGCTTTTCTTTGGCGAAGCTATGGCGGAACTCGTTGATGGCGTCGGAGTCGCACAGTGACGTGGTGGTGCCGAGAAGGCATTTCTCGTCGGCGGGCACGGGCATGTCGAAGGTCCCGTCGGCACCCATCGTGACGAAACTGCCGTCGCCTACCTGCACGGCGAGCAGGAACGCATCGGTCCACAGGGCCGCTATGAGCGTTGTGCCGTACGCGGATTCGACTTTTTCGTCTTTGCGATATTTCTCTGCGTATTTTTCGGGAACCGCGCCCAACTCGTCTTCGGTGAAAGGGTTTTCTTTCCTGTGCTTTGAAACCGCCCCGTTCCACTTGCTGAGTATGCTCTTCTCCAGCCACTGTATCTGGGATTCCATCTCTTTTTCAGTGCCGCCCGCACACAGCTTTTTGATGAGGTCGGCGTTGGTCATGCACTCGCGCGCCGCATCAACGGCCAGCCTGCTGCCTACGTCTGACCGGAAGTACTGGTCGCTGCCGTGGCCGTCGGCGACCGCAACGAAGCGAAAGCCCTTGCCCACTTCGCAGCGCGACGAGTCCTGGCATGGCTTGCCGGACTGTATGTGCTTGGCGCCTTGAACCGAATGGGCGAAACAGATGAGGCTGTTGTCCATCTGGCCTCCTCCGTCTCAATCAGAAATTGTCCGCTGCATCGTCGGGGATGTCGGTCGCCTCCACTTGTTTGACCATGTCGTCTTGTTTTGAACTGGGCGCCCCTGGCGTGGTGCCCACTCCGCTGCTCTGCGAGCCTATCTTGGACGCGGTGACGGACACGAAGCGGATCCACTTCCGCAGTGCCTCGGCGGAATGTACGGTTATAACCAATTCGCTGTTGCCCGTGAACTCCTTCAGCACGTCTTTGTCCGCGTCGTCCCCGATGGCGATTGCCATCTTTATGGCGTTTTTGAACCAGCCGTTCTGCTTCAGTTCATTCAGCGGGCTTTTCCATTCGTCAGTCGGGACTCCGTCCGACATGAGGAGTATGGCGGGCGCCATGTAGCCGGAGCCTTCGTCCTTCATGAATCCAGTCTTCCGCGACAGTTTGGTGTTCAGCTCCCTGTAGGCGGCGCCCAGGTCGGTGTAGCCGTCCGCTTTCAGGTCAACCCAGGAGTATTTGGCGACTTCCACGGGCTCCGGCGTCAGCCACCTGGCGCCGCTGGCAAACTGCAGCGCGGCGACTTTGATTTCTGCGTCGGGGTTGCTGTCGGAGATGTCCTTCACCTCCGGCAGAGCGTCTTCAACGGCGCGGTTGAGCGCACCGATTTTCTCGCCGTGCATGCTGCCCGACGTGTCCACCACGAAAAACAGCACCATGGTGCGCCGCGACACCGGGACTGCTTCGTCATATATGCTTGCCATTGTCGTCTCCTATTTGGCTTGTGGTTGGGCGCCGCCCGCGCTGTGGCATGGCGTCAGTCGCCGGGATTGGTGATGGTTGCCGTACAGTCCGAAGAAAATTGAATGGATTTGGTCTTGAGTATGACCAGCGCCTTGCCGTTGGGGACCTGCTTTGAAGTGCCGTCGAGGTCCGTTGTGGTCCATGTCTCCTGGCCGTAGTTCTTTATGCCCCAAATCTGCGGATTGTCCTTGTTCCGCACAACCTCGCCACGCACATCGCCGAACTTTTCACTGTCGTCGTCTGTGTGGCAGCCGTACAGCTTTTTCCCAGGGAACAGGACGACTGTGTAGCGGACAGTGTTGTGCTTGTCCTTTACGAACAGCAGAGACGGCCGCGGGATGGTCTTTTTGCAGCTTATGCATGTCGCGCTGTCCAAGGCGGGGTCGAAGAACGTCTCGTTGCCGCAGGGGCAGGCGATCAGCATGTCCCTAAGCTGCGTAAAGACCTTCAGCCAGTCCGAGCCGTGCTTGCGCTTGTCGCGCCCCTCCATGGCCATGGCCTCCTTTGAGAACGCGCTGACGAACATGTCCTGGAGCATCTTGGGGTAAAGGGGCCAGAATTTGAGCACGTTTTTGTCGACGCCCCGGACAGGGCGGTTGCTTTCGTCGTTGGGGTCGTATGTGAAAGTGGGCTTTGTGCCATAGAACTCGGCCTCCAGCTTTTCGGTCAGGCACGGCGCATTGTGCACAGCCTCGCCCTCAAGGGGATGGTCGAGGAAAAGGATGCGGAACAGCGTCACCGCAAGGGAAAAGCGGTCCGACTTGTTGTCGGGCTTCATCTTGTTCATCACAATTTCGGGCGCCATGTACCGCGCCTTGCCGGCGATGCCGAGGTTTTCCTTGTCCGGCGCGACGTTGTCGTTGTCGCATATCATCACATCGCCGTTTGTGGGGTCTATGAAAAAGTTGCCGTCGTTAAGGTCCTGGTACGAAAAACCCTTGCGGTGCAGCTCGCGGAAGCCGTGCGTGATGTTCAGGCAGGCGTTGATGACAGCCGAAATGGAGCCAAAGTGCGTCTTGCCAAGCAGGAAGTCGCCGAATTCCTTGTATTTTGGCTCCCTCAGATTCATCAGGTAGCCAAAGCTGCCGCCCGCCCGCTCCGTCAGGTAGAGGGGCCACAGAAAATCCGCCGTGGGCGCTCCCTTGCCGA
>Ga0268262_10004554_pt1 | contig 14273 bp, 12 predicted proteins | sample TergutNc150P3_FD_190354 | JGI IMG/M metagenome (GOLD analysis project Ga0268262, IMG submission 190354) | Nasutitermes corniger P3 segment gut microbial community from laboratory colony in Florida, USA - Nc150 P3 (SPAdes) (version 2) | ecosystem: Host-associated > Arthropoda: Insects >... | reverse complement strand
ACTGTCACCTGATATTTTTTCAGTAACATAAGAGTGCCGCTGAAATTCATAGGCAATGAATTCCGTTAATTTATCGTACGACCCGTCAAAGCTTCTCATTTTTGCTTCTTTTAAGCTCAGGAATATCACAGGATACTTCCCCTGGTACTCCATATACCGCTCTCCGGCCTCCTCTATCTTCAAGCCGCGAAAGAGCGCCCGCGTATCCTTGCCGCCTATCGGCGCCGTGTCTTCGAAGAAGCACTTGAGCATCGTCTGGTTCAGCGTCTTGCCGAACCGGCGCGGGCGGGTGCAGAGGACGGCCTCCGCGGCGTTGTCTATAAGATCCCTGATGAACAGCGTCTTATCGACATAGTAGGCCCCATCCTCGATCACACGCTCAAAAAGGGACTTGTCTACCGGCAGCGGTTTTTTTCTTACGGTTGTGTCCGCCATATAATAAGGAATCCTCCTATAGAGATATTTAAATATACCTTTTGCCATCCCCGAATGTCAAAAAACGACCGCTCGGCCTACCTGACTCGCCCGTCCCGCCGGGAATCTCTACTCAAAACCCGCCCCTCCCAAGCGGGCCCCGCCCCAAAATTTTGATTGCAATATTTTTTGACACCTTTCCGGCGCGCAATATATATTCATTAACTGTTGAACATGGGCGTTCATCGGGTAACGCTTGGGGGTCAGGCTGATCGGGTCTCTGTCCGGCTGGGGCGGGCGATCCGGGGCGGCTGGGCGCGTTGCCTAGGGAGGCCTTTTCGGGGCTATCGGGGAGCGGGAGAGTGTAAATGCAAGAGTTTCAAGCGGGGCAGGGGCGGCGCGAGGGGCAGGTAAGGATACCGGCGGGTTGCGCCTTAACGGGGGTAATAAGCAAGTCCGGCAAGCGTATGAGCGGCGATTGCGTCATCCGCTCCATTTCCGTGATGCACGACCGCTCGAACGGGCTGGGCGGCGGCTTCGCGGCATACGGGATCTACCCGGAGTACCGGGATTACTACGCGTTCCATATCTTCTACGAGTCTGCGGCGGCCAAGAAGGAGTGCGAGAGGTTCCTTGAGGAGCACTTCGACATCATCAACCTGTCGAAAATCCCCACCCGGAAGGTCAAGGAGATCACGAACGAGCCGCATATATGGCGCTATTTCGTCGCTCCGCTACCCACCAAGCTCGCCGACAGCCAGCTCGACGAGCGCGAATTCGTCGTACAGTGCGTTTTCAGCGTCAATACAAAAATAACCGGCGCCAACGTCTTTTCCTGCGGCAAGAATATGGGCGTGTTCAAGGCGGTGGGCTTCCCGGAGGATGTGGGGCGGTTTTACAAATTGGAGGAGTACGAGGGGTATTGTTTCACGGCGCACGGCCGCTACCCTACCAATACGCCGGGTCATTGGGGCGGCGCCCACCCGTTCGCGCTGCTCGACTACTCCGTGGTGCACAACGGCGAGATATCCTCCTACGACACGAACCGCCGCGCCATAGAGATGTACGGTTACAAATGCTCTCTCCTGACAGACACCGAAGTTATCACCTATATAATAGATTATCTGCACCGTAGAAAGCTGCTCACGCTTGATGAGATAGCCTCGGTGGTCGCCGCGCCGTTCTGGCAGACGATAGAGCGTATGGAGCCGCGCGACCGCGAGGAGCACGTGTACCTGCGCACGATCTTCTCGTCGCAGCTCATCACCGGCCCGTTCTCGATCCTCGTGGGGTTCAACGGCGGGCTGATGGCCCTCAACGACCGCCTGAAACTGCGCAGCATGGTCGTGGGCGAGAGGGGCGATATGGTCTACGTAGCGAGCGAGGAGGCAGCTATCCGGGTAATCGAACCGAATCTTGACGCGCTGTGGGCTCCAAAGGGCGGCCAGCCGGTGATCATTCGCGTGAACGGAGGCGATGCGTAATGGCTATAAATTTTCTATATCCCGAATACGAAGTTGCCAGGAATTACGACAGGTGCATAGTCTGCCGCGCTTGCGAGCGGCAGTGCGCCAACGAGGTGCACGAGTACGTGGACACGCTCAACAAGATGGTCTGCGACGACGCCAAGTGCGTCAACTGCCACCGCTGCGTGTCGCTCTGCCCCACCCGGGCGCTCAAGATCGTCAAGAGCGGCAATACCTATAAAGAGAATATGAACTGGAGCGGCAAGACGATAAACGAGCTCTACCGGCAGGCCGGGTCGGGCGGCGTGCTGCTCTCAAGCATGGGGAATCCGGAAGAGTACCCTATTTATTTCGACAAGATCCTCCTAAACGCCTCTCAGGTGACTAACCCGTCTATAGACCCGCTGAGGGAGCCGATGGAGACGACGGTCTTTTTGGGTTCCAAGCCGCACAATATAGAGCGCGACAAGGACGGGCGGATAAAGAGCAACCTGCCGCCGCAGCTTACGTTATCAATGCCGGTGATGTTCTCGGCGATGAGCTACGGCTCCATCAGCTACAACGCCCACGAGAGTTTGGCGAGGGCTGCGGAGGAGCTGGGTATTCTGTACAATACCGGCGAGGGCGGGCTTCACGAGGACTTCTACCGCTACGGGAAGAACACCGTGGTGCAGGTCGCGTCGGGGCGCTTCGGCGTCCACCCGCAGTACCTGAACAGCGGCGCGGCGGTGGAGATAAAGATGGGCCAGGGCGCGAAGCCGGGCATCGGCGGCCACCTGCCGGGGGCGAAGATAGTGGGCGACATATCACGTACGCGGATGATCCCGGAGGGCAGCGACGCCATCTCCCCCGCCCCGCACCACGACATCTATTCTATTGAAGACTTACGTCAGCTCGTCTATTCGTTGAAAGAGGCGACTGATTATAAGAAGCCGATAATCGTAAAGATCGCCGCCGTCCACAACGTGGCGGCCATAGCGAGCGGCATAGCGCGGAGCGGCGCGGACATAATATCGATAGACGGCTTCCGGGGCGGCACCGGAGCCGCCCCCACGCGCATCCGCGACAACGTGGGCATTCCGATAGAATTGGCTTTGGCGAGCGTCGACAGCCGTTTACGCGAGGAAGGCATCCGAGATGACGTATCGATAATAGTGGGCGGCAGCATCCGCTCCAGCGCCGACATCGTGAGGGCGGTAGCCTTGGGCGCAGACTGCGTCTACGTGGCCACATCCGCCTTGTTAGCGTTAGGCTGCCACCTATGCAGAAGCTGCCACGCCGGCAAATGCAATTGGGGCATTGCCACGCAGGCGCCGGAATTGGTGAAGCGTCTAAATCCCGATATAGGGTATAAACGTTTAGTCAACCTGATGACCGCTTGGCAGCACGAGATCAAGGAGATGATGGGCGGGATGGGGATAAATTCGATAGAGAGCTTGAAGGGAAACAGGCTGATGTTACGCGGCGTGGGGCTGAATGAGAAGGAGCTTTCGATTTTGGGGATTAGGCACGCGGGGGAATAGTTGTCTGAATTAGGATTAGTAGGATTATAAAGGATTATAGGATTAAAAGGCTCTGGATCGCTTCGTTACGCTCGCGATGACGGTCATTGCGAGAAGCGAAGCGACGAAGCAATCCAGACAAGCCAAAATCAAAAGGCAAAAAAATATGAAAAGAGTCTACGTAAACGAAAAATGGTGCCTCGGTTGCCATCTCTGCGAATATTATTGCGCGTTCGCGGGGACGGACGAGACGGATATGGCCAGGGCGCTGAAGACGATAAAGATCAATCCGAAGATCAAAATCGAGGAGAAGGACGGCGTGAGCTTCGCCGTTTCATGCCGGCACTGCAACGAGCCGTTGTGCGTCAAGGGCTGCATCACCGGGGCGCTGACCATATCGGCTGACGGCGTCATCACTATAAACCATGACCGCTGCGTGAGCTGCTTCACCTGCATTCTGAGCTGCCCTTACGGCGCGGTCTCCCCTTCCGACGACGGAGCGGTGCAGAAGTGCGAGCTGTGCGTCAAAACGGCAAAGGGCCAGCCGGCCTGCGTCTCCGGGTGTCCCAACGGCGCGATTGTCTTTGAGGAGAGAGGGTGATAATATGAAATACGTCATAATAGGAAATTCGGCGGCGGGGATCGGCGCGGTGGAGGGCATACGGCAGGTCGATAAGAACGGGGAAATCACCGTCGTCACGAACGAACCGCACCACACGTACTCACGCCCGCTCATATCGTACCTGCTGCTCGGCAAGGTCACGGAAGAGAAAATGAAGTACCGCAACGACGGTTTTTACTCGGAGAACGGCGTCAATATGATTCACGCCGCCGTTACCGGCATCGATACCGGCAAACAGCAGGTGATTCTGTCGGACGACAAACGGGTGCCTTACAACAAGCTCTTGGTCGCCACGGGATCGCAGCCTTTCGTTCCGCCGTTTGAGGGGCTTGATTCCGTTACGAACAGGGTTACGTTTATGAGCCTCGACGACGCTCTGAAATTGGGCGGCATGATTAACGCTGACAAGCGCGTATTGATTATAGGCGCGGGGCTTATCGGTCTGAAATGCGCCGAGGGGATTTCCGGCAAAGCGGAGCATATCACGGTGCTAGACCTCGCCCCTAGGATTTTGTCAAGCATCCTCGACGACGACGGGGCGAAGATGGTTCAGAGCCACATCGAAAGCAGGGGGATTGAATTCAAGCTCGGCGCAAGCGCCAAAAAATTTGAGGGAAACACCGCCGTTCTCGAAAGCGGCGAGAGGATAGGCTTTGACGTTCTCGTTCTTGCAGTGGGCGTGCGTCCCAATACGGCGCTTCTCAAGGACATCGCGAAGATAGATAAAGGGATAGTCGTGGACGAAAAGTCCAAAACGACCGCGGCGGATATATACGCCGCCGGCGACTGCACGCAGACGGTTGACGTGTCGAGCGGTCAGAGCAAGATCATGGCGCTGCTGCCCAACGCCTATATGCAGGGCGAGTGCGCGGGGATCAACATGGCGGGAGGCGAGAAAGCGTTCGACAAGGCGATACCGATGAACGCGATAGGGTTCTTCGGAATGCACATGGTCACTGCGGGAAATTACGCAGGGGATGTCTATTCCGGCAGTGTTAAGGGCGATTACAAGAAGTTGTTTTACAGCGATAATAAACTGAACGGCTACATTCTCATCGGCAATGTTGAGAAAGCGGGAATTTATACGAGTTTGATTCGCGAGCGCACGCCGCTCGACTCTATAGACTTCGCGCTTGTCTGCGAGAAGCCGGGGCTTATGGCGTTCACGAAAGAGGAGAGAAAGATTAAACTGGGAGGCGGTGCGTCATGAGCGTATTGAACATATCGGCGCTGGAGCTTGATTTTAAGGAGTTGAACAGGCAGGTGAGGGCGGCCAAGGGCGACGTGCGCATAGACGGGTGCTACGGTCAGCGTTTTATCGGCAGCGCGCTGAGCGGCCGGACGCTCACCATAAACGGCACGCCTGGCAACGCGATGGGCGCCTATCTGGACGGCGGCGTGATAGAGGTTAACGGCAACGCTCAAGACGCCACGGGCGACACGATGAACGACGGCAAGATCATCATCCACGGCAACGCCGGCGACGCGCTCGGCTACGCTATGCGCGGCGGCAAAATCTTTGTCAAGGGCAACGCGGGGTACAGAACCGGCATACACATGAAAGAGTATAAGGACAGGAAGCCGGTGATAGTCATAGGCGGCCGCGTAGGCAGCTTTTTGGGCGAGTACCTAGCCGGCGGGTTAATCGTTGTGCTCGGCGTAAACTGCGATACCGTTCCGGTAGGCAATTTCACGGGGACCGGAATGCACGGCGGGAAAATATTTATCAGGACGGACAAAGAGCTGTCGAAACTCCCGGAGCAGGTCGCGATAGAGAATGCTTCCTGCGAGGATTTGAAGGAGATAGAGCCTTACATCTCAGAATTCGCCGACCGCTTCGGCGTGAAGGCGGCGGAGCTTTTGAAAGACAAGTTTTACGTGCTCAGGCCGAACGCGAAGAATCCGTATAAGCAGCTGTATACGGCGAATTAAAAGATAGAAGTAATCATATATAAGAAAGATATTCGATAGCAGAATGGAAAACGCTTTGATAGTTTCGAACTCCGACAAAAGCGTTGCGTTCTTTACCGAAATGCTTAACGCGGCTTCTTGCGGCGCGGTCACCGTCTTAAAGACCGGCGCGGAGGCGCGTAGCGTTCTCTCCGAGCGCGAATTCGATATTGTGATAATCTACGTCCCCCTGCCCGACGAATCGGGCGAGAGCCTCTCGCGGCACGTCGCGTCAAATGACGCTTCGCAGGTCATACTCGTTGTAAAGAGCGAATATTTCGACAAGATGTGCGCGGTCACGGAAGACGCCGGCATTCTCGTCGTCCCCAGACCGGTTGACAGGACGATCTTCCGGTCATCGCTCAGGCTCGCCAAATCGACGCACGGCAGGCTGAAGAAATTGCGTTCGGAGAATTGCGAACTCAGGCAGAAAATCGAGGATATAAAGATAATAGACCGCGCTAAGTATATCCTGATCTCTTATCTTAAGATGAGCGAGCAGGAGGCGCATCGATTTATAGAAAAACAGGCCATGGATATGCGGGCGACACGCAGGTCTGTCGCGGAAGGGATACTGCGAACGTATGAAAGCTGACGGAAAACTCAACGAGGAATGCGCCGTCTTCGGCGTCAGCCTGACCACCGACGTAGCGGCCGGGATAACATACAACGGCTTGCTCGCTTTGCAGCACCGAGGGCAGGAGGGAGCGGGGATCGCGGTAGCCAACAACCACAACCTCGTATGCCACAAGGACGTAGGGCTTGTAAGCGAAGTGTTTTCCGGAAATAAGATCGAGCATATACCCAAGGGCCGCGTAGCCGTGGGTCATACGCGATACTCTACTACCGGGCGCAACACAAAAGAAAACGTAGGACCGTTCGTCACGGAGTACCTGACGGGCAGAATAGCCACGGCGCACAACGGCAATATCACGAACGCGCAGGCTATCCGCGAGAAACTGAACAGGCGCGGCGTCCAGTTCCACGCGACAAGCGACAGCGAGGTGATCTCGGCGCTCATAGCCTACTACATAACGCAGGAGAAGAGGGCGCTGCCGGGAATAATCCGGGCGGCCGACCACTTACGCGGAGCTTTTTCCCTTATCATAGCTAGCAGCAAAAACAAACTGATAGCGGTCCGCGACCCCAACGGCTTCAGGCCGCTGTGCCTCGGCAAAAACGAGCTGGGCTACGCCGTAGCGTCTGAAAGCTGCGCTTTGGAAATATGCGGGTTTGAATTTATAAGGGACGTGAAACCGGGCGAGATAATCACCATAAAAAACGGCGTGATAACGTACGAGAGCATTAGCCTGCACAACAAGGAAGAGGGGCGCGGGTTTTGCATCTTCGAGTATGTTTACTTCGCGAGGCCCGACTCGGTGCTCGACGGTCTCTCGATCTATGAGGCGCGCTACAACATGGGCGCGATTCTGGCGAAGGAGTACCCGGTGGACGCCGACATGGTCTGCGGCGTGCCGGACAGCGGCTTGGTCGCGGCAAGCGGCTACAGCGCGGTGAGCGGTATTCCGCTAGCGTCGGGCTTTGTCAAGAACCGATACATCGGGCGCAGCTTCATCTACCCCACGCAAACGCAGCGCGACAGCGCCGTGCGGCAAAAGTTAAACCCGCTCTCCGCAAACGTGAAGGGGAAAAAGGTCGTTCTCGTAGACGACTCCATAGTACGCGGCACCACCTGCGAGAAGATCATAAGAAGCCTACGAAACGCCGGGGCGGCTGAGATTCACATGAGAGTGTCGTCGCCGCCATTCCGCCACACCTGCCACTACGGAACCGACATAGGCAGCGAAGATAATCTTATAGCGAACAAAATGGGGTTAGAAGAAATCCGCACGAAATTCGGCGCGGACAGTTTGGGGTATATAAGCTTAGACGGGCTGAAAAAAGCCTGCGAGAAATGCGTTCTGCCGTTTTGCACGGCCTGCTTCACCGGCCACGACGACGATACCGAACGCACAAGAAAAGATATTTTCGAATAAGGAGCGTATATGTCGAACTCGGCGTATTTGATTTTGGAAAACGGGACGGTCTTTGAGGGAAAGCGCTTCGGCGCGGAGGGCGAGGTGACCGGCGAGATCGTCTTCACGACAGGCATGACAGGATACTTGGAAACGCTGACGGATCAGAGCTACCACGGGCAGATAGTCCTGCAAACTTTCCCGCTCATCGGCAACTACGGGGTTATCCCGGAAGACTTTGAGAGCGGCGGCGTGGGTGCAAAAGCGTACATTGTCAAGTACCCGTGCGAGCATCCTTCCAACTTCAGGAGCGAGGGAACCCTCGACGCATTTCTGAGTGATCGCGGCATAGTGGGGCTCCACGGTATAGACACTCGCGCGCTGACGAAAATCATCCGCCGAAACGGGGTGATGAACGGGAAGATCACCGCTTCCCCGCCCACGGACGCCGACCGCGCCGAGGTCAAGAAATACTCGGTCGCCGCCCCCGTAGCCACCGTCTCGCGACGCAGCGCCGAAAAACTCTCCGACGGCGGCCGCCGCGTGGCCCTGCTGGACTGCGGCGCGAAACGCGGCATAGCGAACGCCCTGGCGAAACGCGGGTGCGAGGTGTGGTCTTTCCCGTACAACGCGCCGGCGGACGAGATAATGAAAATCAACCCTAACGGCGTAATGCTGAGCAACGGCCCCGGCGACCCGGCCGATCCCGCGAACGACCCGATCATCGACGCGATACGCGCCATAACAAAAAAGGGCGTGCCGATCTTCGGCATCTGCCTCGGCCACCAGCTGCTGGCCCTCGCAAGCGGCTACAAGACCCAAAAACTGAAATTCGGGCACCGCGGCGCAAACCAGCCGGTCAAGGAGACCGCGACCGGCCGCGTATACATAACCAGCCAAAACCACGGCTACGCTGTGGTGGCCGAAAACGGCTCCTTCACAAACGTAAACGACGGAACCTGCGAAGGGTTGGACTACGGAGTCTCATTCTCCGTCCAATTCCACCCAGAAGCCAGAGGCGGGCCGCTCGACACCGGATTCCTGTTCGACAGGTTTATGGAGAGGATGGAGGCGGGGCGATAAGGCTCCGCCGGTTTGATTTTACACACCATTTACACGTCCGACCCGGATTTTTCACATATTCGTACTAATTTAGATATATAATGGGTATTATCGTCTTTAAACCGTACTATGCGCATATCGCATAGACAGGAAGATTCATAATATTATGGTGGCAATAATAGACATCGGTTCAAATACCATACGTCTCTCGGTCTACGATATCAGTTCCGGCGGGGATATACGCCAGACCTACAGGCAGAAGAGCGTGGCCGGTCTGGCCGGGCACGTTGACAAGCGGAATTTTCTGACGGAAGAGGGGGTGCGGACGGCCTGCGCGGCGCTCAACCGCTTCCGGTCGGCGGTTTCCGGGATGAACATCACGGAGACGCACGTCTTCGCCACGGCGTCGCTGCGCAACGTGCTCAACGCCTCGCGGGTGATCGAGGACATCAAGCGGGAGACAGGGTACGACGTCATCATAATATCGGGCGACGAGGAGGCCATCTGCGATTACATAGGGGCCAATAACCGTATGCCTATGAGCGACGGGATTCTGATAGACATAGGCGGCGGCAGCACGGAGCTCGTTATATGCAAGGGCGGGCATATCGATAAGGCCGCGTCCATACCCATAGGGGCGCTGGGCATGTACACAAAGTACGTAAGCGCCGTTATCCCCACCAAAGCGCAGAGCGCGAAAATAGCTGTTGAAACGCTCAAAAAGCTGGAGGTAATAAAAGGCAAATCGCTCCGCACGATGTGCGGCGTGGGCGGAACGATGCGGGCGCTCTGCAAATTGAACAACGCGATCTTCGAAGCGCCGCCGGACAACCACACCGTGCTCGTGAAAAACGCAAAGAAAATCCTCAGCCTAATCTCCACCGACACAAAGCTCATGGTCGGCAGGATACTGCAAATAGCCCCGGAGCGCATTCACACAATAACGCCGGGATTAATCATCCTGAACACTATCATAAAAAAGTATGATTGCAAAACAATTTCCGTCAGCGAGTCGGGAGTGCGGGAGGGGTATCTGATAAGAAACGTGCTGCATAGAGACATAGGTAAAACCGGATCGCCGGTCACGCTTACGGCTTACGGTTGCAAGGGATCTTAATATTATTATCTACAAACCGATAAATAATTGTCAATAATATTTATTGCTTATACGTATCAATTGATTAACCGATACCGAGAGGTATCAATACGTACAAAAGGGATAAACCCGTCTATGAACAGCGCCAATGCCAGCGCACTCCTGCGTTACACGCAGAACCGCGAGCTCTCGTGGCTCAAGTTCAACGAGCGCGTCCTTGAGGAGGCGCAGGACAAGAATGTCCCGATCCTTGAGCGGCTGAAATTCGTATCCATATTCACGAACAACCTCGACGAGTTCTTCATGGTGCGCGTCGGCAGTTTGTGCGACCTGGCGATAGAGCACGACGATGCCATAGACAACAAATCCGGCCTCACGCCCAGCGGCCAGCTTGACGCGGTCTACAACGCGGCGCGCCCCCTATACGCAAAACGCGACGAGGTGTACTCCGAAATCAGAAACGAATTACGGCGGTACGGCATCTGCTCGCTCGACACAGCCGACCTCTCCGCCGAGGAAAAGAAATTTGTGAAGAACTATTTCAAACTCGAGGTGCTTCCGGTCATGTCGCCGCAAATAGTGGGCTCGCACCATCCGTTTCCCCACCTGTCAAATAAAGCAATCCACGTCGCGGCCATGCTGCAGCGCAAAAACAGCGCGATGATCGGCATCGCGGCGCTGCCCGACACAGTGCCGGAGGTACTCTTACTGCCCGGCGACGACATCAGGTACATCACGCTTGACAAAATAGTGCTCGAAAATATAGACTCTCTCTTTGAGATGTACGAGATAGCCGAGAAGAACGTACTGTGCGTCACACGCAACGCCGATATAAACTACGAGGAAGAGGGCGAAGAGATAGAGGGCGACTTCCGCTTCTTAATGAAGAAACTGCTGAAGAAGCGCCGCCGCCTCTCCGTCGTAAGGTTAGAGATGACGACGCCGCCGGAAGAGAATTTCGAGAAGGTGTTCTGCGAGAGGTTGCAAATATCGAAGCGCGAAATTTTCGCGACCAAAACGCCTATGAAATTCTCGCATATATCGCTAATAACAAGCAAGCTCAACCCGGATGTCAAACTCTCTATGTCGTATCCCGGCTTCACCCCGCAAATCACGTTGCAGGCGACGCCGGCGGAGAGCATAATGAAGCAGATACGCAAGCAGGACGTGCTCCTGATGTACCCGTTCGAGAGCATGGACCCGTTTTTGCGTATGATTAAAGAGGCGGCCAACGACCCGTCGGTCATCTCCATAAAGATAAGCATATACCGCGTGGCCCAGAAAGCGCGCCTTATCGAGTACCTCTGCGCCGCCGCCGAAAACGGCAAGGACGTCACGGTGCTCATAGAACTGCGGGCGCGGTTCGACGAGCAGAACAACATCAATTGGTCGGAGAGGCTCGAAGAGGCCGGGTGCCGGCTCATATTCGGTTTCGACGATATCAAGGTGCACGCCAAGCTGTGCCTCATCACCCGCAAAGAGCGCGGTGAGATACAATATATCACTCAGGTGGGGACGGGAAATTACAACGAGATCACCGCCGAGTTCTACACCGATCTCACGCTCATCACCGCCGACCAGAAGATCGGCGCGGAAGCCAACCGTTTCTTCAGAAACATGGCGGTGGCGCACCTAAACGACAACTACGACTACCTGCTGGTCGCGCCGGCCAACCTGAAAAGCGGCGTCTTGGCGCTAATAGACGAGCAGATCGCGCTTGGGGAAAAAGGGCGCATACTGATGAAGCTCAACTCCATGACCGACATAGACGTGATCCGAAAACTCTCCGAGGCCTCCTGTGCCGGGGTGAAGACAGACCTTATCATCCGAGGCATCTGCTGCCTGATACCAGAGTTGCCGGGCGCGACGGAGAACATATCGGTGATAAGCATAGTCGGCCGCTTTTTGGAGCACTCCCGCGTCTACAGCTTCGGCGTAGGTTCTGCGCAAAAGATGTACATAGCCTCCGCCGACATGATGACGCGAAACACGACGCGCCGCGTTGAGGTTGCCGCCCCTATCTTAGACGATCAGATAAAGGCGCTCATCAACAAGATCATAAACACGGAGCTCTGCGACAACGTGAAAGCGCGCCGCCTGCGCAGCGACGGCTACTACGAAAAGATACACCGCGACGGCGAGCCGGTTGACAGCCAAGAGCAGCTGATAAAGGAAGCCGCGGAGCGTTTGGAAACCGCCCGGCGGCAAGAGATGTCGGCGACGGATAAGAAGAAGAGCGCGGTACGCTACAAACTCAAAGACTGGCTCGGGCGGCTGACGGATTGGATATGATTATAATTACTCCGCCTCAGCCCTTTTGATCGCCTCCGCCGCGATCTTTTTGAGCGGCAGGACTACTGTGGCCGCGCCTAGCTTGAAGGCTTCGCCCGGCATACCCCAAACCACGCTCGACGCCTCGTCTTGCACTATCGTGTACGCGCCGGCCTCTTTCATGGCAAGCAGGCCTTTCGCTCCGTCTTTGCCCATGCCTGTCAGGATCATGCCTACGGCGTTCGCGCCGGCGTACTGGGCCACGGAGTTAAAGAGCACCTCTACGGCGGGGCGCTGGTGGAAGACGAGCGGGCCGTCTTTAAGTTCGACCAAGTACTGCGCGCCGGATCTTTTCAGCACCATGTGTTTGTTGCCGGGTGCGAGAAGCGCCCTGCCGGGGATAACGCGGTCGCCGTTCTCGGCTTCCTTTACGTTGATCTCGCAGGTGCTGTTGAGCCTCTCGGCGAAAGACTTGGTGAAGTATTCGGGCATGTGCTGGACGATCACCGTTCCGGGCGCGCCGGCGGGGAAGGATACGAGCACGTCTTTTATGGCCTCGGTGCCGCCGGTGGAGGCGCCTATGGCTATGATCTTGTTTGTCGTTTTGGTCATGGCGAGGCGCTTGGGAGGCTCTGTAGACGTAGAGGCTCTTTCTCTTATCATGTCGGCGCGCTTTTTCATGTCGACCATAGCGGCGGCTTTTATCTTCTGTATCAGTATTTCGGACATATCGCCCACGCTGTAGGCGGTGCCGGGTTTGCACATCACGTCTACGGCGCCGCAATTCAGCGCCTCCATTGCGAGTTCGCTGCCGGCGGCGGTTAGCGAAGAGACGATGATTACAGGGATCGGGTGGTGCTTCATCAATTTGCGCAGGAAGGTCACGCCGTCCATACGCGGCATTTCGACGTCTAGAGTGAGGACGTCGGGTTTTAGCTGCACGATTTTATCACGAGCCACATAAGGGTCGGGAGCGGTACCCACAACCTCAATATCCTTGTCCTTAGAAAACTCGCGTGTCAAAATCTGCCGTACAACGGCTGAATCGTCTACTACCAGAACTCTTACTTTCATAGTTACCACCTTCCTGAAAAATCTGTAAAATCAGGATTTGTACACTGTCAGTTTAACCACCAGGCAATACCCCTCCGTCTCAAAGTACTGCATGCACTCCGACTCCGCGTCCTCGTCAACCTTCGCCAAGTCGTTGAGTACGCCGATTACCGGCGCGCTCAGGTTAAACACCGCTTCTTCGCCGTAGGCCTCGGTCAGGAAACGTCCGCACATTATGTTCAGCGTCTCCTTGAGGGCGTCCGCCGCGTGGTTGCCGGCCGCTTCTTCGTCCGGCTCCACCCCCAAAATATTGCTGGCCAAGACCAGACACAGGTTTTTCCCCGCCGCGATCTCGAACTTCCCGTTCGTCGGACCGGTGAAGCGCATCGACGCCTCGTATGCGTCCTCTATCTGGTTGTAGTCGAACGCGGAGGCGTCCTGAGACTCGCAGAAGAGGAACGCGAGCTGCTCCAGAATCAGCTTGCAAACACCGTCCAATATTACAGGCGCAACTGATGAATCCACATTTACCACCTTTCATTCCTTAGAAAATCGAATCTCTACTATTATGAATACCGATTCCATAGAATCTTTATTGCAAATAATTTTATAAAAATAACCTTTCAAGCGTCACGCCGGCTTTTGTTCCGCGCTACCCTCCGCGCTTGCGGGAGGGCTCCCGGCAGCGGCGGGACTTCCGGCAACGGCCGGGCTTTCGCCCTCAGCCGCGCTGCCCGACAACACGCCGTCTACGACCGACTTGAAGAGCTCCGGAGAGACCGGTTTTCGGAGGAAGCCGCGCACACCCATCTCGCGCAACGTGTCGAGCCTTGTCTTGCTGCCCTCCGTAGAGATGATTAT
>Ga0268262_10004553_pt1 | contig 14274 bp, 19 predicted proteins | sample TergutNc150P3_FD_190354 | JGI IMG/M metagenome (GOLD analysis project Ga0268262, IMG submission 190354) | Nasutitermes corniger P3 segment gut microbial community from laboratory colony in Florida, USA - Nc150 P3 (SPAdes) (version 2) | ecosystem: Host-associated > Arthropoda: Insects >... | reverse complement strand
AAGTCATGCCGCTGTTGTTTCTTCCTTTTGCCCTGAAGCTCATTACCTCGCTGCGGCAAATATCGACAAACTGTATGCAAATGCTATTGAGCCGTGGAAGTTTGGATTAAACCCCAATAAAGACAATACCGGCTTGAAAGCCAGACGGTATTTATACGCGCCGATGGAATATGAGGGAAAAATCATGATTGTTAAAATAACGGTAAAAGAGTATGAGGGAACCGATTTGCAAAACAATCTATACTCGATAGCGGCGGTTGACGTGGAATTGAGGGGATAAAAAAAGAGGCTGCTGGTCAGTTGACGGCTGGGGGCAATGCCCTTACCCATCCCGCATGGCAGTCTCTCTGAGCGCTTCCGCGCCTATTTATAATATCGTGGTAAATTGCCGGAATGTCAAGAGGTAATGAAAGAGGGATAGCATGGCAAGGAAAAGCCCGGAATTGCCACTGGAAGGGAATTCGGTTTTAATGACTATCATGAATTGATCGCGCTTCTCGGCGATCCCTGGGGTGAGGAATAAGGTTTAAGGATTTCCTTTTTGGGAATGTGAAACAGGCGTTTACCTGATAGCCGTTCTTGACGGCGTTTTATTTGAACGCTCCGGGGCATATCATCCGCCGATATGATTTCTCGGTATAGGTTGGCCGCATTTTCTCGGATCGTTCTGTAGTCTATTTCCAGTTCCAGGCAGTACGCCTCACAGGTTTCACTCAGGACAAACGCCATAGCCTGATCCTTTTCCTTTTTCGAGCATTTAGGCCCTATGCCTTTCAGATCGGCAATGGCGCGGTCTATCACGGCGGCGATAAGAGAATGATAAGCGGTGGTTATACTTTGTTCCGACATAATATAAATATACACAAGTTTTGGTTATCTGGTAAAAATATTTTTATACATCGCTAAGCCCCGGAGGGTAGCCATTGCTGGTACGCATAATATCTATACCTACGATTGCTTATAGCGTGTAGGGCTGTACAGCCTTGGGGCTTTTGACCGCCTTGCCATATCTAAATAGGTATTTCTCGATTTCGGCTTATTTTGGAGGCTGCCTTGCGGTTGGCGATAAAAGGCAATCCGGCGTTTTTCCTTATTTCCACACTGGAAAGCGGACTGGGAGGGATGTTTAGTTGACCATGGCCCCCTAATTAGAACGCTACTTGTCAATTCTAAAAAATAAAGGCATTATGTCAATGAGGTGATACCATGAGAAAGAAAATATTTATTTTAATAATAGTTTTTTTAATAATTCTCATAATATATAGGGGTTATCGAGAAAAATCAAATTCGCCAAATGACCTTTATGGGACATGGGTTTATACAGAAATCGGCACTCTGGGCGGACAGAATAAAATGGAATATATTATTACAGCTTCAACTTTTACAATAACTTTTACCTTTGAAATAACCAATTCATTCAGTCCTCCAAGTCGTACAGTTTTTGAAATCTTCTCATGGGAAAGAATCTCCAATGAAGATACGGCCAGCAGAGGCGATTACCCTTCCGGGTTTCTTCTGGGATTAAAGAGCGTACAGGCAAATGACACGGCTAAATTATTTATCCATCGAAATAAGAAAAGCTTGATTTCTGTCTATCAGTATAACGGCGGTTTCCGAAGAGATATATACATCAAACAATGACCTTTTCCTTAACGCCTATTTTTGATTTTTAAATTTGGAAAGAGTTTTTCTACTTTTGTCTAACTTCCCAATTATTCTACTTCCCCCAATCCCTCAAGGTAACTCTGCGTTATTTGAATTGAAGCATGACCCAGTAATTTTGAAACCCTGCGGATATCCCTATCTTTCCGATATTCCGCTATTGCGTAATAGTGCCGGAGATCGTGTGCGCTGTATGCGGCTTTAACCTTCCCCGCTTGGTATAATTTCTTGATTGCTCTTGCGATCTGTTTTTCAAGTGTGTTGGGGCGTACCCCGGCAAACGGCCCTCGAAGGGGAAGGGAAGCGGTTTTTATCGCAGCCAAGGCTTCAGGGGGGATTTTCCCTTGAATCGGTTTCCCCTTGCTAAAGCCAGTAAATTTTCCACCGGCAATGGAAAGGGTAGGTAGCGCCCCAGCCCTTAATCCCCGGTATGCCATAATTGCGGCGGCGGCGGCCAAGCTTGCGGGAAGTTCGTGGATTATGGTTTTAATTTCTGCAGGTGTCTGAGGCGGATTCACTTCTTTAACAGCTTTTTTTGCCGGCCTCGCCTTGCTTCCCCGGAAAGGGTTATCAATGGCGGTATGCCTTCTATGAAGCCATGTAAAAAAGCTTGACGCAGCGGCGGTATCAAGACGGACTGATGCTGCGGCCCTGCCTCGGAGCGAATAAATAAAATCGTCAGCTTGTGCCGGTGTCAGTTCAAGTGGGTTTATCCCTTGAGCTGCTGCCCATGTGTCCAGGCGATCAAGCCCTGTGCGGTACGCCTTGCGGGTATGTTCGCTTTTTGTCCGCCCTGCGTTATTCAAGAAGGTTTCTTTTTCGGTGCTGTAATTTACCCCGGCAAGGTTTTTAACGGCGATCATTTTTTGAGCCGTATCTAACAGGGCGGCAAATTGAATGGCTTGATCTTTTTGTTCCTGCGTCCATTTCGCAGGTTCCGGGAATGTAGCCAGAATTGCGGCCATTTCTTTAATGTCATTTCCGGCCCTGGTTGCCAATTGGTTCATATCCATTTCTCCTCTGGGTTTTTTGTTTCCCATGTGTCCAATAATATAAGATTATCGGACAAAAGGCAAGAGGATAAGGGGCCCCGGATCTCCGGGGCTCTTTTATGTTCGGGGCAATTCGTCATATACGCATAGTCAATGTTTCAGGCTTTCATTTATGACATCCAATGCGGTAACTCTCACGTCCATCATCTTAAACCAATCTTCAATAACGCAATGTGAAGCTTTTTGCGATAATTGACAGGCAGCCCCGGAGAGTAGTTCGCTGGTTTTTTCGTTAAATATGTACGAAAAACAATGATTCTTTAGAGAAGATCCGGGGCTTCTTGTTTCCTCCCATTTAACCTTTCTCCTTTTCCAGTTCACGGAATCTGCCGCCTACATTTTTAATAACGCCATCGGCCCCGGCCTTCATTTTCCCGGTATTATCATACATCATGCCCCTGGATACCGCTAATTTTAATGTGGGCGTACCTCCGAAAACCCATGAATGATCCACTCTGTTTATATAAAATTCCCCTCCTATAAATATGGCCCGGCATCCTACCCTGGGATTATTTCTCGGCTCTTTAAAGTCTGTAATAACCGTCAGATTGCCGGAGTACATTTCGTCTAATCGTGAATACCAATACTTTGTCATTTTGTTTAACTCTCTTAATGTTGCTATTATATCGTCCTCTTTTTCACCGTTTCTGTTTCCCTGCCTGTCATATCCGTTGAAATTAATTTCCAATGGTTTGAATCCGTAAAGCTTTTGCCTTTCTTTATCATGTGCTACAATATCATCATTTCCAATTTGGCCTACTGCCATATAGAATTCACGTGCTCTTGCAGAACCTATAATATAAGACGCAAAGGCCGTGTATACTTCCTGATCACTTCTATCAAGCTCATAGGCCGTAAGTGATATAGGGCTTATTACATAAGCGTCAAGAGCAGACCAATCTTCAGGCTCAAAAGGTACTTGCCGTGTTATTATCCTTGGCTCCCCATTTTCACACCGGGAGAAAAATTCATAGACCCTTTCAGGCAATATATTTCTCCACACATCGGCTATCACATTGTTTGCGGCATTGTAAAAAACACAAGCCACATTATAGCGTAAAGATTGCCCTTTCCCTGTTACTTTTACGAAATTATCAGGGCCATCGCCTATAAACTTTTTAATAATATCCGCTATGCCCGCTGTCGATATACCGGCATGTTCGGAAACCTCTTTGAAGTGTTCCCATGTTATTTTCATAAAATTTTTTATTGTCAGGTTATCCCTGGCCAGTTTAGCAGTCAGATCCATTCGCTTTGACTCTGGATCCTGCACATTGTGGATTCTTATATCTAACGAGATGGTATATTCAGCTATATAGCTAATAATGCTTTTACCAATGAAGGTGATGATCCGTCTTACCCCTTGGCTAGTCATAGTTAATCTAAAATGCTGTTGGCGTACAACTCCAACAAAGGCGGGTTTTTCCGTATCTCCCTCATATATTTTGACAATGCTTCGGATAGGCAAAAGATCAAAAACTGTACCAAATTTCTCTTTTTGATCATCCTCTACTGTAAACGAAAACGAACCATCCAGATCATCTACTGCTTCAGTAAAGGTATACCCAAGAAGTTTTGACCATCTTCCCCCCTTGGTGTCAGGAAAGGTAATATCAGGGGTATTCGGATCGCCTCTGGTAAAAATTTCAAGTTTGGGGATCGGAAATTGATGTTCCGTTCCCATCCATTGCTTTTCGATAACTTCACCTGATTTTTGCGTTTCTTTAAGCGGTTCAACATTATTCTGTTCAACTTTGCTTTTCAAGAAAAATGTGGTTCCTGGATAAATGGTCGGCACATCAAGTTCGTCATAGTGAACCCCATTGGCTATATAATGTCTTGGGGCCGTATGGCCAGCTATACCGCAAGGAGGCCCCTTATTAACATCTGCGTTTATACCCATTGCGGCCATTTGTTCACGGCCAACACGCATAATCTCTGTCTTATTCGCTTCAAGTAATTCTAGCCAGTTTGAATATCCTAAATCTGGATTCTTGGCAACAATCAATGATAGATTATCGCCTGGTTGTACGGTATAATCTCTTCCTTTTTTATTCATAATTCACTCCTTCCTTCCTCTCTTGTGTTTTCCGCAGGGGTGTCTATGTAATCGGCAGAACGGCTTAATTCCTCTTTGGCTTTCCGGGCCGTCAGCTTCAGGGATAGCTGCCCTTTTATAATATCCGCCGTTGCCTCCACATCGAATTCATTACTGTCAGTGATGCCGTTTATCTTGTTTCGCATATTGATAATGTCTGCCAGGGTTTTCATTCTATCGGCCATAACTAACACCCGCGACCCGTTCACGCCCCGGTAGTCTATGCCGTCCACGGCCTTTAATTGTTCCGGGGTCAGTTCGGCAAGGTCCTTGAAAGCCTCTACCTCAATGTCCTGATAATCGTCTTTGCCTATCTTGATGGTTATGGTTTTTCGCTTCGTATAATCGGCCAGGTTGAAAAACGCCCGGTTCCGCAGCATCCCAAGAGCTTCCTGATACATTTCCTCTACATCAATGGAAATATGTGTACTAAGCAACCGTTCTATCGCCGTTGAAATTACTGACTTTTGTCGAGTCCGATAACCTTGGCGCCGGGCATCTTTATATCCTGCCTTGGCCGCAGCCCTGGTCTGATTCATAAAAGTTTCGCCGGGGAAACAGTAATAATAAATAAATCGCTTTTCTCTTTCCGTCAATTCCCTGCTCAATGACAAGCCAGAAAAATCAATTATTTCGTGTTCCCCTGTCGCAGCTTTTTTCATTCACCCCCCATTATCCGTGAAACTGAAAAATGTCTACTTTTGTCTACTTTTGCATTTGGCATTAGTAAATCCCATCAAACCGTTTTTTCAGTAACTCCGGTATACTCCCTATACTTCTCACAAGGCCGCCCATCCCTTGTAACCCTTGCCCGCGTACAGTAATGGTTTTCAAGGCAATAGAGGCAATGCTGCGGTTTATCATCCGGCCTGGCGGAAATTTCATGATAATGACCACAAACCTTTCCTTGCCCCTGCCATGGGCCCCATACACCGTCACGGCATATCGCGCCTAATTTTTCATTCAGCCTCTGGCAATGCAAGCAGTCACGAGATGCCCCTTCAGGTCTTGGAACAGGAACAAAAACTTCTTTAAGTTCTTTGAGTCTCTCCTCTTTTTTGATCTTTTCGTTGAGCTCTTCGTAACCTATGCATACATCATTACGATCTCCGACATAAAATTTCCTTCCGCAGTTTAATTTACCCGCGCAATACATACAATCAGGCTTTTCTCCTTCCGGCCTTAAAACCGGCATACGATTCTGTAATTCTCTAAAAATGCCGTTTCCGTCTCTTGCTATTTCACCCATGATAACCTCCCCTTGGCCTTTGGCGGCCATACTATTCCGTATATATCTTCTAAAGAGCTTACAGCCCTTACGTTTTTTTGCATCTTACGGATTTTTATATCCGCAAGTTTGATTGATTTTTCTATAACGCCCCGAACCGGTTGAAGCGTGTTATTCGCAGGGGTGGTAGTAAGGGATACCTCACACCATAAAATGCTAATAACTACTTTCTTTCTGGTTGAGACAGTGACAGCCCGGCGGCAAGTTCCACCAATGGATGCTTTTACTTTGTTTGAACCTCGTCGCAACAGTTCAATGGCAATACGGGCCAATGGATTATTTTTATATAATTTTCCCGTAATCCATGTTGAATCTCCCCTTTTGAATACTGAAACCGGTTCCCCAATCACATACCGTTCATCATATATTTGGCGCCCGTTTTTAGTTTGCTTATATTTGTGATCTTTGCTTATAACGCCATTGGCCAAGAAAAAATCTTTTGACTCGAGCAGGGCTGCTTGCGATACAACCTCCCCATTAAGATCAATTTTACAGTTTGAACACTCGGCGGTGAAAAAAAAGAATTGCGGAGTTTCTTTAAATTTCATTCGTATCTCCAAAAAAATAAAAAAATCGAGTATAAGTTATTTTCATTAGCCTTAAAATTTCATTTCTCATTTGCCTTATCCTTAACATTTATATTCTCATTTACATTACCATTAAGCTTGTTTTGGGTTGAATTAAAACAACCAATAGAAAACCCAATTTAAGCGGTTGGTTGTTTTGGGTTGTTTTTGGTTGTTTTTGGTTGTTTATTCTTTTTTGCGTTTTTATTACCCTTTGGCGCACCTCCCTTTAATCCATTGAGTTTCGCTTTGATTTTTCGTTTTGTATTAGCATCAATTTGTGGTATAACTGCTGACATGAACATTTTTACATAGCCTGAATATTCCTCTTTTTTATTATAAAGTCCATATTGACAAGCTGCTTTTATGCAAGCTACAAAATCCTTATCATCGAGATCCTCTATCATTTCATAAAAAGAATGATAAAAAATAAATGACGGGTTTTCCTTTGTCATATATTCCGCCTGCTTTACTTCTAATTCCGCAATGTACCGATTAAAGGCAGCCTGTACTTCAGGGTTTGCAGATTCTTGTTGTTGGTTATCTGTTTTTTCAAATTCTGTAACTGTATTACTTTTTACGCTCATATTTTAGTTCCCCTATTCAATTCTTGCGAATTGCCCATGATATCTTTTTGCCGCTTTCATGTACGCAGTTCCGGCCTCGTCAAGTTTTTCATAAATGCCCAGATGATAAGTTTTTTTACCCGCTGTTATCCGTGCCCGGTATTTTTTCCTTTTGAGCCTTTTATCCTTATTAACACCCTTGTAGCCGGTAGTGTTGGCTTTTGTTTTTCCCCTGTTCATTTGATTTTCAGAATTTGTGCATACCCTTAAATTACAGCGGCGATTGTCAAGTTTGTTTTTATTTTTATGATCAATTTGCATATCCCCTGGCGGGGACATAATAATTCTATGTAGCAATTTTTCGCCTATTGCCGCGTAACCGTTACCAGTTATTCTTAGATTAAACAGATCAATACCTTTCAAGTCTTTTCGGTCTATGAGAATTTTTTGATCATTGATTGCTATTATTAAAACTTTAGAAGTCATTTACTGCTCCGCCCGGTTTCTCCAGCGTCAGCCCCGGAGGAAATTACAGTTGAACATTCCCGATTTGTTGTGAATCTGGTTATGCGGCCATGCGGGACGTTGAATTGTTTTTTATTATAGGTTATTATTATGTAACCGCCTTCACAGCCCCCTACTAAACATCCTCCCCAAAGGAGTTGGGGGCTTTTTTTATGTTTCATGATCCTCCTCTTTCGTTTCTGTCTCCCGCGTATTTTCAGTTGTTGAATACACAATGTTCATTATTCGCCCATTGTGTATATTCCCGGTTATTGAAACACTGCCGAATTTAATCCCCTTGGCGTTAGACAGAAAACGTGCGACTATTGCTTCAGCTTTTTTGGGGCTCATACTTTAGTTCCTGTGGTTGTCTTGGCTTGTTGCAAAAGAAGCCATTTATCAATGGCATCTTTTCTGAATAAAACACGGTGCCGGATTTGTATTTTGGGAATTGCCAGCCGGTCAAGCGTTGATTTGCAAACTCCGATGTACGCAGCCGCTTCCTTCCGGGACATGACTTCTTTTACGAATTGAGCATTTACCATAGGGACCTCCAAAAACAACCTAAATTCCTTTTGAAAATTTAGGTAAAAAAATAGGGCAGACTCTATCTACGGAACTGCCAAATATGGTTTCTTTCCGCAGATAATGTCCGCCCCATTTTTATGGAACAGTCTTTATCATCCCTAATGGTTTCTTTTTTTCTCTTCTTGGTTTATCTTACGCTATAAGAGTACATTATAAGCTAAGAGATGTCAATAGGGTTTTCTAGAGTATTGAATTATTTTATTTACTCCCCCGCCACCCGTAAATCAGGTAATAACTCCCTGAATGTATTTATTGCCATTTCCTGTATTATTTTCCGATCCCCTTCCGTCCGGTGTTCCCCATAACGATAGAGCATGGCATCGGTCAAGTGTCCTGTCTGCGATTTTAATAATTTTTTTTCAAGTTTTCCCATAAGGTATGAAGTATAAAAATGCCGCCAGCCATGAAAAACATATTTACCCGCTTCGCTTTTTGAAAAGCCGCTCTTTACCAGCGCGGCGCGGAGGCCGTCTACAAATAACCGTCCTCGCATGGGGACACCGGCTTTATTCTCCGTCCAGAAAACAAAACTATCCGGGGATACGCCCCATGGGTTTTGCCCGGCCAGTTTTATCAACCCATCCATTAAATCTGGGAAAGGCAGTTCAACTGTCCGGGTCTTATTGTTTTTAGGGAGTTTCAAACCATCAGCCCTGCCCCATGAGCCCCGAACGTACAGGCAGTCAGGCCCCAGGTCCTGCAAGCGCAAGGCCAGGATTTCTCCCTGCCTCATGCCTGTAACGGCCGCCAGCATATTGGCAATTTTTGCCCTCTCATCCTTCCACTCGACACGGAAAGCGGCGGATGCGGCGGCCGGTGTTAATACTTGACGTTCTTTTCCATCGCCTGAAAAGAGAAGATGTCCCCTTGTCGGATCGGCCTCAATTTTCCCTTTTGAGAAGGCCCAGCGCAGCGGTTTAGTCCCGGCCTTTATAACGCCGTTTTTTCTCGAGGCCGATAAATCTTTTTCCCCTATAAAGTTTATAAAAGCGTCAATATCCGCTGCTGTAATATCCCCCAGGAAGCGCCCTTTGAAAAAAGGCTCCCAATACAAGGTTATTGCCTGTTCCTGTTGTTTACAATGCCGTTTGTGTATGCCGTGGTTTTTGCGCCGTTTCTCTTTTATGTACGGCGATTTTTCCCAATCCCAGAACCCGGACAAAAACAGGGGGAAGTCCTGAGCCGCAGTTGTTTCAACCAGTACATAACTTTTTATCCATCCCAACCGCTTCATTTCCCCGATCAAAATTTCCGCCTCGGCTTTCGTTTTTATTTTCCGGGCTGTGTCTTTTAAGGACAGGTCTTGAACCTGAATCGTTACAGGCATCCGCTTTTTGGGTATCCCGTCACGCAGCCAGGCAAAGGCGGTCTTTATCGCCTCCGCCTCGGTTTTTTCCCTTGTGCTGATTGCGGGGTAGTATTCCCCGGTCGTTTCATTCTTGAATGACACAGAATAACAGGGGCGATCAGCCCGTTTGAAAACTGAAAATGGAAGGCTTTTCATTTCCTAATCCTTGCAAACAACATTGAAAAACGATTATGTGTCGTTTTTATGTGTCGTTTTCGCATGACGCAATGATTAAGAACGCCCTCCGTAGGGTAGTCCTCTCATAATTCCTTATAACATAAAGAATTATGATTTTCTGCGAGAGAAGGGACTTGAACCCTTATGCCTAAGGCACCAGATCCTAAGTCTGGCGTGTCTGCCAATTCCACCACTCTCGCGTGGCTGTTTTTAGCTTACTATGGAAGGAAGGGCACTGTCAATTGGGGAGGGGGTTCAGAAAACTTTGTTCATAATTATCAGGATCCACCCATTTGGCCCCCGGCAGCGAGGAGAAAAAGGTGATCTGGCGTTTGGCGTAACGGCGGCTGTTCATGGCGACCAGAGCCTGAACCCCGGCGATATCCTGGGAAAGGCGAAAAACGCCCGATGTCGGCGGATCTTCCACGAAAAACTCGCGGTAACCGATTGCCCGCAGGCCGGGATCGCGCGGGGTGTACCCGGCGTCGTACAGTTTGCGGACCTCATCCGGCAGGCCGCGCTCAAACATGGCGGCGCAGCGGGCGTCGATGCGGCGGTACAGCTCTTCCCTGGGGCGGGAAAGGCCGATGATACGGAAATCGTAGCCGGGCGCGCCGTCCCCGACCGAACTGAACGAGCTTAAAGGCCGGCCGCAGAGGCGCTGTACTTCCAGAGCGCGCAGTAGGCGGTACTCGTCATTCAGGTGAATTTTTCCCGCGCTCACCGGGTCGAGGCCGGCAAGCTCCTCCATGAGGGCGGCGGCTCCTTTTTCCTTAAGCTCGATTTTCAGCGCGTCCCTGATCGACTGGTCGGAGGGAGGGGCCTCAGGCAGCCCCAAAACAAGGTTCCTGAGATAAAACCCCGTGCCGCCCGCGACTATGGGTATACAACCGCGCCGGGCAATATCGTCAATGGCTTCCCTCGCGAGGCGGACAAAATCCCCGGCGGTAAACTGCTCGTTGGGGTCGCGTATGTCAATGAGGTGATGTGGGAGCAGGAGCCTTTCTTCGGGGGAAGGTTTCGCCGTGCCTATATCCATGCCGCGGTACACTTGCATGGAATCCGCGGACACGACTTCCGCTTTTTGGACGCCCGCCTTGTGGGCGCAGCCGCCCCGTCCAAAAAGGCGCAGGAGCAGATCAGTCTTTCCGGAGGCGGTTGGACCAAAAATAACAAATACAGTCATATAATGGGGTTCAGGGGTCAGGGTTCGGGGTTTAAGTTATTCGGCTTCCAGGCGGAATCCGACCTCCTCTGTGAAAACCTGACGGGCGGCAAGGGCGACCATTTTGCCGTCGTATTCTTCCTTCGCCTCCTTGTCCATCAGCATGGAAAGCTGGTAGGCGCGGCGTGAGGCGGCGGAGGTAATTTCATAGGTATTTTTGTTGTATTCGATTAATTCTCTAATTGGAAAGATCATAATACTACAGTATACGAAAAAAAGCCCATTTCTGTCAATAGGGTACCTTCGCCCCTATTAATGCGTCCAATTTATCTTTATTGAGCCTGACGCTGTCATGATGTTTACATTTTTCAAATTTTGGCCTTCCGGATTCCCCTCGCAGATAATCCCCTGGACGGTTTGTTTGTCAACAATGGGGCTGGAGAGCTTATCGGGAAACGGCGTTCGCAAAGAGCCGCTTGATGTTCTTGAGTGAAACCTGAAATTATTTTTTTCCGGTATATTCAGCGTGATATTGCCGCTTGAGCTTGTAATTGACACATCTCCTGAGTTTTCGGTAATTGTGCCATTAAAGCATCCGCTGAATACTTTCGCGTCTATATTTCCGCTTACGGATCCAAGTTTTATATTTCCGTTTGATGTCCTGGCCAAAACATTGCCGTATAATTTCAATAAATTAATGCTTCCGTTGTCTGTATAAAGACTCGTATTTCCGTTTACCTTTTTACAGCGAATACTGCCGCTTATGGTCTTTAAATTTACCCTCATGGCTTTAATGCTGTTGATTGATATAGTCCCGCTGGAGCTTTCCATGTTTACCGTGGAGGAGACATATTCATCATTGCCCTCTATTTTGCCGCTTGTGGTTCTTACCGTTAAAGTCCTGTTGGATACAGGGATATAAACCTCAATACGCGACGTGAATGTATCAAACAAAAGAGCAATGGGGCGCCTTCCGGCTTTAACGCTCAGCTTTTTATCCGAGCTCCTAATCCTGGCATAGTACATCTTATTGTCTTTGCTTAAATATTCCTTGATAACAAGCGAATCGTTGCTGCTTTTTAACAATGTAACATTCCCGGATTTATAGGAAATTACAATATCATTAATATCTTTTAAATCGAATTCCTGTATATTAACAGGTTTTTCTGTTACCCCTGTACAGAAAGCCTGAGTCATGCTTAATATCATAACCACAAAGATGAAAGTTCTCATTTATTTAGAATCTCCGTATATATGATATATATAGTCAACTAAAATATTTTGTCAATTTTTTTTATAATGATATAAAGAAAATTGGCACTTAACATATTTAAGTTAGCCGAAGATTTTGTTAATCATTTATGAAATTAAAATTGTTAATAATCAATAAATATATTTCTCTTTCAACCGTAATGCCGGCTATATCCAAAACTCCTCGCCGCACGCTAGCATAAAAACACTGAAATTTGTATAATTATCTATCTTTTTGTATTTTGTTCATGGAGGAATACTACGATGAAGAAGACAGGTTTAATAGCGGCAGTCCTGTTTCTGTTTATTGGGACGGCTCTTTTTGTATCATGCAAGCCTCAACAGTTTCGTTTAGCGACAGGCGGAAGCGCGGGAACCTACTACGCCTACGGTTCGGTACTCGCCAATATTCTGACAGAAAAGACAAAATTACCCATTACGGTACAGTCCACAGGCGCGTCCAAGGCGAATATCCAGCTTATTAACGCCGGCGAAGTGGAAATGGCAATTGTTCAGAACGATGTAATGGACTATGCATGGCACGGAGTCGATCTTTTTAACGGGGAGCAGATAGACAGCTTCCGCAGCATGGCCGGCCTATACCCTGAAGCCTGCCAGATCATCGCCAACCCCGCGGCCGGTATCCAAACCGTCTCCGACCTGAAAGGCAAACACGTTTCCGTCGGCGACGCGGGCAGCGGAGTCGAGTTTAACGCCAGGCAGATACTGGAAGTCTACGGAATAACTTTTAACGATATCGTAAAGCAGAACCTAAGTTTCGCCGCTTCGGCGGAGGCGCTCAAGAACGACAAGATCGACGCCTTCTTCTGCACGGCCGGCGTGCCGACCCCCGCTGTTGTCGATTTATCCAAGAACAAGGAGATCATTCTCCTTGAAATAAACGAAGCCCACGCCGGCGAGTTAATCAGTAAACACCCCTTTTATACGAGGCTCCCCGTTTTCGCCGAAAGCTACAATGGCCAGGCCAACGATATTATGACCGTGGCGATAAAGGCCACCTTAATTGTCAACGCCAAGCTCCCGGAAAAAAAGGTCTATCAACTTACAAAAGCCCTCTTTGAGAACAAGCCTGTAATAGAAGCGGCGCATACAAAAGGCAAGGAACTCTCGCCTACCTACGCCGTCGGAGGTATTTCCGTGCCATTTCACCCCGGCGCCGAAAAGTATTTCAAAGAAGCCGGGTCTCTCAAGTAAAAATGGATTAAGACGCGGCGACTATGCGTACAACGCCCCGTTTCCGCGGGATCATTTTATTTTCGATTTTAACAGCCGCCCTGGTAAGCGCCGGGGCGGTATTTTTTTATTTAACCAATAAGGCTGGGAACGTATTGGAGATTAGGGATTCCAAAAGCCATAAGGTTTTTGGTAAATGGCCTCTGGAAGAAAACGGGGAATTTGCGATAGAATTCATCCATTCGGTAAACATGAGCCCCGTGCGCGAGAATTTTTTTATCGAAGGGAAAAAAATCCGGCTTCTTTCCGTGCGGTTCTTTTCCTTCGGCGCCGGTATGCAGAGCGATCTGGAAGAAGGCTGGACGCTGGAACCTGACGGTGACGCGCTTGTAATAAGCGGGTTTACCGCCTCATGGCGGGAGCTCAATTACATTGTAGGCACCGTATCGGATCATGTTCTGTATATCAACGGCGAAACAGTAAGCCTGCGGGATTTATGCGGGAGAAACGCCCATATTACGTTACGCGTAAAATAAGGAACGGAGGTTATTGATAAATGGTTAAAAAAAGCTCACCCGTGTTCTTGCGTTTGTTTTTGGTAATTTTCGCCGGGGCGCTGATGTCGTTTAATTTAAGGACTTTTGTTCACGCGGGCGGGCTTCTTCCGGGCGGGTTTACAGGGCTTACGCTGCTGCTTAAGGAAATATTCGCGCGCTACGGAAACATCAAGCTGCCTTTCAGCGTTATATATTACATTTTAAACTCAGTGCCCGCGGTGATATGTTTTAGAATCATTGGGAAAAAATTTACCCTCT
>Ga0268262_10004552_pt1 | contig 14274 bp, 7 predicted proteins | sample TergutNc150P3_FD_190354 | JGI IMG/M metagenome (GOLD analysis project Ga0268262, IMG submission 190354) | Nasutitermes corniger P3 segment gut microbial community from laboratory colony in Florida, USA - Nc150 P3 (SPAdes) (version 2) | ecosystem: Host-associated > Arthropoda: Insects > Digestive... | reverse complement strand
AATCATCAACGATCTTTTGGACATATCAAAAATCGAATCCGGTAAACTGCTCATGATTCCGGTAGTGTACGATGTCCCCAGCATGATCAACGACACGGTCAATTTGAACGTAGTCCGCATCGGCAGCAAGCCGGTTCAGTTCAGGCTTTATGTGGATAAGGACATGCCTTCCAAGCTGAAAGGCGACGAGCTGAGGATCAAACAGGTTTTTAACAACCTGCTCTCAAACGCTTTTAAATATACCGATTCCGGGTTTGTGGACTGGCACATCTCCTCCGTCCGCGAGGGGGAACGATTCAAGGTAGTCAGCACAATCCGTGACACGGGGATAGGCATACACAAGGACGACCAGGAAAAACTTTTCAAGGATTATTATCAGGCCAACCTCAAGGCGAATTATTATTTGGAAGGAACTGGCCTTGGGCTTTCCATTACCAAAAACCTTGTCAAGCTGATGGGAGGAACCATCAAGTTTGAAAGCGAATACCGCAAGGGCTCTTCCTTTACCGTTGAATTTTATCAGGAACCGGTAAATGAGGAAAAAATCGGCGAAGAGGCGGCGGAACATTTGTCGCGGTTCCGTTTCTCGGCGCAGCGCCGCAGCCGGAACCAGAGGCTTCTGCGGGCCGATATGTCTTACGCAACCGTTCTCGTCGTAGACGACGTGGTTTCCAACCTGGATGTCGCCAGGGGAATGTTGAAGCCCTACAAGATAGGCGTGGAATGCGTTACGTCGGGCAAGGAAGCGATAAACCGCATCCTTAACGGAAAAATCCACTATGACGCGATTTTCATGGATCACATGATGCCAGGTATGGATGGTATTCAGGCGACGAGAATCATACGCGAGGAAATCAACAACGAATACGCGAAAAAAGTTCCCATCATCGCGCTTACAGCTAACGCCCTTTTGGGCAACGACGCTCTGTTCCTTGAAAATGGTTTCCAGGCCTACCTGTCCAAGCCTATTGATATTATCAGGCTGGATCAAATTTTAAACCAATGGGTGCGCGATAAAGAAAGGGAAAAAGAGCTGCAGCAAAAAATTCCGCAAACGAATCCGGAAGACGCGAATAACGCCAACGTGCAAATAAAAAAATACGAGATACCCGGGGTCAATACGGCGGAAGCCCTCGCCCGCTTTGATGACGACGAAGAAATATATTTCCAGGTGCTCAAGTCCTTTATAACCTACAATCCAAAACAGATTGAGACGCTTAAAACAGCCGGCGAAGACCACGAAGCGTACCGCCTCGCCGCCCACAGCATGAAAGGCTCAAGCAGAAACATCGGCGCGGAAGACCTGGGCAATCAGGCGGAAAGGCTGGAAAAGGCGGCAATCAACGACGACTGGGATTATATAGAAGCCGTGAACGGCGATTTTATCAAGGCCGCCGAAAAAATTATCTCGGACGTTAATTCCTTTTTAAAGAACGTCATGCCGAATGATCCTGAAGCCAGCAAACCCGAAAAGAAAAACCCGGATTCCGGAACATTGGATAAAATACTGGAAGCCTGCGAGAATTACGATATAAACGCCCTCAGGCAGGCGATAGACGCACTGGCTGAATTCCGTTATCCGACATTCCCCGACCTCGCGCAATGGACCAGGGAACAGGCCAACAAATCCAATTTCTCAGTGATACAAAAAAGAATGGCGTCGCTAAGGGAACCCGCTGATAAAGAAACCTGATTAAAAAAACTATTTGAAAAAACCGGACTTGCCGTATTTGTGGAGCTTTCCGTTCCCGCGGCGGTTTTTATCTTCAAGCTGTTTGAAAATGAAAGAGGCGAAGCCGGGATCGTCACCGGTTTCGCTGCCTGTAAAACCCAGCGTAAGAAAAGGCTCGTTAAAAGCCGAAGCCAGAAGATCGCGCGTAAGGGAACGGAAAACCGCCAGCACCGAATGTTCCAAAATGTCAGGAGTGGCCTCGTCGCCGGCAGTCTCAATAATGTCGGGGTATACCAATGAAAGGGTTCCCTCCCCTTTCGCCCTGAACGCCGCGGCTACTTCTTTAACAAGAAAAAACCAGCCCTTTATATGATCGTTGACCAGCATCTCAACATCGGCGTAACTGAAATTCGTGGCGCCTTTGCGGATCTGCGGGGGGTTGCATACAAGAATAGCCTCGCCGATACGCCCCAGACGGTTTTCCGCGGCGATAACCAGAGCGCGGGCGGAAATGGGGCTGCCGGGGTTCCAGTCCAGAACAAAACGCAGCGGGGTACTGGCGGCCGGGCGGGATTCGGTTCCAGAAAAACGGTTTGATATAGGGGCAATGGCGTAACTTTCCGCCCGTTTGGCGGCTTCGGTTTCTATGGCGCTTAATACGGAGGATTCGTTTCCCGCTATAAAAACTCCCTTAATCATTTCTTTAGTGTATACTTAACAGGCTTTCATTGCAACTGGTATAATAGTGTTATGAATTCTGTTGAAACCATACTTCTTGAAAATATTGACAAACCCAATTCTCTTTTTATATTTCCTACCGATGTCGCGGCTTCCCGCTGGGCGGATCACCTGCTCCGCTTAAAAACATACGCGCGCCGTGATAACGCAAACGCTAACGCCAATGCCAGCAGCGATGCCGCTGTAAGCGGCACGGTCGCCATGGAAAAATTTATAGCGTGGGACACGTTCAAACAGAATTCTGTCCGGTCAAAAGTCAAAGACAGGAAAAGCGTGCCCTCTGTTATGAGAAAAATGTTCATGGCGGCGCTTATCCGGGAGAACGCCGAAATTTGCGCCGGAGAAAAAGAGCCTATTTTTACCTCGCTCATACAGCCCGAATGGGCGCGGCAGGCGGATTCCTATACGGGCTGGCTCTCGGGAATTTTGCCCCAGCTTGGGATATGGTTCAGGCAGGCGACAGGCCTTGCATTGGCGCAGATCGACGAGGATTCCGGCAGAAAAGCCGGCGGTGATTTTTCAGGCGACGACCGCGATATGTATAATCTCGCGCTGCGTTACAAGCGTTTTCTGGAAAAACACGGCCTTTTTGAGCCCGCCTGGGAAACGCCCCCCTTTGAGGACACGGGCAAGGAATGTTTTATTTTTTTCCCTGAATCGCTTACCGACTTCAGCGAGTACAGGGAACTGCTCGCAGCGAGCCCCCATGTAAAAACAATTCACGCTGATAGCGAAACCAAAGACTGCGACGTGTTTTATTACACCAACGCCCGTAGCGAGATAACCGAAGCGGCCCTGTATATCATCGCGCTGCACGAAAACCAAAAAACGCCCTGGGACGCCATTTCCGTCAGCATCCCCGACACGGGAAATTACGGCCCCTATGTTTTCCGCGAATTTGACAACCGGAACATCCCTTATGTCAGACAAAGCGGCAAACCCCTCTCGTCATACCCCGCGGGACAATTTTTCGCGGCGCTTTCAGGCTGCAGCTCAGAGAATTTTTCATTCGCCTCGTTGACGGCACTTTTGTTAAACCAGCACCTTCCCTGGAAAGAAGACGATAAAATACAGGCTTTAATAAAATTCGGCATTGATAATAACTGTATACGCTCATGGGCGGAAGAAGCGCCTGTACAAAAAGAAGATTTAACCACAGAGGACACGGAGGTACACGGAGAAAAAAAATTAGAGATAAACGTATGGGAAGACGCCTTTGAGAATTGCGCGGACGGTTTTGCCTGGCTTTACGGGTTTTTCAAAAAATTAAAACTTATGATAAACGCCGCGCGTTACGCCGCTTCTTTCGCGGAAATAAGAAAACATTATTTCGAGTTCCGCGCGTCTTTTTTTGACATGGAAAAATGCCTGGAAGAAACTGACCTCGTCCTTTCCCGCTGTATTACCGAGCTGAACTACCTGGTTGAAATAGAAGGCTCATACCCTGAGGCGCGCGTTCCAGACCCTTACACTTTTTTTACGGATTACCTTGAAGATACAAGCTACCTCGCCCAGCAGACAAGTTCCGGCGTGGCCATCCTGCCTTACAGAACAGCCGCCCCCGCCCCTTTTGACTGCCATATAGTCCTTGGGGCGAACCAGGACTCTCTCTCGGCCGTGTTTTCTTTTCTGTCCTTCCTGCCAAGAAACAAACGGGAAAAACTCGGCATAAGCGACAATGACGCGTCACAGGTTTTTATCACGCTGCACAGGTTTAACTCGCGGCTGCCCGCGGCTTTTTTCTGCTCGGAACAGACCTTTACCAATTACGCCATTCCGCACAGCGCGCTGAAAACAGAATTAAAACCCAGGCTCCGTTACAGCGACGACCCCGATCTGGGACATAAATTCGCCGCCGACCTTTACCGTGATGAAAGCAAACTCTACGCGTCTTTGAATTCTCCCGCCGGAGGGCAGGCAGAACCGGCGTCAAAAATACACGCGAACCAGAAACAGGGCTTTAACGAATGGCGGCAAAGAAGAAAAAGCCCCGTTAACTCGGGCGATAACGGTGACAACCCGTTTTTGGAACATATCCGCAACCGTTTTTTGTATAAAGGGGATGACGGGGAATTGGCGGGCAAATACGGCGTTTCATCATCATCGCTTGGCGTCTATTTCAAATGCCCGCTTAAATTTATTTTCGAGCGGGTGCTGAAAATTCAAAATGTCGAGATAGAAACCAGCCTTATGGCGAATGAGACAGCCGGAATCGTTTATCACAAAATAATAAATTTATTCCTGGAAGAACTGATGAAAGAAGGAGAAGTAATCGCCCCTCCCCTATCAAAAAATAATACATACCCCAAGTATATACTACCAAAACCCTATAGAGACATATTAATGGATAAAACAGAAATAGTTTTTAATTCTTTCCCACGGCTGTCCGATGATAGAGACGACAAACCGGTAATGAGCATGTTAACCACGCGCCTGCTGCGGGCGGAAAAAGATTTGTTTTATTCACAGCTTGAAAAATTTTTCGCTAAATTTATTTTATTTTTTGCCGGGTTTTCTGTCGCCGCCAGCGAAGGCAGATATACTCTTGGGAAAAAATTTTATTATTTAAACGGGCATATCGACTGTATTCTTGAAGACCGGCGAAAAGATTCAAAGGACAATGGCTCACTGGTCATTGTTGATTTCAAAACCAAAAAAATGCCTCCGCTGTCGGATTGTATCGGTCTTAATGACGGGCTCAGGGATTTCCAGCTTCCCATGTACATTCGTCTCGCGGAAAAAGAATTCGGAAAAAAAGTCAATACCGCGCTGTTTTTCAGCATAGTGGACGCCGAGCCGGAAGTATTGTTCGGCGCAATACAGGATTCGATAAGCGGAAAAATCATTCCCGCAAAAGATCAGGATCGCGTAACGCGCGGTAGCGATGAGTATGAGCGCGTTATGGGCGAATTTGACAAAAAGGCGGAACAGTTCGCGACAGAAATTATAAACGGCACTTTTGCTTTCTCTCCATCTCATTGGGAGCTGTGCCAGGAATGCGGCTATAACAGGATTTGCCGCACGCTCTACAAAGTATTTCAAGGATAAAAGCAATGGAACCAGACAAAGGAAAAGTAAATTTAAATAGCGAGCAGCAGGCCGCCGCTTATTGCGATGGAAACGCCGTGATCGCGGCGGGCGCCGGTTCCGGAAAAACCATGGTCCTCGCCAGCCGTTACGCGTGGCTGGTAACCGAAAAAAAATGCCGCGTAAAGGAAATTCTTACCCTTACCTTCACCAAGAAAGCCGCGGCGCAGATGTACCGGCGGATTTACCTGATGTTAGCTGAAATCGCGGGCGAGGATTCAGAAAAGGGAAAACTGGCGCGGGAAGCCCTTGAAGAATTCGCCCAGGCGAGAATTCAAACACTGGATTCCTACAGCGCCGCCATTGTCAAACAGGCGGCGAACCGCTACGGGATTAGCCCCGATTTTTCAATAGACGAGGACCGCTGCCAGCGGCTCGCCCATAACGAGGCGTTGTCTTTTTTTATTTCCAAACGCAGGCATCCGGCGATACAAAAACTTTACCCGAATAAAAGCCCGGTATCCATAGCGAATGATATTTTTTCATCCGGGCTGTTTAATTACACCCATATAGATACCAGCCCCAACCCGATGAAGGATTTTGCCAAACAATACGATATTATTTGCGATGAATGGAGGGAACAAAGCGCCCTGATAATCAACATACTGCAAAAACTTGCCGAGGCAAACGAGGAAAACGAAAATTACCTTCCGGACATCGCGCCTATTATAAGCCAATTCAGTTCCGGCGGGATTATTTTTCCGAACGCGCGGCAGCTCAGCGAATATTTTGAAGAGGTCGCGAAAATCCCGCACTATAAAGTTATCGAATGGACGGATTCGCACCCGTTACAAACAACGTTAACAAATATCATGGAATACCTGTTATCCATAATTTCACTTAATTTACAAAGGGGAAAAAGACAAGATAATCCCGTAAAAGAATCGATAAAAGAATTACGCGTTGTATTTAATGAATTTTCTTCAATTTTAATTTTTTGCATACAGGCGGGACTGACCTGTTCGATTTTAAAACTCTTATCCAGTCTTCAGAATCGCTACCTTGAAAGAAAACGGGCTGAAAGGGTTTTAACATATACCGATGTCGCCCGCCTCGCGAGAACCATACTTATCGAACAGCAGGACATCCGCGCAAGCGAAAAAGAATCGTTCAAGGCGATAATGATAGATGAATTTCAGGATAACAACAAACTGCAGAAGGATCTGCTTTTTTTAATTGCTGAAAAAAAAGCTGTTACAAATAAGACAGTACCGTTAGCGAAAGACCTTTCTCCGGGAAAACTCTTTTTTGTGGGAGATGAAAAACAATCCGTGTACCTTTTCCGGGGGGCCGACGTTTCCGTGTTCCGAAAATTAAAAAAAGATCTCGGCGGCATTAATCTTCCACTTAAAACAAACTACCGTTCCGCGCCCGCCCTGATTGGCGCTTTTAACACAATTTTCGGCGGCTATAAATTTGACCCCGAGGGAAAAGCCCCGGACCTGGAGTCGCAGGAAAAAAAGGCCCCCGCGGTGTTCGTCCCAGCAGCGGAGCAACCGGCGCGCCTGCCGGAGCAATCGGCGCGCTTGCCGGAGCAGGCGCGGCTACCGCCGTTTGAGGCGACCTTTACCCCGCTTCACGCTTATAAAAAAAGCGGAGGAAAACTCACCCTTTGCATACTGGACAAGCAAGACTCATCCGAGATTGAGTCCCTTGATAAACCGGCGGAAGGAGAATCGGAGCGCCTGTCGCCGGTGGAAAACGAGGCGCGTTATGTCGCCTGGCGAATCGGGGAAATTCTAAAAGAAAAAAACGAGGCAGGCGAATCCAAATACCGGCCCGGCGACATCGCGATTCTTTTTCGTACCCGCCGGCCGCAGTACCTGTTTGAAAAACATTTGATGCTGATGAATATTCCCTACGCGAGCGAGGATTTAAACGGTTTTTTTTACGGGGGCCCTGTAGACGATCTGATGGCCGTCCTGCGGCTCGCCGCCTACCCCAAAGACAGCGCCGCCTACGCGCAGATGCTACGTTCTCCTTTCGCGGGCCTTTCCCTGCAGGGGCTCGCCCTTTGCGTCAATTCCGCCCCTTTCGGCTCCGAACCTGTTCCGAGGCTTTCCGAGGAAGACAAGGTTAAGTACCTCCACGGAAAACGTATTTTTAAAAAAATTCTTGACATAGCGCGTAACGAAAGCATCAGTTCCCTGGTAAGCGAATTGTGGTATGGCGAAGGATACCGCTATGAGACCGAATGGAATCCAAAAACCGCCGCTTTCAGGGAATTGTACGATTACCTTTTCCATCTGGCGGCCCTTGCCGATGAAAAAAACCAGGGGCTCGCGGAATTTACCGATTACATCCAAAGCCTGTACAACGCCGACGAGCGGTTAAACGACATTGAAATCCCGCTGGAGCGCCCGAGCGCGGTCCGCCTTATCACAATACATAAAAGCAAAGGCCTTGAATTCCCTGTGGTTTTCATCTGCTGCTGCGATAAAAAAGGTAAAAATGATTTTAGCGGCGATTTGTACCATACCGACGATTCGGGCCTGACGTTCACGCCCCCCCTGCCGGAAAAATACAGCGATAACGCCTATGTTAAACGCAGCTACTTCTGGGAACGCGCCCAGGCGGTCAGAAAGGAAAAAAGAACGGCTGAACTGCGCCGCCTTCTCTATGTCGGCATGACACGGGCGGAAAACGAATTGTTTCTTTCAGGCTGCCTTGGTATAAGCAAGACCCTTGGCCTTGAGAACAAAGAAGAAAACCCTGATACCAAAAATTTTTCCCAAAATTTAAAACGGTATATAGATATTAAAACAGAAAAAGCCGCTGAAAAAAATAACATTGAAGGCGATACAATACTGGATGGCAATACCTTTTTCGGCTTGTGCCTGCCGGCTTTTGGCGCGAATCTGGCGGAGGCGGCAAACGGCGGGAACCCTTTTTTCAATATCGAAAAAATCCCGGCTTACAGCGAACAGCAGATACATGAGACCGAAAAAAGCGGCTCCCGTTTCTCAAACGATCAAAACGGGCTGAACGCGTTTTTGGAACTGGCGGAGCCTTTTTACGAAAACGCCGTCGGCATAGAAACGCCCCTTGTTCCAAAAAAACATTATACCCCGACATCGCTGCAAGGCGCTCCGGCCCCGGGCGGCATCGGCGGCGGCGCCGCTTACAGCGGCGGCGACATCCACTGGACCGACAAAAAAAGCGCGTATTCCGGCGAAGGCGCCGCGGATATTTTCGGCAATATAGACACCCTGATAGAGCGTTACGCGAAACAAGACGGGAAAGACAACGAGAAGTTCAATTACGGCAGTTTTGGGACTATCGCCCATATCTGCATAGAGGCGCTGCTGTCCAGCCAGGAACTGATAATCCCAACGCATCTGACGGACTTAATCAGCCCGAGGGACGCTGACGCCGTTCTTTCGGCGGGGAAAGAACTCGCGCTACGTTTTGCCCGGTCTCCCCTGGGAATCATCGCAAAGGAATCGGAAAATGTTAAAAACGAATTTCCGTTTCGCAGCCTTTTGTACCCCGGAGAAAAAGAGCTCTTTATAAACGGGACCATCGACCTTCTGTTTGAAGACCAGGAAACGGTTTATGTGATTGATTTTAAGACAGATAACCAGGAAATACCCTGGGAACATCTCCCGCAAATGGCCTGTTATTACAAGGCGGCGTCGGATCTATTCGCCGTTCCCGGTAATAAAAAATGCGGAACATGGCTTTATTACCTGCGAACCGGTCACGCTATTGATGTAACCGCGAGAGTAAAGGACTATAATTTTGAAAATTATTTGAAAATATAGCTTTTTTGTTGACTTATTCCAGAATTTATGTTAATATTTAAGTATCCAGTTTGGAAAAAGCCGCTCGCCGACTTTGATGTTGTTTTTTATAGGCAAACGGTCAATTAAATCATATCTTTTGGAATAAATGATGCAGTATTTTGATACTCACGCCCATTTGGGGCTTATTGTTGATGACCCCATTGAGCAGCTTCTTGTTATTCAGGAGGCCCGCCAGGCTTCCGTGAACCGGATTGTCTCCATTTGCAACAGCCTGCACGACTTTGGCAAAGTCTACGAGAATCTTAAATCAACAACGAATGTTTACCACGCTGTCGGCGTAAGCCCTTCTGAGGTGCAAAACCCCGGCAAGAACTGGCTGCAGACCATAGAACAAAGCGTCCAGCTTCCTCGGGTAGTAGCCATAGGCGAGATAGGCCTGGACTATTACCGGAAATTCGGTGATAAAAAATCCCAAATAGAGCTGTTTATCACGCAGCTTGACCTTGCCGCCAAGCTCAATATGCCTGTAATCATCCACAACCGTGACGCTGGCCACGACGTGCTGGAAATCCTCCGCGACCGCCTGCCTCCCAGGGGCGGGGTTCTGCACTGCTACTCCGAGGACGCGGCATACGCCAAAGAAGCCCAAAAGCTGAACCTGTACTTTTCCTTCGCCGGAAATCTTACCTACAAAAACGCCCGCAACCTCCACGAGACGATTCCGGAACTGCCTTTGGACAGAATCCTTATAGAATCTGAAAGCCCCTTTATGGTTCCGACCGGACAAAAGGGCAAACGCAACATGCCCAAATACCTGCCGGAAACCTGCCTTTGCCTCGCTAAAATGCTGGACATGGAGCCGGAAGCGACAGCGGCGCAGCTCTGGGAAAACGCCAACAGATTCTTCGGCCTCCCGAACGAATAGGAATGTCCCTCAACTGGAAAGAAATCAACTTAATCCTCGAAGAGCTTGATCTGCCGGGCTCGCAAATTCAAAAGGCCACACAAAGCGCTTTTGACGTAATCGGCCTGCGGGTGCACAAGAAAGGCGTTACACGACAGCTTCTCATCGCGCTGAGTCCGGGCGCCTGCCGTATGCATGAAACTTTTAAGCCTTTCCCAAAAAGCGACAAGCCGCTGCGCTTCGCCCAGTTTCTCAATTCAAGAATTGTCAACGGCTGGATAGAAGAGGCGGAACAATTGGGAACAAACCGCGTTATACGATTGCTGGTAAGAAAAGGGGAATTTAACTACAGGCTTTACGTCAGGCTGTGGTCGAACGCCGCGAACTTCATCGTCACTGATGAAGAAGGGAACGTGTTAGACGCAATGCGCCGTTTGCCGAAAAAAGGGGAAGTAACCGGCGGGCACTACGCGCCGGAGGCAGCCACGGAACAGACGGAAAAAGAAAACCGGGAGTACGCGATTCGGGAGTTTCCGGAATTCGCCGTGGAAGGCAACTATTCTTTCAACGCTAAAATCGACGCTTTTTACGCGGAAAAGGGCGGCGCCCTTTCACTGGAGGCGCTTAAGGAACAGGCTCGACGGAACTGCGAGGGCAGCATCGGGCGCTTACAGGCGGCGCTGGAAAAGCTTAAAGCGAAAGAAGCGGACTACGCCTCGGCGGACAGGCTGAGGGAATACGGCGACATAATCCTCGCCAATATCGCGGCGATAAACCCCGGCGACGAATGGCTTGATGCGGACAATTTTTACAATGACGGAACAGACGCGGGCGGAAAAATCCGCATAAAACTTGATCCCCACGCGCGCCCCTCCGCTCAGGCCGAGCTTTATTACGAGCAGTACACCAAAGCGAAAAACGGCCTGGATAACATACGCGCGGAAATAACGGCCGGCCAGCATGAGCTTGACGAGGTCGAGAAAAAACTCGCGGCGCTTCTTTCCGAGGACAACCCCCTGGTTCTGGCGAAGCTCCTAAAAACGGGCGCGGCGAAACCCCATCCAGCGGCCGCGCAGGATAAAAAAAGGCCCGGCCTCTCTTTCAGGCGCGGTGACTGGCTGATAATCGTGGGCAGGGACGCCTCGGAAAACGACGCCCTGCTCCGCCATCATGTAAAGGGCGGCGACATGTGGCTCCACGCCAGGGATTTTCCCGGCTCTTACGTGTTTATCAAACAGCGCGCCGGAAAAAGCTTTCCCCTGGAAATACTTTTGGACGCGGGGAATCTGGCGATTTTCTACTCAAAAGGGAGAAACAGCGCGGAAGGGGATCTGTTCTATACCCCCGTCAAATACCTGCGCCGCGCCAAAAACGGCCCCAAGGGGCTGGTAATTCCCACGCAGGAAAAGAACCTGCGCGTCAAGCTTGATGAAAAACGGCTCAAGGAACTGGAATCCTGCAGGGTTGAAAAATAGCGTTCTTTATCATATCATTAGAACATGGCAGTTAAGAAAACCGCTAGGAAAACACCCGCGAAATCCTCTTCCTCAGGCAAGAAAAAGACTATATCATTAGCGGCGATTTTTTGGATTTTTTTCTTGACTGTATTAATAACCGCTTTTTTCATGGTGTTACCATCACTTAAAAAATTTGACTTTTTCCCGAAAATAGCCGAAATCGAAAAACAAAACGAGCGGTCGCCGACAACCCCGCTGTTCAAATTGCCCAAGCTGCAGGAAAGATCCGAGGAGCAAACAAAAACGGGCGACGCTCCGGAAAAGAAACCGTCCGCTCCGGCGCAAAACCCGCAGCCGGCCCCCGCTCCAAAGAAACCTGAGAAGGAACCGGAGAAAGCGCCGGCCGTCAAACCTCAAAGCCAGACGCAAGAGAAACCCAAGGCCGAGAAACCGGCAGAGCAAAAAACAACCAAACCCCAGACTCAGACTGAAAAAAAACCTCAGCAGGAGAAAAAACCGCAGCCTGAAAAACCCCCGGCCCCCGCCCCCACATTGCCTATCATGGTTTCCCCGCCGCCCGAGAAACCTGTTGAAATGCGCAACAGAAGCATATACCTGATACAGGAAGTAAATATGGCGCCGGTAAAAGTGAGCAGGAATCTCGTGGTTACCAACACGCCCCTGAAGGACTGCGTTAACGCGATACTTAGCGGGCCAACGGCCGATGAAAGAAAACGCGGCATAGTCAGCTTTGTGCCGGAAGGCTCAAGACTCCTGTCGGCGAGAGTCGACGGAAGCACGGCCTACCTTGATTTTAACCAGGAGTTCCGGTACAACACCCGGGGCAGGGAAGGATCTACCGCGCAGATCAAACAAGTCGTCCTGACAGCCACAGAATTCGCGAACGTTCAAAACGTGCAATTTCTTATCGATGGAAAAGTCGTGGACTTTCTCAGCGAAGGCATAGTGATTAACGGCCCCATAAGCCGTTAGCTGAAAACAAGTTTCAGCTAACGTTGAATCCTGGCGGACCCGCCTTTGGCGAACGCCTCTACCTGATCCAGGCCGACCATAGAGGTATCGCCGGGCGTGGTAGTAAGAAGCGCGCCGTGCGCCCAGCCCAGCCTCAGGGCTTCTTCCGGGCTTTTATCGTTTAACAGGCCGTAGAACAATCCCGCGGCGAAACCGTCGCCGCCGCCGACACGGTCGTACACGTCAAGCTCGGCGGTAGGAGCCTGATAGCTCTTTCCGTCCAGCCACAGCACGGCGCTCCACGAATGGCGGTTGGTAGAGTGAACCTCGCGCAAAGTGGTCGCCACCGCCTTTATATTGGGGAAATCCTTCACGACGCTTTCCATCATGCCGAAGAACGCGCTCGGATCGAGCTTGCCTTTAGACTCGACATCCTGCCCTTTCAAGCCCAGCCCCTTCTGCAGATCTTCCTCGTTGCCAACCAGTATGTCAACATAACTTGTTATCTTTCGCAGGGTTTTCGCCGCTTCCTCGCTTGCCTGCGCCGCGCTCTTGCCCTGTTCGGCGGCCGCGACAGCCCACAGTTTCGCGCGGTAGTTTAAATCGAAAGACACAACCGCGCCCGCTTTTTTCGCCGCCTGCATCGCCTCAATCACAAGCTCCGAGGTGGTAGGCGAAAGCGCGCTGAAAATTCCGCCCGAATGGAACCAGCGGATCCTCGGGGAACCGGGAGCGCCGAAAATAGCGTTCCAGTCAAAACTGCCCGGCTTTAATTGCTGGGCCGCCTCGTTTGAGCGGTTGTAAAACACCACGGGGGCGCGCACTCCCTGACCGCGGTCGCTCCACACAATGGCCATATTCGGGCCGCGCACGCCGTCGTGCTTGAAGCGCTGGTAATACGGCGTTACACCGGCCCTCTGCACCGCGAGCTCTACCTTGCGGCCAATGGGGTAATCCACCATGGCGCTGGCAATGGCCGTCCGCTGCCCGAAACAGGTGGAAAGGTTTGTCGCGACATTGTATTCGCCGCCGGAAACATGGAGGCGATAGTCGTCAGCCTGAGCGAAAGGAATAATACCCGGATCAAGCCGGGTTACCAGAGCCCCCAGGGCCAATAAATCGTGAACCTTTCCGGCCGCCGCCGGGATTGTTAAAGCTGCCATTTTTGCCTCCGCAAAATTAATATAACCTTTTTAAATAACAAATAGCAAGGAGCAAAGTTTAGATAGTACGCGCGTACCGTAGGTACGATGCCTCCTCACTGTTCCCTGTTCCCCAGTCCCTATTCCTATATTCGCCTAATGGATAAGGCTTTCCCGCTTTCGGCGTTAATTTCAGCGATAACGCCCTGCACCCCGGCGCGGCTTTTTCCGTTTACCTGCCTGTCGGCGGCGGGCTCCATGCGGTATAGCACCTGTTTGCAGGTTCTCTCAACGCAGATTTCAGTATCCATGCCGATAACGCTTTCAGAAACGCCGGTCATTCCCAAATCGGTGATGTAGGCGGTTTCTTTGGGCAGAATACGCTCGTCCGCGGTTTGCACATGGGTATGGGTTCCCACAACCAGGGAGGCCCGGCCGTCAATGTAATGGCCCAGCGCCTCTTTCTCCCGGCTTGACTCCGCGTGGAAATCAACAATGATGACGGGAAAATTATTGTCAATGCCTTTAATAATTTTATCAAAACAGAGGAAGGGGC
>Ga0268262_10004551_pt1 | contig 14276 bp, 12 predicted proteins | sample TergutNc150P3_FD_190354 | JGI IMG/M metagenome (GOLD analysis project Ga0268262, IMG submission 190354) | Nasutitermes corniger P3 segment gut microbial community from laboratory colony in Florida, USA - Nc150 P3 (SPAdes) (version 2) | ecosystem: Host-associated > Arthropoda: Insects >... | reverse complement strand
CACCGGGCCTCGGGTCATGGCCTCGCGCGGTTTCCCGGTCCGCGAGGAGGATGTGCGGGCGGTCAACCTCTGCCGGGCCTCGGAGGCGATTTACGAGGATCTGCCCTTTTATTTCCATATTCGGGGCATCCATGAAACCGCGGCCCGCTCGGAACTCAAGACGCGGATTTTAAAATATTTGGAATTTTATGACCACGGGCAGCCCCGGAGCAACCGTTACTGGAACCTGTAAAGCGGCCAGGGGGCGATGATAACCGCCTCCTCCGCCGCGCGCGCCAACATCAACCCGGCGGCGGAACGGCGGGAGCCCTATAAAAGTCTTGATTTTTTTCAGTTAATATTATAAATTATCGTAGATTGTAAAAATCAGCCGGGCGGTTAACTCAGCGGCTAGAGTGCCATCCTCACACGGTGGAAGTCGGAGGTTCGAATCCTCTACCGCCCACCAAATCAGCCCCGTAACGGGGCTTTTTTATTGCCAAATCCTCACGCGGTCCAAATAATATCAATATGTTAGTCGTTTAGCCCGGTTTATTCCCGTCTAATCCGATACAACCGAATTTTGACAAAATCTGTATAATAGAATAAAATATTTTCATTGACTGTATAACGGCTATTGTTCGATATTTAAAAGCCGCTTCGTTCAATGACTTGGACCTATGTATAACGGTTTTTATACGGCCAATGAAGGACTTTCAATAAAGGACTTTTCAAAATGGCAGAAAACAAGCTGACCGATCTGGTAATAAGGCGGCTTAAACCTCAAGCGAAGGTCAAAAAATATGCCGATGGCCACGGCCTTTGCTTTGTGGTGAGCCCGGCTGGCGGCCGCTGGTGGGAATACCGCTTTAATTACGACGGCAAGCCCCGCGTTCTGAGCCTGGGCCAATACCCCGTGGTGAGCCTGGCCGAGGCCCGTGAAAAGCACTTGGCCGCCCGGAAACAGCTTGACGCCGGCATCGACCCGGCGGCCGAGAAAAAGGCGGCCAAGGTGGCCAAGATAGAGGCGGCCCTGACCTTCGAGCGGGCGGCGGTCGCCTTCCTGGAATCCAGGCGGGAACATGGTTATGAAGGCCGGGCCACGGACGATATTTTAGGCCGACTACAAAAACACATTTTCCCGGCCCTGGGAGCCCGGCCCTTGGTGGAAATCACGGCCCCGGAAATCTTGGCGGCCCTTCTGGCAATCAAGCGGCGGGGAATTCAGGAAACCGCCAAGCGGTGCCGACAATATGTAAGCCAGATTTTTCAATATGCCATAGTCAAGGGCCTGGCCGACCGCAACCCGGCCGCCGACCTGCAAGGCATCCACGAACTGAGGAAAACCGGCCCGGTCAGACACCAAAGGACGGTCAAGACCCCGGCCGAACTTGGCCGCTTGCTTCTGGCCCTGGAAAGCATTTCTCATACTATGGCCGGAAAAGCCCTTGACCTGGCCGCTTATGTCTTTGTGAGGGCCGGTGAGTTGGCCGGTGCCCGCTGGGCCGAGGTTGACTTGGCTTCCGGCTTTTGGAGAATTCCCCCGGAGAGAATGAAAATGAAAGGCGCTCATTTGGTGCCCCTGGCCAGCCAAGTGAAAAAACGTCTTGAAGCCTTGAAGGAATTAACAGGCGGGGGGCCTTGCCTGTTCCCGGCCTTGACCGGGGGCCAAGCCCCTATGAATCCCGAAAGCCTTCGCCGGGCCTTGGATCGCCTTGGCTTTGGGCCGGGGGCCTTAATATCTTGCACAACGCACGGCTTCAAGGCCGCCGCCAGCACGTTTTTAAGGGAACAGGGTTTTAATCCGGCCTGGATTGAAATACAACTGGCCCACGGGGAGAGGAACAAGGTGGTGGCCGCCTACAATCACGCCGACTACATAGCCCAAAGGCAGGTCATGATGCAAAGTTGGGCCGACTACCTGGACGAATTGCGGGCCGAGGCGGCGGCCGGAGCCGCGCCCGGACCGGAGGGAGGTGATTCAAGGGGAAAGAAAAAGCCCCGGCCGAAGTCGTAACCTTCGGCCAGGGCAGGCACGAAACCAGGCGAGTAGCCCGAAAACGCAATTAAGGCTACCACCTATCCAACGAAAAAGCAATATTAGGAGGTTGCCTTTATGACCAAAATTCCAGGCGCGGGACGCGCTGACCTTTTCAGCATGGACCCGGACGACGTTGTGATCCCAACGGAAGGGCCGCTTTACGACGAGCGGACGGCCTGGCCGGTGGATGAAAACCTTGTCGCCAATATTCGGTATTACGGGCAAATTCAGGCGATCGTCGTCAGAAAAAACGGGACCACCGTCGAGGTTGTGGCTGGCCGCCAGAGGCTCAAGGCTATCAGGGAAATCAACCGCCAGGCCAAAGAACGCGGCGAAAAAACCATGATGGTCAAGTGTCAACTCATGCCCGGCACGGACGCTCAGCACTACGGGATGATGATCTCGGAAAACGAAATCAGAAAAGACGATGACCCCTTTGTAAAGGCCGAAAAGGCCAAGCGGCTTTTACAGTATGGGCTGACCGTCCAGGAGATCGCCACCACTTGTGGCAGGGATTCGCGGACGGTTGTGGGCTGGCTGGCCCTGACCGAAGTCGCGCCCGAAGTCCAGGAAGCCATACGCACGGGAGAAGTCGCGGCGGGCGTCGGCGTCGCCCTGGCCGAGTTGCCCCGCGACCAACAGGCGGCGAAATTGGAGGAACTGAAAAAGGAAGGCAAGGCCACGGTCAAGCAAACCCACCGCGAAGTCCGGCGGGAAGTCCGGGACGAATCCCGGCCCGGACGCCCGCCCGCCTTGCCCGTTCCGCCGCAAACAGAGCTGAAGGGTTGCATCAAGGAGTTGACCGCCAAGCCGATCGGCAAAAGGTCGGCCCAACTCGAAGGCTTCACCCTGTGTTTAGAATATGTGACCGGGGCCATTGACAAGCAAACGGCGATGGCGATGCTATTTGGCCCCAAGTGACCGCCCGGCGGCCGCCAGAACACGCAAAGCCCCCGGCTCCGGCCGGGGGCTCTTTTCCAGGTGAAAAATTGTCGATAGCTCATTTAACTAGGCCGTTCTTACAATACTTACGCACGGAACTTCGGGACGCCTGGGATAAGCGCCAGGAGCATGAACTAAAGATTTTCAAAGCCCCAAGACCTAGGCATTATCCAACATATAAAGAACTGCCTAAAGAAGTTGGTTTATATTTTATGATTAATACCATGAATAAATCCCTAAGGGATAAGGCGTCACCAAAAGACCGCGAAAAATTTCTGCCAATGCGTCTTAAAAAAGGCTTGGAGAGGTGGCGGGATAGCGCCGCGCTGACGGTTGAGCATATAAATAAGAGAATTATCAGGCTAGAAGAAGCCAAGTTTGTATGTCTTGAAGCGGCTCAACTCTTGGAAGCCGAAGGCCCTCTACAGCGAAAGCGGGATGACTTGCGCCTTATTTGGGATAAAGCTATCAACCAATTACGAGAAAGGGCCGTTATACATTCGCTTGATTCCACGACTGAGACTGAGAACGATTTTTTATTTGAGGCTTGGTGTAAATGCCTTCCTGATGATTATCGGTTGCCGCCAGGCCGACCACGGACCCGAAAACCTACCAAATAGCAAACCGGCGACAAAAGCCGGTTTTTAATTATTCCACTACTTTACGCCGCGCACGATATTCTGATTTTTTTCATTACAATAAATCTGTATAAGGGCTTTAGGAATAAGTTTATTCCATATTAAATCGTCCAAGGGTATTTTATGTCTTCTACTGAAAGCATTGTTACAGCCCCGCAAAAACGCGGTCGGCCTCCCAAAGCCAAAGACGCGCCCGAAAATTATACGCTTGCCGCCTTCCCTGAAATAGGGCGACTGTATCGCCTCCGACAACTGGCAAGCTATCCGCGCCAGAAGCCGGGGCCGATTGCGAAGTCTCCGGCCACTATATGGAATGACGTTAAGGCTGGACGCTTCCCGGCTCCGGTTCAAATTGGTCCGGGTGCCGTGGCCTGGCGGGGGGAAGACCTGAAGGCATGGCTAGAAAGTTTATCCCCCCGCCCGAAGGTTTAAGGCCGATGTTCCCCGTTCCCGTTGAATATTCTTCCCCGCACGGCGACGGCCTAGATTATTTGACGACTGCCGCCATTAATTATGGCACGTCCGGCGTTCCTGTTTTCCCGTGCCTGAACAGCGAAGACAAGCGGCCCCTTACGGCCAACGGCTTTAAAGACGCGACGACAAACGCCGACCAGATCGAGGCGTGGTGGCGTAAATGGTCGTCGGCATTAATCGGCCTTCCAACGGGCAATGCCTCGGGCCTATTCGTCATTGATATTGACGTTAAACATGGAAATAACGGCCTTGAAACCCTTGCGGCACTTGAAAAAGAACACGGCCCCCTGCCTGAAACCCTTACCGTCAGAACGTGGTCAGGCGGCGAACATCGTTATTTTATTTACCCCCGCGACATTGACCTGACGAAATATAAACCCTTGGGCAACAGTTCCGGCCGCCTTGGCCGTGGCATTGATACACGCGGCGAAGGCGGTTATGTCATTGTTCCACCTTCCCAAATAGACGGCAAATTTTACGAATACATTAATTTTGGAGTGAAGCCCGCGCCCTTGCCCGCGTGGGTTTTAAAAATTTTATTGCGGCCCCTGGACGATGAGAAGCCGACCCAAGCGGCCCGGCCCTTTAACCCGGTTGACGACGCGCACGGTGGCACGCCTTACGGAATAAAGGCTTTAGAGGGTATAATCGACAAAACGGCCAACGCTCCGAAGGGGGAACGAAATATAAATTTATTTGAATCAGCTATTAGATACGGGGCTCTACAGGCCGGAGGCGAACTGACCGACGCTGGCATTGGGGTGCTTAAACAAGCCGCCCTGCAGACCGGGTTGACACTTGACGAAGTGGAAAAGACCTTTAAAAGCGGTTACGAATACGGATTAAAACACCCCGCAAAAGCCCCGGAAACGGCCCCACGAGGCCGTGGAAGGCCCCCTTTAGAATTAGTCCACCCAAAGGGCCAGGGAACGGGAACTGACGGCCCTGCGCCCGATAAGGCCCCCGCGCTGGAAGAATCGCCAAGTATTGCCATTACGGAGGACTACTTGGCCCTGGCTTTCGTCGGCTACCACGGCCAAGACTGGCAGTTTAATCATACAGACGGACAATGGTATAAATTTAATGGTAATTTATGGCGGCGCGACGATACACGCCAAGCCCTGACTATAATCCGTGAGATATGCCGATCGGCCAACAATGGCAAGGCCAGCCTGGGAAAAGCCACAACGTCGCGAGGCGTTGAAGTATTCGCGCAAGCCGACCCGACTATTGCCGCAACCTCAAAAAAATTTGACGCGGACGACTTGCTCTTGGGTTGCCCCGGTGGCGTTGTTGAATTGGAAAGCGGTATATTTCGGCCGGGACGCCGTGAAGATTTTATAACAATGGCCGCCGGGACCGATCCGGCCGCGTCCGACGAGTGCCCCCTATGGAAAAGTTTTTTATATGAAGTCACAAAAAACGATATTGATTTTACAAACTACCTTCAAAAAATGGGGGGCTACTGCCTCTCCGGCCTGACCACGGAACACGCTCTTTTTGTTCTTATAGGTCCAGGCGGCAACGGGAAAAGCGTTTTTGAAAATATCCTTCGGGCCGTTTTGGGCGATTATGCTACAACTGCCAGCTTTGAAGTTTTCGCGGAAACGCGTTCAGAACAGCATCCAGCGGGCCTAGCCGCCCTGGCTCGCAAGCGTCTAGTTACTGCAAGTGAAATTGAATCCGGCCAAGTTTTTGCCGAAAGCCGGATTAAGGCAATTACTGGCGGTGAAGAAATTTCGGCCAGATTCATGCGCCAAAACTTTTTCACCTTCAAGCCAAAATTTAAAGCCATGATTGCCGCTAATCATAGACCCGCCCTTCGGAATGTTGACGACGCAATTAAGCGGCGCGTAAAAATGATACCCTTCAAATTTACGCCCCCCGTGCCTGACAAAAACCTTGAAGCCAAGCTGAAGGCAGAACTGCCAGCCATATTAAGGTGGATGATTAACGGTTTTTTGTTTTGGCAACTTGAAGGCTTGAACCCTCCAGCGGCCGTCAATATATGCACGGCTGATTATTTCGAGGCCGAGGATACCCTGGGGGCCTGGCTCTCCGAGTGCTGTAAGACGGGGGCCGCCTGGGAAGATTCGGCCTCTAATTTATTTAATTCTTGGAAATCTTTTCGGGAAAATCGAGGCGAAAAGCCAGGAACTCAAAAAGCCTTTTCCGGGAAGCTGGAAAGTCGCGGATTTACTAGAAATCGCAAAAAAACGGGCTCCGTTTATGAAGGGCTGGCCCTAAAATGAACGGTTGCAGGTTGCAGATGTTTGCAGATTTTCCCTATTATACCCTATATAAAATATTAATATTTAAATATTTAATAATGAATTTTTTTAATAAGCGGATAATGGCGTTTTCCTGCAACAACCTGCAACCAAGACGCGAATCGCCGCGCCGCGCCCCTATGCGGGCCAAGCCCCCCCGGGGGGGGATAGGTTCTTCCAGACGGGGAGGGGTAGTGCGGGGGCTATTAACCCCCATTTTTCGGCTACAGTTGGCACTTTTTCTAGTTAAAACTAAGGGTTGGGCCATGACAAGAGTGGGGCTGAGCGAAATGGCGAATATTCTCGGGGTTCAGCCTTGGACACTGGTCAAGGTCGCCAGGGCCAAGCTGGTGCCACATAAGCGGAACGGCGACGGCTTCCTGCTTTTCGACCCGGTGAAGGTTAAAACGATATGGCCGGAAGTCGCGCCGGAGGTGGCCGAAGAAGACGACGAATGGGAGAGCCCCTTTGGGGAAGATATACCGCCGCCGAGGCCCGCGCTGACCTTGGTGAAATGAGAGAGAGGGAAAATGACTAAAAGCAATAACGCAACCCCGGAAATCCCGGACGCGCTTCTGGACGCCCGCAAGGCTTACGCAGCGGCTCTGGCCGACTGGAACGGGATCAGGGGCCGCCAGGCCGAGGCCCGGGAGCAGGTCGAGGCCCTGGTGGCTGCCAAGGGCCAACTTGAGGCGCAACGGGCCGCGCTTTTGCGGGAACAGGCCGCCAATGGTCGAGCCCCCGAAGTCACCGCCCGCCTTGAAAACGTCCGTGAAAAACTCCGCAACGTCGCCGACGACTTGGAAGAAGCGTTGGCCGCGTTGAACGCCTTCGACGACGGCCTGATCCTGACCGCCGCCAAAGAGGTCAGTCGCGCCCGTAACATTCTTGAAATGGAAATTCACGCCTTGGCCCGGAAAAACTATGAAGCCGCCTTGGATCGGCTGGCCGAAATGGCCGCCCCCCTGCTGGCCGAGTGCATGGCCTGGGGCCAGGACGTGAACGTGGCCTATCTGCTGGAATCGCTAAAAGACCGCCTTGGCCGGATTGAAGCCCCCCAAAGGCCCGAAGCCTTAAAACTTGCCCTCGAACCGTCGGACGTTCGGGCTGTCCTGGAAAGGCAGAGAAGCATTGACGCCGCCGTCTCCAAGGCCGAGGCCGAGGCCCGAATGGCGGCAACCGATGGCGTCGCCTATGGGCTTCCCTTTAAATCGTCCAACAAGCCGCCCTTGATAACCCACAAGGTCGGCGAAATTAATGGCCCCGACGACGTCTCATGGCGTGGGGCCAACGGTTCCGAAATGCGCGGCCACAATCTGGCCCGGAAGGAAGCCCCGGAGGAAGTGGAGGAAGTAGAATGAACCTTGCAGAAATGGCCGAACGTATGAACGACGCCGACGCCGATCGCCGCCGCGCCGGTGCCCCGCGCTTGCCCAAAGGTAGCCCGGCCCCGTTGACCGAAGCGGAGCGGCATCGGCTGGCGCTCGACATTCTGGCGGGTAAAGCCACGGCCGACCAATTCCGGCTTCGCTTGATGAGCCCGGACGAAATCAACCGACAGGCGGCGCTTGACGCTTTAGACGGGAACCCGAATAAATTTAAATTCCGTGTTATGGTTGAGGGGAAAAGCGGCCCTTGGGCCGAAGCCGTTCGGGCTGCCCTGGATGGTGATTTTTCAAAGGCTGACGCGCTTGAGGCCGAGGAAAAAGAACGGCGGCTGAAGGCCGAAAAAAAGGCCGCTTCGGCCCCGCGCCAGGCCCCCGCCCCGCGCCCGGAATTAAAGGCCAGCCCGGCCCCGCGCCCGGCGGCCGACAAGCCGAAGCCCCCGGCCCCGGCGAAGCCGCCCAGGAAGGTCCTAGCCCCCAGCCCCACGGGATGGTATAGAGTTAGCCCTGATGGAACTTGGGTGCCGACTGAACGGCCCCCTTTAATTGGCGTTCATATTTAATTTTAGCGGGTGACTGTTTTCGTCGCCAGTTGCCCGCTAAACTGGCCCGGCCGTGATACCTCCTTGAGCGGCCGTCGACATGGATGTTGAACGGGGGGAAAAGCCCGGTTAGCCTCTCCCGGGCTTCCCCCGTGGCCGCTTACCTTGAAGACTTGGTAGCGCAATTTTTTTAATAGCCCGGCCACGGCCGGGGCGTGGGGTTGATCAGCCCAGAAAGAGGGGGAAGAGTAATGGCCGCCAGTTCCAGGAAAACGCTAGAGTTAGCCTTCGCTATCATGGGCAAAATTTCCAGCACTTTCAAAACGGCCACGGGCGAGGCCCAAGCCGAACTCAAGAAAACAGCCGAGGAAGCCGAAAAGTTGAAGAAAATTTCCGAGGCAATAAAAATGCGCGACTTCGAAGATGCATTTAAGGGCCTCGATAAATCCACGGCCGCCGTGTCAAAGTCATGGAAGGGGCTTACCGGCTCAATAACTACCACGGCCAAACAGGCGGCCCTCATAACCGGCACCCTGACTGCCGCGACCTATGGCACGGCCACGGCGGCCGGGGTTGCAGGGGACAAGTATTTCAAGGCGTCGCAAAAAATCGGCATTACAACCGAGGCATTTTCGGCCTTGAGTTATGCGGCGAATATGTCAGGCGTGGAGGGCGAAGCCCTGGCGTCTTCGCTTGCGAAGTTGAACAAGGCCTTGGTCGATGTTCAGGGCGGCGGCAAGGAAACCACGGCCGCCTTCAAGGCGATGGGCATTAATGTCAAGGACGCCAGCGGAAACCTGAAAAGCACGGACGCCGTGCTTCTGGAAGTCGCTAAAAACTTTGCCAAGAATAAAGACGGGGCGCAAAAGACCGCGCTGGCCATGCAGTTATTTGGCAAGAGCGGCGCGGAATTGATACCGTTCTTAAATGCGGGTGAATCAGGGATAAGCGCTTTAATGCAGAAGGCCCAAGAACTCGGGCTGACCTTCGACGACTTGGCGGGCAAAAACTCCGAAGACTTTATGGATAGCCTGGCCGATATAAAGAACGCCGGGCAAGGGCTTATAAATACCATAGGCAAGCAACTACACCCCATATTGACCACGATAAATAATGACATTGTTGCGTGGATAGCGTCAAACCAAGAGTGGCTAAAAAGCAACGTGGCCGACGCCGTGGCCAGCTTTACGGAATATCTGCCGACCCTTCGGGAAAACATAAGGGCGGTGGTTATCTGGATAAAGGAAACGGCGACGCGGATAAATGAGATCGTCCAGAACTTCGGCGGGTGGGGAAAGGCCATTAAATATTTTATTGCGACTTGGGCGCTTATGCGAGCCGCTGTAGTCACCTTTAATGTGATTGCCGTCACCCGAAACGTTGCAGGGCTTGGCCTGGCCATTGGCAAATTGGCCGTGGCCGCTGGAAAACTCGGACCTATAACAGCCATGAGTAAACAATTTCCCATTTTAATGTGTCTATTGAAGGCCGTTAAAGATTTAACCATAGGCGTGTTATATGCTTTCAAGGGCATGATTGGCTTGTTGCCGAAACTGTTTCCGGTTTTAAGCGGGCTCGGTTCCTTCCTGGGCTTTGTTGGTAAAATGCTTGGCCTGGTCACGGTTCAAGTTTTCAAGTTCGCCGCCGCCCTCTTGGCGAACCCCATAGGGTTGATCATTCTGGCGGTTGCGGCCCTCGGGACGGCAATATATGTGCTTTACAAGCGTTGGGATGATTTTGTCGGCTGGTGGAAAGGCGCGTGCGCCGCCGTAAAAACGGCCTTCGACGAGGGTTTTATAAGCGGCGTGCTGGAACTGTTCAAGCAGTTCAACCCGGCGGCGCTGTTCATTAAGGCCATTAATGCAATCATCGAATATTTTACAGGCGTCAGCCTTTTGGACGAAGGCGCGAAGTTGATGAAGTCATTCATTGACGGGCTTATGGCGGCCCTCGGTTCGGCCAAGGATTTAGTTAAAAATAAGATTTTAAGCCTTTTGCCCGACGTGGCCAGCATTTTCTCAAGCAACGCCGCCGCCGTCTCGGGCGACGCTATGGCAAGGTCGGCCGGGCATAGTGGCCGCGCCGAAGGCGGCCTTATTACGCGCCCGGAGTTGTCATGGATCGGCGAGAAAGGCCCCGAGATGATTATCCCGTTAGACGGGTCTAAGCGGGCTATGGGGCTATTATCGGACGCGGCGCGGCGCTTGGGTGCCGTGCCTGGCGCAACCAAGCCCCAGGCCCCTTTAGGCGACGGCCTGGCCCGCGCCGTCGCGCCTTCGGCCGAGAGCAACAATTTTAAACCGGGCGGCAATAATGCGTCGTTCGTCTTTAATGTCACGGTAAACGCCAGCGGCGGGGCCGATGTGGCCGGACTGGAAGCCGCTATGAATGAAGTTTTACAGAGGATAAAAGGCAAGATGTCCGGCTGGCTGGATGAAATGAACCATAACCGCGCCCGGACGGCGATGTGGTAAAAGGATTTTTTACAATGACACAGAACATTGAAGTAGAAGACGCTTTTAGCGTTATCGTTAAAGAGCTTTTTGAGGATAATGGCCCTATACCAGCGGAGCGAATAATAAATTCACTTTTGGGGCTAATCGTCCAGAAGTGTCAAGATTGCAACAGACCGAAAGGACGGCTTTTACTTATTGATTGCAAGAAAACCTCGTGCGCGCTTAATTCCGTTGGCCCTTATGCGTGGGCGCGTGCTGTCATGATTGCAGAGGAAAAGGGGAACCATGCTGAAGAATGAGCGGGAAGCCCGAGAGGTTGAATATTATCGCGAACACTTGCCCCGGACAAACGGACTGCCGCAAGGGCGGGTGCCGTGGATTTATTTACCTTTAAGGTGCCGCCGGTGCATTGAAGCCGCCGAAAACAAAAAAGCAGGTTACGCTTGCGCTTGTGGTCAGGATTGGAGCCCGGCCGAGTGTCGCCTGGCCCGGGGCCGGGTTATTTGGAAAAAAACCAGCCGCTTCCTTCTGACCGCCAAGGGAGGCCCGCCCTGGCCGGAGGGGTGCCAGCCGCCGAGAGACTGGAGGCCCTTTCCGATTGCCAGCCCGGCCGCGTCGGACGCGGTGAAATCCAAGGCGACCGAAGCGGACAGAACGCCTTCCACCTTTGTTCGTCCGGGCTGGATTTGAGCCGATCCCGGCCGTGCCTCGGGGGCCAGCCCCGGCCCCGAGGCCCTAGTGGCTTTTTTTCTCCGAATGTGGTATAAAATAAGTGTTTTCAATCGGCGGCAAACGGCCAAAGGCCACGAAAAAATGTATAAAATCGCGTATAATAAAAAATGATTTATTGTAACAGCTTGAAAATAAATAGATTTTTAAGCTGTTCTAATCCTCTACCGCCATTCTTTTGTTGAAAAATTAAATAGTTGAGTCGAGCTGGGGGGCATTGTTTTATGAAAAAGACAGTTTTGTTTCCGCTGTTGGCCTTGGCCGTGCTGGTCGGGTGTGTCCAACCCCAGGGTATTACCCTGAAAGAATCTTTCAATAAGGCCCACGCCGAACGCCTTATGCGGCCAGGCAAAAACAATATCAAAGTCAACGCCTTCATTCGTCAGGCCGGTGGCGGCGTTGTCACTTGCGCCGGCGAAAAAGTTTTCTTGATCCCGGCCACGGAAATGGCCCAGGAAATTATGACGGCCAGATACGGCGATGTCAATGGCGGCTATATCAGTTATTATGCCGACCAAAGAATAATGTTTAAAAACATATCTCAGGATTATATTATCGCCCGGAAAGAGGCGATTTGCTCATCTGACGGGCGCGTGAACTTTTCAAATGTCGCCAGCGGCGAATTTTATGTTTCGACCAAAGTCACCTGGGAAGCGGCGAAAGGCGTTGTCGAAGGCGGACATCTCTCAAAACTGGTTTTCGTCGAAGGCAATGAGACGCTTGACTTGGTTTTGAGCAATAAGAAATAGAGAAAAAAAGGCCAACCCAACCACAGGCCCACTTTAAGGATTGGAGTGGAGACCGGCTGATTTGCCGTTTAATTGAAAAAAGGCGCGAATCTGCCGGTAGGCGAGTTGATGGAGAGGCGCTGACCCAAGGCCGGTTAAAGCGGAGGCGTCATGACATTTCGCCAGGGTCAGGGACCGAATGGGGGCAGCCGCCCCCGGAGCCCATCTCGTCATGGTGGTTGTCCCAGGCCTTGAGCCCGGTCTCTATAAGCTCCATCGCGGATTCCTGGAGGGTCTTGCCCTCTATCAGCGAATAAAGCCGCACCCGCTTATGAAGCATTATCGGCAGCTTGAGATTGAGCTTGGCGGATTCCGGCTCCGGCTTGGTTTCAGCCTTTTCAGCCGAAACCGTTTTCGGCTTCTTAGGCTTTTTCTTTGCTTTTTCCGCCATGGGGCCCCCTTTGCTTATTGACTGGATTTGTCATTTTGAATCCTGGCCTTAAATTCTCGACAATCCATATATAAAAGCGCGTTGAAGATGTAAAAAGGCTTGGCGGCTTAGGGTCTGGCCCGCGTTTTATGGCTTGGCTGTGGACGGCCCGCCGACGTCAAAGAAGTATTTGTCGTAACTCTTAAAATTACACCATAAGGCGTGGTAAAAGTCAAGCGCCATGATTTCAGATGCTTAGAGGCGAAAAGAAGCGGCCGGCCTGATGTTTTTCGCCCCAGTATACCCTGGGCTACAAAAACCCTCTGGAATTCAGAGCCCAACAACTCAAAAAAGTGGCTTGACTTTTCGTGGGCACTACATGAGGTTGCCACGAAGGCGTGGCAGACGTTCTAATCGGCTATATTTGGCATCTGTTTTTTATATACACAAATTTGCAAAAAGGAATTTATTTAGATTTTAATTTTTTTGATAAAACTTCTGACGCAACATCCATAGGAAGTTTAAGCCAGTCATTTTTAAAAATCCCTGTGTTGATTTTGTTGCCAAAAAGATAAGAGAAAGCAAAGTCTCTCTGGCTTTCAGTTGGTTGTAAGTCTTTTGGTAGATGTCTGAGATCGAAATAGAAAGTGGCTGTAGCTTCTTTTTCGCGTTCTTGCAATGCGAAATTAAGGGTGCTTATGCCGACTTTAGCGCAAATTCTAATAGCATAAGTCATAATGGTTACAAATATGATGATCCTGCCGGCATTTCCCCATATGATCTCTTTATCTGTAATAAGCGTGAAATTTTCAAACCCACAAAAAAAGGGGATACACAACCCCACGGCGAATACGGCCGCTAATGAAAACCAAGCCCGATAAGCAGCTGTATTCTTTGAGTAAGCAACTGTCCAAGCATATTCAGGACCATGGGTCTCTGGATTGTCAGAATTTTGAGGATTTGTATTAGTTGTCATTGCTGAGTGTTCCTTATCTAAGTCCTTACTTCATTTATTTCTTCCGCAACTCCAACTGCGGCGCAAGCGTCCAGCCCCTCAGTTGTTGCTCCGCCCCAGCCCACAGCCGGCCAGGCCAGTTGCAGTAGAACAAGCAAAACACGGCTGACGCTGACCGGGCGTGCGACCACTTCAAGATATTACAAAACTTTATTAAATTACATCATAAGGCGATGAAAATGTCAAGTGCTATGATTTCAGAATGTTAGGCGCACAAAGAAGGGGCCGGCGGTCTCTTTACGCTTCGATAAAACCCCATTGTCAGGCAAGGCTTGAAGCGGACGGCGATTTTCAATATAATACCTGAAAGCCGACCAAAAGGAGTAAAACATGACCAAAGCCGAATTTGTGGAAAAACTGGCCCAGGAGACCGGCCTCACCAAAACCCTGGCCAAAGAGGTCCTTGAATCATTTTTAGCCCAGTCGACCAAGACCTTGAAAAAGTCGGGCCGCTTCGCCTTGTCAGGCTTGGGAACATTTACGGTGGTCAAACGGGCCAGACGGACGGGGCGCAACCCCCGCACCGGCGAGGCCGTGACCATCAAGGCTCATAAAGCCATACGTTTCAGGCCCGCCAAGTCCCTTAAAGACGCTGTCACCTGAAAAACCGTGTCCGCCCTGGAACCTGTCTTTTCCGCCGCCGACCT
>Ga0268262_10004550_pt1 | contig 14276 bp, 11 predicted proteins | sample TergutNc150P3_FD_190354 | JGI IMG/M metagenome (GOLD analysis project Ga0268262, IMG submission 190354) | Nasutitermes corniger P3 segment gut microbial community from laboratory colony in Florida, USA - Nc150 P3 (SPAdes) (version 2) | ecosystem: Host-associated > Arthropoda: Insects >... | reverse complement strand
CTACCTGTCGCAGCAGGCAGCGGCGAAACAGGACTTTCCTGCCGGTGTGTTTGAGATCATCCTGTCAGGAAACGCCGGGAAACACGGGATTTTTCCTTTTTACAGGCAAGCCGACAGGCGAAGAACGGAAGAAAACCTGCGGCTGCTCGGCATTGAAAATTTGAAAGGCAGCTGTTTTCGGGAACTTTCCGGCGGGCAGCAGCGGCGGGTTTTACTGGCCCGTTCCCTGTGCGCCGCGGAAAATCTCCTCGTGCTGGACGAGCCTTTTGCCGGCCTGGACCCGCTGATAAGCGCCGAGCTGTACAGGCTCCTCGCCAAAATCAACCGTGAAATGGGCATGACAATAATTATGGTCTCCCATGACATTGAAGCCGCTTCCTGCGCGACACGGGTATTGCATTTGCAAAGGCGGCAGCTTTTTTTCGGCAGCATGGATGAATATAATAAATCAGAAACAGGTAAATTTTTTTTTGTAAAAAAGGAGGCGGCCGCGCCTTCTCTGGAAGGTGCCCATGATTGATACACTCATTGAAATGTTTTCGTTCGCGTTTCTGGTCAGGGCATTCATTGTCGGGGCCCTTGTCTCAATCTGCGCCTCGCTGCTGGGCGTAAGCCTTGTGCTGAAACGCTACTCGATGATCGGCGACGGCCTTTCCCACGTGGGCTTTTTCTCCCTAGCCCTGGCTACAGCCCTGCACACCGCCCCCCTATACGTCGCCATTCCGATAGTGGTCGCCGCCGCTTTTTTGCTCCTCCGTTTGAGCGAAAACAGCAAGATCAAGGGAGACGCCGCCGTCGCGCTTATTTCCACGGGCTCCCTCGCCGTGGGCGTGATTATCATATCCCGGTCAACGGGCATGAACACCGATGTCTGCAATTATCTTTTCGGCAGCATTCTGGCGATGAGCAAATCCGACGTGTACATGAGCGTCGCCCTCTCCGTTACCGTGCTGCTCCTCTTTATACTGTTTTACAATAAATTGTTCGCCGTAACCTTTGATGAAACCTTCGCGAAAGCAGCCGGGGTAAAAACCGGGCTGTACAATATGCTCATCGCCCTTTTAACCGCCCTGACCATAGTGCTTGGCATGCGTATCATGGGGGCCGTGCTGATTTCCAGCCTGATAATTTTTCCCGCTTTAAGCTCGATGCGGCTGTTCAAAAAATTCAGAAGCGTCACGGTCTGTTCCGCGGTAATTTCGATAGCGTGTTTTTTTGCCGGCATAGTCATTTCGTATGTATACGCCACGCCGACAGGCGCAAGCGTTGTTCTTGTTAACATAATCGTCTTTACGCTGTTTTGGCTTATTGAAAACCTTCGAAATTCGGGTATAATAAACAGGTATAGGGGGAATACCCATGCGTGAAAACAAACCCGTAAGAAACAGCCTTATTATCGCCGCGGTTGTAATAGCGATAACCGTCTCTTTTATAGCAATTAACTACGCCAAAACAAAAAAGAAAATGGAAGATTTTAACGCCGCGCTGGGTAAAAATGAAGAGATCGAGTTTTCTCAAGTCATGGAGAATTTTCTGAATGAAAAAGAATTGGGAACCACCGAAGAAAAAATCAAATACGCCTCAAAAAAAGAAGTAATCGAGATAAAGGAAAAAATGTTCATTTCCCAGGTTAACGACGTATACCTGAACCCGGAAGATTATTTGGGAAAAACGATAAAACTCGAAGGCCTTTTCAAGATGGAACAGGGTTATGATAAATCATATTGTTTTGTTCTGCGTTACGGTCCCGGCTGCTGCGGGTTTGACGGCAATGTCGGCTTTGAGGTGGCTTGGGACAAGGATAAAAAGAAACTGTACCCCGGCGAGGACTCCTGGGTTGAGGCGACAGGCGAGTTAAAAACCTACGAGGAAGACGGCAACAACGAGTTTTTATATCTTGATTTGGTTTCGCTTAACGTCCTGGACAAAAGGGGTGCGGAAACTGTAATGCAATAAAAAGGAGGCGGCATGGGCATACAAGAATCTGCGGAAATGTATCTGGAAACAATTCATGTCTTAAGCCTCAAGGGAAACCGCGTCCGTTCAATAGATATTGTCAATGAGCTTGAATACTCCAAGGCGAGCGTAAGCGTCGCGATGAAAAACCTCAAAACAAAAGGGTTTATCGTTGTGGACGCCGAAGGTTATATTACCCTGACCGCCAAGGGGCTAAAAATAGCGGAAACAATGTATGAGCGCCATGTCACGATTTCGGAATGGCTGATGTTTCTGGGCGTTGATAAAAAAACGGCGATCCACGACGCCTGCAAGATGGAACACGCCATGAGCGAAAAAAGTTTTATGGCGATAAACAAGCATATTAAGAAGGCACGATAATTGAAGACGGAAGGCAGCATAAAACCTGTAAGGTTTTTTAATTCATTAATTACCCAGATACTTTTATTCCTTGTGCTGTTGGCGGTATTAATATCCATTGGCACTGTTACCATTCAGATACGTGAAACCAGGGAAGAAACGCGTGATAAATACGCTTCTCAGGCTGAAATCGCCGTTAAATTGGCGGCGTCTTTTGTCTCGGCGGAAGATATAGATTTTTATTTGAAAACACTGGAAACAGATGATAATTACAACAGATTACTTGATACCCTAAGGTCTATACAAGCCATGTCGGGTATGACGTATGTATTTCTCACACAAATAACCGATGGCGGCGAATTATTTGTCTTTGACACCGACCCCGAAGAAGATTCCCACATGGCGCTCGGAGCTTTCTCCGATTGGGTGCAATCCGGGCTTGATTCCTCGTTGCAATTTATTTTATCAGCCGGAGAAAAGCCGGCCCCTTATATTTCCAATACCGAGTGGGGATTTTTCCTGACCGCCAGAGAACCCATATACCGGAAGGACGGGACGACCGCCGGTTATGCCGGGGCAAATTTTTATATGAACACCGTTTTAGACGCCCAGGCGAATTTATTTCGTATTAATTTAATTATCACCGTTATTATATTTATCGCCAGCCTGGCGGTGTATTTTTTGATCATACATAAACTTGTAGCTGTTCCGTTAAAAACATTGACGCTCAATGTCAGCAAATTGTCCGCCGGTGAAATACTTTCGCAGGTTTTACTATCCAGGAAAAATGAATTCTCGCTTTTGGAAGATACTTTCGCCGATATGAGCAAACGTAACGCTTACAGTAAAAAAATAACGGATGTCCTTACCAAAACGGCTATAATTTTTCTGTCGCAGCGCGAGGAGGGGGCGTTTGATGATACGATGACTCAAGGACTGAAGCCGTTTTGTGACGCGCTGAATTTAGACATTGTTTCGGTCTGGCGAAATATCCACAAACCGAACGGGATGTATTTATCACAAGTTTACCGCTGGAACAGGGAATCAGGCGGCACGACAAAGCCGCTGAAAGGGCTGGAAGACATCGCGTATAGCGATTTCGCGCCGAGGTGGGAATATTTTTTGGCGGAAGGTAACTATGTCAACGGGCCCGCGAGGCTGCTTCCCGAAGCCGCCATGCTAAGATCCTTCGGGATCGTTTCGGTATTTGTCGAGCCCTTGTTTGTCAATAATACCTTTTGGGGGTTCGCCTTATTCGGAGATCGCCGTGACGAACGGGATTTTGACGATGACAGCATCGGCGTTATGCGTTCGGCGGCTCATTTGTGCATAAACATGGTACGGCGCACCGAAATGGTAAATGCCATAATAGACGCGGAAAAGAACACAAGGGAACTCAAAATTGAGGCGGATAAAGACCCGCTGACCGGCATTCACAACAGACGGTACTTTGACGCGAACATGAAGCGCCTCATAAATTCATTGTCCCGCTCGAACAGTTTATTAAGCCTGCTGATGATCGACATTGACTTTTTTAAGCGGTACAATGATACATACGGCCATGTCGAAGGCGATAAATGCCTTAAAAATATCGCTCAAACTCTTTCCCAAACCATAACAAGGGCGGATGATTTTGTCGCAAGGTATGGCGGAGAGGAATTTGTCGTTGTCCTTCCCAATACCGATGAACCGGGGGCGAAACTGGTCGCGGACAAATTGATTAACAATGTACGGAAATGCAATATACCGCATGAAAAAAATGACGCGGCGGATCGCGTTACAATTTCTATCGGGGCCACGACCGGCAAGGCGTCGCATACGTATAGCACGGACGATTTTGTAAAAAAGGCTGACGAGATGCTGTATAAATCAAAACAGGACGGGCGTAACAGATATTCGTTTAAGTCGTTTTAAGAAACCCGCCCCACTACTTAACCCGCTTTGCCGCTTTCACCTTGCTCAATTCCTGGACGGCTTTTACCACATCCTTGTCTTTCGCTATTTCGGCGCTGGAAGCCGGAAGACGGTAAGTCCAGTTAAAATCATTGCAGGTTCCCGGCACATTGATGCGCTCAGAAGCGGGATCCTGCGAGTACCACTTGTTGGAAAGATGCAGCAGGTCCTGAATCTGGAAGACGCGGAAACGCGAGCGCGCAGTCGCTATTTTGGCGAGAATTGTTTTCGCCGTTCCGGGGTTGTACATCTTTGGCAACGAGGGAACGCCCACAAAGCCGGCGAACTGCTGCTGGTTCGCTTCCCGTTCCCACCATTCACGGAGGGTCGAGCTGTCGTGTACCGCCGCGGTGCAAACGGAAAGATCGGGGTAATCCTCAAAAGGAATATAAGGCTGGTTCGGTTTGTCCCATTCCCTGTGCCAGCGGACAACACGCAGGCCGAAAATTTTCAGCTTTGTCAGCACTTTGGGAACGCAGTTCGGAACCGCGCCCAAATCTTCGGCGCAGGGCAGCATGGGCGAAGACTCAACCAGAACGGAAAGCAGTTTCTTCCCCTGGCCTTCCCATATTTTTTCCGATCTCGCCATTCGTTTTTGCAGTAATTGTTCAAGGTTGTCTTTTTCCTCTTTGGTAAGCGAATTGTAGGCGCGGGAATTTCTGTAATACCAAACGGGGAAAAATTTTCCTTTCGCGTATTCAAGGAAAAGCCGGTTGCGCCAGGCGTTGAACAGGTATGAGCGGGCGGACGGGTGCAGGCCGAGGGCGTCAATGTCTTTTTCGCCCTTGATTTTTTTCTTGAACACCCAAAGTTCCTCAGTGCCAACCTGGTCAAGCGCTTTGGAAAATATTTTCTTTGTAGCCGCCGGAATGTCAGCCTCGTTAATCTGGTTGGCGCGCATAGCGTCCAAAAGCTCGTTGGTGGGAATGTGGGGGAAGGAAAGCCACCGTATACGTCCCTTGTCAAACCCGAGTTTCTTTAAATCCGAATTGGTTACCGGCGTGTAGGGAATATAGCGTCCCAGCGTGGAAGAATAATCCCTGGGGGATGAAGCCCATATGCGGAAAAACCCAAGAACATGATCTATCCTATAGGCCTGATAATATTTGCCGGCGACGGCGAGCCTCTGTTTCCACCACGCGAAATTGTCTTTTTCCTGCTCCGCCCAGTTGTGCAGTGGGAAACCCCAGTTCTGCCCGTCGGGGCTGTACATGTCAGGCGGCGCTCCAGCCGAAAGTTCCTGATCAAAAATTTCCTTGTGCGCCCACACGTCGCAACTGTCGTCATTCATCAGTATGGGCAGATCCCCTTCCAGCACGATCCCGGCTTCCGCGACAGCTTTTGCCGCCTCGCTGAACTGAATATCCAGCGCCTCCTGCAGCCATGCCCAAAACAAATGATCGCCTCGGAACTTCGGATTTTCCCACAACGCTTCAATATCCGCGGGAGTCACCTCGCGGTGATCCTCCCATTCCTTCCAGCTTTTTTCCTCATGTAATTCTTTCAGCCTGCGGTAAACGGCGAACGGCTTGATCCAGGGATTATCCTTGATCCACGTTTTCAACCCGGCTTTTTTTTCTATAGCGGATTCATTCGCCTTGTAAATCTCCCGCAGAAGGCTCATTTTGGCGCGCAGGACTTTCTCGTATGGGAACCGCGTCTCTTGCCCGAATTCCTTGTTAATGGCGGCCGCCTTGTCCTTGAATTTTTCCGCCTCGGGAAGATCGGTGATTCTCAGATACAGGGGATGCAGGGCGAAAGCGGTCAGGCTGAAATAAGGCGAGCTTTGATAGCCCGTATCATTTACCGGCAAAAGTTGTATTAGGCCGATTTTCATTTTTTTGCACAAATGCGCGAATTCAACCAGATCGGGGAATTCCCCAACAGCAGTCGGCTTGCCGCCCCTTAAAGCCCCTACCGGAACTACAGCGCCTAATAACCGTGTTTTTATCATAAAACCCCCATGATTTAATTGAATTATACCCTAATTGAAAGATACTGGCAACTAAGATCCCAGCACATCTTTTAACATATCTTCAATGGAAAAAAAGCCTTTGCGTACGCCTTTCCCGCCGTTTATCAGCCAGCCAGCCGCGCGTACGGCCCCGGAGGCGAAACCTTCGCGGCTGCGGGCGGTATGGGTTATCTCGATACTGTCCGCCGGGGAATCAAAAATGAGGCTGTGCGTACCGGGCACTGAGCCCACCCGCAGGCTGGGGAAATGAAGCTCATTCGGCTCGGGGCGGCGATCCAGCGTTTCCCAGACAGCCTTGTCCTTTCGCTTAATCCGGCTGAGCACTCCCTCCACAAGGGTTTTGGCTGTCCCTGAGGGGCTGTCCAGTTTTTTATTGTGATGGGACTCAAAGCCGCCTATGTCATATTCCGGAAATAAATCGGCGTACTGGGCGGCATACCAACAGATGCGGTAAAAAATATTTACCCCCATGGAAAAATTCGACGCCCAGATAAGCGACGAGCCCGCCGTCTCCACCGCCTTCCGGGCCTCGTCCAGCCTGTCATACCAGCCCGTAGTGCCTATGACCGAGGATATTTTCTTTTGCGCCAGGGCTTTGATATTGGCAAGTGCGATGTCGGGCTGGGTAAACTCAATCGCGGCCTCAGCCCCGCCCAGGTCTCCGGCGGAGGAAATCTCACGGTACAACGCCGCGCATTGCGCGCCGGCTTCCTTAACCAGCGGATCCACGATGGCTGAAATTGTATGGCCCTGGGCGATTGCCGCCTGCTCGACCATCTTTCCCATTTTTCCATAGCCAATAATCGCTATTTTCATTGCTCATTGCTCCCTATGCCAAGCGAGAGAAAAAATCCATGTGCAAAGCTTTTACCACTTCCACAGCCTCGTTATCGTTGACAATAAAGCTGATATTCACCTTGCTCGCGCCGTGGGAAACCATCTGAACCGTAACGCCGATAAGCTGGCAGGATCTGAAGGCCCTGGCAAGTATCTCCGAAGATCGATGAACATTGCCAATAATAGTGACTATGGCCTTCCCGGCCTTAATATCGACGCTGGCGATACGTGAAAGCTCTTTTTTAATCGCGGTAAGATCATGAGCCGCGTCAAGCGTAAGCGACACCGAAACCTCGCTGGTAGCTACCATGTCTACGGAAACCCGGTGCCGCTCGAAAGTGGAAAAAACCTCGGCAAGGAATCCGTGCTGTCCCAGCATACGGGTGGAAACAACGTCAACCAGGGTCACGGACCGGCGGGAGGTAATGGCCCGGACGGGAACGCTTTTTTTATCCAGCGCCGGCACTATCCGGGTGCCGACGGCGGAGATGTTATACGAATTTTTTACCCTTACCGGCGTTCCTGTAACTATGCACGGCTGCATGGCGCGTGGGTGCAGAACCTGCGCGCCGAAATATGCGAGCTCCGAGGCTTCCTCGTAGGTAACGGCATCCACCGGCCTCGCCTGTTTTACAACGCGGGGATCCGCGGTTAATATGCCGTCAACGTCTTTCCAAACCTGAGCCTCTTCCGCTTTGCAGGCGGCGGCAATCATTGTCGCGGTAAGATCGGAGCCGCCCCGCCCCAGTGTGGTGATGTCGCCGTGTTCGTCCTTAGCGATAAAGCCCGTTACCACAGGCAGCACTCCGGCCTTTATAAGAGGGTTTATTTTCTTTGGGATCAGGTCCCAGCTTTTCTTGTCAAGCTCGGCGGATGTAAAGTTGGAATCCGAGAGAAAGCCCAGTTCCCAGGCGTCAAAGGCCTGGGATTTTATCCCCTGGGAATTGAAATAGGCGGCGGCGATACGCACGGAAAGCCTTTCGCCGAACGAAACCAGGAAATCCTTTGTCCTGGGGGTGAGTTCCTTGATGAGCGATATGCCGGAAAGCAGGCGTTTAAGCTCTTCCAGCAGGGGCTGTATCTCTTTTTTCGCCCTGGCCGGCAGCTTGAGGTTTTTAATCGTGTCATAGTGGTGTTTCTCGATCTGCGTGACAGATACTTCGCCCTTCTTCAAGGCGTCATTGCCCGCTTCAAGGAGATAATCGGTCGTATCCCCCATCGCGGAAAGCACCAAAACTGGTTTCTGCTTGAGTTGTGTTTTTACAATCTCGGCAACATGGCGGATCCTTTTGGCATCCGCAACAGAGCTGCCTCCGAATTTCATTACTATCATATTTGTACGGTATCAAAAAAACAGACTATATGCAATAATGTGTTGAATATGATTAACGAAAACGCGTTGGCGATATATAAAAACAAAGCAGCTCTGGTAAAGGAAATTGCCAGTGACAAAATAACCATAGCCATTTATGGCGGCGATAAAATCAAGGTCAGGGAAAAAGATATTGAGATAATCCATCCGGGACCGGTGAAAAATTTTAACGAAATTATAGAGGGCGGCGGCGGCGCAAACTTGCAGGAAACCTGGGAATTGCTGCTCGCCGATAATAGCTCTGTCCCCTTGAAGGAACTCGCGGAACTTGCCTTCGGAGAATACAGCCCCGCCTCAGCCTGGGCCGCCTATTGCCTGCTCCTTGACGGCCTTTATTTTACAGGAACAATTACCGCCATAAAGCCCAGGAAACAGAACGAGGTTGAGGCGGATAAAAAAAAGCGCGAGGAAAAATCCGCGGCAAGTAATGAGAGAACGCTTTTTCTTGAGCGTATGAAAAAGCGCAGCCCTCAACAGGATGACGGGCGTTTCATTCAGGATATTGAGGCTCTGGCTCTTGGGAAATCAAACAAAAGCCGCACCATGAAGGAAATCGGACTGGGGGAAACACCTGAGGAAGCCCACGCCCTGCTCCTTGAGTGCGGTTTCTGGAACACGCTGAACAACCCCCACCCCGCCCGCTTCGGCGTATCCCTCCAGCCGGCGGAACAAAAGCCCGAAGCGCCTCCGCCCGAAGAACGCCGTGACCTAACGCATTTAGCCGCCTACGCCATTGACAGCCCCTGGAGCAATGACCCCGACGACGCCATCTCCATTGAGCTTGAACCGGACAGGCAGACCCTTTATGTTCATGTCGCCGATCCCGCCTCCTCAATCGGGATGAACAGTGCCGCTGAAAAAGAAGCCCGTGATCGGGGGGCGACCCTCTACATCCCCGAAACCAGCGTCCGTATGCTCGCCGAAGAAGCCCTGCCGCTTTTCGCCCTTGGCCTTGCGGAAACATCCCCCGCCCTGACTTTCAAAATGACGCTTAACAGTGCCGGCGAGATTGAAAAAACCGAGATTTTCCCTTCAACGGTAAAGGTTAAGCGCTTAACCTACAAAGAGGCGGACGATTTCTTAAATGACACGCATGGCGAAACACCTGAGGCCGCCATTTTACGATCGCTTAACGCGCTGGCTGAACGCAACTTCAAGCGGCGCGTCTCGTTAGGCGCTATAAATATTGATATGCCGGAAACCCATATCAGCCTGAACAACGGGCAGGTGGAGATTGAGCCGATAACGCGGTACAAGTCGGCGGAAATGGTGCGCGAATGTATGCTCCTCGCCGGAGAAGGCGCCGGTTTGTGGGCATTACAGCGCAACCTGCCTGTTCCCTACATCATGCAGGAAACAGGGGATTTGCCCGATGAAGCGCTTGATGGCATGGCCGGCTATTACCAGCTCCGCCGCTGCATGAGGCCGCGCGCCCTTTCGACAAGGCCCGGGCAGCACTCAGGCCTCGGCCTTGACACCTATATCCAGGCGACCAGTCCCCTGCGCCGCTACACCGACCTTCTCTCCCACCTGCAAATACGCGCGGTCTTACGCGGCGAAAATCCCTTGAGCGCCGATGAAATCTCCGCCAGAATGAACGCCGGAGAAGCGGCGATGTCCGCCGTCACTCAGGCGGAACGGGCCTCAAGAGGCCATTGGACAATGGTGTACCTTGCCGGCAAAAAGGACTCCGTCTGGGACGCGATCGCCCTTGAAAAAAAAGGCAACCGCTGGGCCGTGATAATCCCCTCCCTCGCCCTGGAAACACAGGTTCCCCTGCGAAAAGAGCTGTCGCCTAACGAGCCGCTGAAGTTGGTTTTAAAATCAGTGAATATCCCCGGCGGCGAGGCGGTGTTTGCCTCACTCTCCGAGTAACTCCGTATATACCTTAACCCGACGCGTAATGCTCAAGAAAACGCTTAATACGCTCGCTTGAGGGATTATCAAACACGTCCTGGGGAGAACCGTATTCAGCCACGAGGCCCTCGTCCAGGAACATAACTTTGCCGGCAACCTGGCGGGCGAACTGCATCTCGTGCGTCACGATGATCATAGTCGTATTTTTTTCAGCCAGGGCGCGAATTACCTTCAGCACCTCGCCCGTCAGCTCGGGATCAAGGGCGGAGGTCGGCTCGTCAAAACACAGGATGTCCGGTTTAAGCGCCAATGCCCTGGCAATGGCGACACGCTGCTGCTGGCCGCCTGAAAGCTGGTAGGGGTAGAAATCCCTTTTTGCGGCGAGCCCGATCTGCTCCAGAAGCAGCGTTCCTTCCCGGTCTATTTCCTCAAAGATCGCCTTTTTATTTTTTTTGAAATCCGCCCTTTTCCGCGCGGCCAGTTTACGGGCCAGCGTCACATTATCAAAGGCCGTGTATTGGGGGAACAGGTTGAAGGATTGAAACACAAGCCCGAAATGCAGCCGTTTTTGCCGGATGATCCGCTCGTTATAATGGATTTTTTCCGATGTGTCATACAAAACCTCGCCGCGCAGAATAATTTGCCCTGAATCCAGCCGTTCCAGAAAATTCAGGCAGCGCAGGAGCGTGGTTTTACCGCTGCCCGAGGAGCCGATTATGGCAAGGACTTCGCCTTCTTCCAGCGTAAAATTGATGTCGTTTAACACCTGTGTTGAACCAAACCGCTTCGCGATGTTACGCGCTTCCAGAATAGCCATATTACGCCTAAGCCCTGAAATAACTCAATCGTTTTTCAATATATCCAAACGTCAAAGTGAGGATTCCCACAAATATCAAATAGAACGCGCCGGTGTAGAACAGGGGCCATATCATCGCCCTGGTCGCGGCGAAAGTCTCAGCGACCTTTATTATCTCGACTACCATTATCACGCGGGCAAGCGCTGTATCCTTTACCAGAGTGATGATCTCGTTCGACATGGGGGCGGTGATCCGTTTTATCACCTGAAGCAGCACGACCCGGAAAAACACCTGTGACTTAGTCATGCCCAGCACATGCCCCGCCTCATACTGGCTGTGGGATATGCTTTCTATCCCGCCCCTGAATATCTCGCTGAAATAGCAGGCGTAGTTAATTGAAAAGGCGATAATCGCCGCGTTGATCCGCGACGATATAGGCGAGCCGAAGACAAAACCGGGAACATAAAACACGATAAATATCTGCAGCATGAGCGGCACGCCCCGGATCATCCACACAAAAATTTTAACAACATATTTAAGCGGGCGAATCCTGGACATGGAACCGAATGAAATTATAAGGCCAAGCGGTAACGCGAACAGAAGCGTCAGCCCAAAAATAAGAAATGTGGTCTGGAAGCCCTGTAATAACCTTAGCGTTACCGCCAAAAAACCCATTAGACGATATTATCCATTGAAGCTTGTATCCAGAACAAGCGAATCCTCAAGCTTGTATTTTTTCGCAAGCTCGTTAACCTTTCCCTCATCGTACAATTCTTTAAGCGCCTTATTGACTTTATCCCTCAAGGCGCTTCCCTTCTTAAAGCCAACGGCGTATACCTCGTAAGACAGCGAAATATCCGCGATCTTCAAATCGGCGTAATCACCCGAACCCGCGAGCCTCTGCGCCAAAAGAATATCGACCACGGCGAAATCGACCGCGCCGGATTTAACCTCAATGAAGGTGTTGGTCTGCGCGGCGGTTCCGACAATTTTTCCTGTATCCCCGACAATTTCCTGCGCGGCGCTCTCGCCCGCTGAGCCTGTTTCCGCGGCGGCGGTTTTACCCGCGAGATCCCCAACGGCCTTGAAATCGCCGGCCCTATCGGCTTTGATCACAATACACTGCTGGTTACGCAGATAGCTGTAACTGAAATCAACCAGAGCGCCCCTTCTGGTTCCGTCCGATTCCGAGGAATTGGCCGTGAAACCGTTCCAAATACAGTTGATGGTTCTCGAATTCAACTCATTGTATTTATTCGCCCATTCTATCTCAATAAAATCCACGGGCATCTTAAGTTTCTGGCCGACAAGAATAGCGAGCTCGGTGTCAAAACCGGTCCATTTACCGTTTGAATCACGGAAGTTCATGGGCTCAAAATCAGTAACCCCGCAAATGAGTTTTTCGGCGTCCTTTACTTTTTTACAGCCGTTAAAAATCACCGCGGCCGCGATCAATACACATAACAGCGTAAACGTAAATCTTTTCACATTCTCCTCCTGAATATTAGTGATTTATTTTGGGTAAACCTTAACCCCGATTACAAAAATATAACCGGTAGAAACCGGGTATTCGGTTGTGTTGATTACAAAATAAGGTGACGCCGAACCGTTATTCGCCATGCCTTCTATATTGGTAAAAAACGAGTAATTAACCCCCGCCTCGCCATACAACGCTACAGGCAGTTTTGGCAGATTATATTCAACACCCACTTTAATTATATGCATCCACTGGTACGCCCCGTCATGGAGAAAAAATCTTTTTAACACGGGGTTGCTCTCCCTGCCCTCGGGGTCAAGCTCGGACAGCAGGGAACTCCCATCCACTTCGCCGGAGCCGTAATTCGCGCCATGCCGAATCATCTGGTATTGCAGATGTGTAACCATGTTTTTAACCGGCATTGTATTGAATCTGAACAATAACTCATCCGAATTCGGGGGGATGTAATAGCCCAGACTTACGCCGTTGTTGGTATAGGATGTCTCCATCGGCAGGCCGCCGAACCAGGGGTTGTAATTGCGGTTATGCGTATAACAATACGGATTGACTATGGTATAGCTTAACTTTATTGACGAGAAAGCCAGGATCGGCAGCGGGATATTCACGCCCGCCTGGGCCGCTGTCATGGTGCGATCGAGCGTCCACCAGTTGGTGTCTACTCTCATTTCATCAAGGAAAAGCGAAAACCAGATATTCCCCAATCCCGGATACTGCAGTTTCAGGTTAAACGTCATCGCCATATTGTCAAAATCGCCTATGTTGTTCTGATAAAAAAAACTGCTTACTGTCGGGGCAATATAACCAATCTCAAAACGTTTGGGCCATACCACAGAATCGATAATGTCAAGGAACACATAATTCCTGTACTTGAATTGCAGCATGGTTGTTGAGTAAACATTCTGGTCGTTCATGGAAGAAACTTTTATCCCATCCGCGTTGTTATATTCCAGAACGCCGGTAAGCGAGCTGATACCAAACCATGAAAACGGATTAAACTCGCCTTCTATTCCCAGGAAAGGACGGGCCGATTGGTTAAGCGAGAGGCTGCTGCCCAAAGGCCCTGTTCCCCAGTCGCGCGTCATCCTTCCCAGCCGCAATATCAATTTGTTATCCAAAAATGATGATGTTAATTCTGACATAATGTTGTAGCCGCCGGCCGCGCTTTCAGGCCAATATTCATATCCTCCAAGATGTTGAAGCAGGAAAATAGAACCGTCCCAACGTTTTTTATAGGAATAAGGAAAATGGGCAAGCGGCTCGCTATAGACGGTTGTTTTCTGGTTCACGTATTCTTCAGAAGATTCAATAAGAAAGCCGTCATAATAGGTATTGCCATTGCCAATTTCTTTCCGGGGGATCTTCATAAGGCCGCCCTCGGCCGAGAATCCGTATGAGACATGGCGGCCTATGTCGCCGTTTAAATAAGCCTGCGCCCAAATTTCCACGCCGAAATATTGTTCCTGAAAAGACGAGTAAAAACCGGCTGAGCCTTCCACATTGGCGCCAACGCCCGCGTTGGCGGAAAGCGGGATTTCGTTTTTACCAAGTGATGTTTCGTTGTACCAGCCGCCCCTTTGCCAGTCTATGCCTGTCTTTGGCTTCGCGAAACCGTCAAGGTATTTTTGCAGAATCTCGCGTTCCGCGGCGTTGAGTTTATTTGGGTTATCCGAA
>Ga0268262_10004549_pt1 | contig 14278 bp, 13 predicted proteins | sample TergutNc150P3_FD_190354 | JGI IMG/M metagenome (GOLD analysis project Ga0268262, IMG submission 190354) | Nasutitermes corniger P3 segment gut microbial community from laboratory colony in Florida, USA - Nc150 P3 (SPAdes) (version 2) | ecosystem: Host-associated > Arthropoda: Insects >... | reverse complement strand
AGTGGACGAACAAGTTTACAGAACAAAATCCAGTTCCGATCTTGTAGAGAAGCTGGACAATACCGATAAAAGGCTGATTTGTACGCTGATTCATAAATTCGGCGCGCACAGCAGCGAAGAAAACAGTGAAGACAAACCGAAAAAATCTATTGAACAATTTATCAAAGATTTAAAAGCCTCTTTACCGCAAAATTTCAAAGCAAAAGGCGATATTATTGTTTTTGTTGACGAATGTCATAGAACCCAGAGCGGGTTACTGCACGAAGGAATGAAAACAATTCTGCCTAATGCCGTTTTTATCGGGTTCACGGGCACGCCTTTGCTTGTTAAAGACAAAAAAACAAGCATCGAAATTTTCGGCGGCTATATTCACACATATAAATATGACGAAGGCGTTGCGGACGGCATTATTCTTGATTTGCGTTATGAAGCCAGGGATATCGACCAAACAATAACTTCACAGGAAAAAATCGACGAGTATTTTGCCGTCAAGACACGGGGGCTGAACGATACGGAAAAAGCAAAATTAAAGTCCAAATGGGGAACTATGCAGACAATGTACAGTTCCCGTAAACGCCTCGAAGTCATAGCAGAAGATATTATTTATGATTTTGATGTTAAGGGACGGCTTGCGGACGGCAACGGGAATGCGCTCCTTGTTGCCGACTCAATTTACTCCGCCTGTAAATACTACGAAATATTTCAATCTAAAGGATTTAAGAAATGCGCTATTGTCACATCTTTCGTTCCATTGGAAAGTAATCTTCGCACTGAATCCGAAGACGCCGAAGAATTTGAAAAATATGAAATTTATAAAAAAATGCTGGGTGGTCAAAGTGTAGAAAATTTTGAAAAAGAAACAAAACGGAAATTTATAGAAGAACCTGCAAATATGATGCTGTTGATTGTAGTTGACAAACTGTTGACGGGCTTTGACGCTCCGCCTTGTACATATCTCTACATTGATAAATCAATGCAAGATCACGGACTTTTTCAAGCTATCTGCCGAGTCAACCGCCTTGACGAAGAGGACAAGGATTTTGGTTACATCGTTGACTACAAACAGTTATTTGGCAGTTTAACAGACGCTTTGAAAAAATACACAGCAGGAGCGTTTGAAGGTTATGACAGTGCAGATATTGAAGGCATGATAAAAGACCGTATTAGCGAAGCAAAAAAATATCTTGATGATACGCTTGAGGAACTTGATGATCTATGCGGCGGTGTTAAATCTCCAAAAGCAGAGATTGATTATATCCACTATTTTTGCGGCGAGGACGGCGTTGGCGGAATAGACGAAGAAGCGTGTTCCCGCAGCCGTGAAAAGTTGTATAAACTGGTAAATCGTTTAATCCGTGCTTATGCTGAAATTAAAGGCGATATGGGGGACGCTGGATATACAATTTCTGAGCAAGCAAAAATTGAGAAAGATGTTACGTTTTATATCGGTTTGAAAAAAGAAATAGGTCATACGAGCGGCGACTTTATCGATCTTAAATCTTATGAAGCGGATATGCGCCGCCTAATTGACAATTATATCAAAGCCGAAGACAGCCGCAAGCTTGGAGAATTTGACAATTTAACCTTGCTTGATTTTGTTATGATACAGGGCGAGAAACTTGGTGGCAAAAATAAAGAGGCAGCAGCTGAAGCAATCGAAAACAATATCCGTAAAAAGATTGTTGAAAAAATACTTATCAACCCAAAATACTACGAAAAGATGTCGGCTATTCTTGATGAGTTAATAAAATTACGGCGTAAAGGCGCTGCTGAGTATGAGAGTTTTCTGGAAAAATATATTGATCTGGTTAAGAAAACTGAAAATCCCGAAACCTATTCTGACTATCCCGAAAACATAAGACATAGCTGTGCGCTTAGGGCATTCTACGACAACTGCGGAGAGGATGAGGTTTTGGCAATTGCGCTTGACCAAGCCGTTCGGGAAAACAAGCTGGACGGTTTTCGACACAATGAATTTAAAGAACGTCGTATTAAGAGAGCATTGTTTGAAATTCTAAAAGATCATGACGAAGTTGATCGTATTTTCAACATCGTAGTGGAGCAAAAGGAATATTAAAATGACACTTGTTATATCGGGAATACCTGTTGAAATATGTAAAAAAAGCATAAAAAATATGCACCTCTATGTTAAACCGCCAAACGGAAAAGTAACGGTTTCCGCTCCGCTCTCCATGAGCGATGAGGCGATTGAGCGGTTTGTACGCACAAAAGTTAGCTGGATAAAAAGACAGGTAGGAAAGTTTGAAGCACAACCTCGCCAATCTGAACGTGAGCATGTTTCAGGAGAAACATTATTTGTTTGGGGCAAACAATATTATATGCAAATTGAGTACGGAAACAAGAATTCACTTGTGTTATCAGGTGATAAAGCAATCCTCACAGTTCGAAAGGAAAGTACTGCCATGCAACGTGAAAATTTTATACGGGAATGGTATCGAAAACAGTTGAAAGATGAAATCATACGCCTTCTTCCGAAATGGGAGAAAATTACAGGATTAAAATGCAAGAGTTGGCAAACAAAGTATATGACTACCCGTTGGGGAACTTGTAACCCTAAAACGAAGAAAATATGGCTGAATCTACAACTTGCCAAGAAAACGCCTGAATGTATTGAATACATTATCCTGCATGAGCTTATTCACCTCATTGAAAAGAAGCACAACGAACGCTTCGTATCGTTGATGGACAAATATATGCCGATGTGGAGGGAGATTAAGGTTACATTAAACGGACAAATTTTAGATTATATGGAGTAAGATAAAAATTTCATGACTGCTTTTTTTAAAATTACAATAGCTTCCATTTTATAACTCAAAAAATTGAAATACCCTTGACAACGCCGTTCATATGAATGGTGGTCAATGTATATGTTGTTGCCAGTCAGATATTAAAGTGGAGTAAAAATAGCCACGTTCGGAGATGGTGCTATTCACTTTGAAAATTCACGCTGGTTCTTTCTCCAAAAGAGTTAGAAAGACAAAAGCGTGAAATTGAAAGTCGGTTGTATGACAGGAAATTGAGTTTATATAGTTATAACATTAAAAAAGGTATATATGCTACAAATTGAAAAACTGATTTTTAAAGAGACTTTTGTTCAGCTTATACTAAGTAATAGTGAAAAACTTAAAATTTCATATAATGTCTATTACATGTATAAAATATCAAGCGGTATGTCTTTATCATCCGAACAGTATATGGAGCTTTATGACGAATCTAAAAAATTTGAATGTATGGAGAGAGCTTTAAACAGATTATCCACACGCGGATACTCTGTTGATGAACTTAGTCGAAGTTTAAAAAAGAAAAATTTTTCGGAAAAACATATTAAAGAAACATTGGAGTATATGAAAGAGAAGGGTTATTTGAATGATTACAGCTACTCCATGAATTTTGTAAAGGATAGAGTTAAGTCGGGCAAATATGGGAAAAATTTAATTGTACGGGATCTCTATAAAAAGGGGATCGATAGAAATACTATTAAAAAGGTTATGAAGGAGAGCGGCGCAGATATTGTTAATGATGACGAACTCTATATGCTTGCAATGAAAAAGTATATGTCATTAAAGGATAAAGATAATTCTTTGGTTAAAGTATCAAACTATCTTCTAAACAGGGGGTTTGATTATGAATCGATTAATAAAGCTTTGCGTCAAATCAAAAGTGAATTTGATCATCAATAAATAATTAGTTATACTTAAGTTTACGCTTTTTTATTTTTTTTTATAAAACCATTATATATTAAGTAAAGAATAAAAAGTACGCCTAATATTAACATTACATAAGAAATTTCTTTACTGTACTGGTTTATCAAGGATGTCTGTCCGTGAGCAATATAACCCATAACAGCCAGAATAATATTCCACATTCCTGCACCAAGTGTTGTGAATAGAATAAATGGCAAAAGAGGCATTCTGGCTAATCCTGCAGGGATGGATATTAATTGACGAATACCGGGGATAAAACGACCTATAAAGGTGGAACTTTTTCCGTATTTTACAAAATAATCTTCCGCCTTTTGTACTTTTTCAGAACTGAGCAGACACATTTTTCCCAATCTGCTATCTGCAAATTTATGCACAATCGGACGACCTAACCACAAAGCAAGATAGTAATTTACTAAAGCGCCGATAATCGCTCCTATAGTAGCAAAAATAACAACTAAGATGATATTCAACTCACTCTCTTCCTGACTTGCCTTATATGCTGCAGGCGGAACAATTACTTCAGATGGAAAAGGGATAAAAGAACTTTCAATGGTCATTAACAGTGTAATTGTTCCATAATTCATATTGTCCATATACCATGAAGTTGCTTTTTCCACCATAGATTGTTTTTGAGCAGCATCAGCTTCATCTGTTGGTATTGCAAATATAGACATTGCAGTTCCCAACAATACAATTGCTATGAGTGAATTCAATATTATCTTATAATTTAATTTAACCATTGACTATTTCGTATAAATATTCTGGTGCAGAATCAACACCGTTATCCCAACACAATGTATCTAAATCAAATTTCACTGTTTTGAATTTATTTATATCTAACAAATCTTTTACTATTTACCTATTGTCAAGTTATTCTATATTTTTTAGGAAGATTTTAAATTTCACAATCTCAACGCTATGATTCATAACCTTTATCTACAGGAAGGTTTTTACTCTTTGCTGCCGACACTGCGAGTTCGTCACATCTTTCATTGTACTTGTTACCTGCATGCCCCTTTACCCATATAAAATCTATATTTAACGGCTCTATCAGATCGAGTAATGCTTTCCAAAGGTCGGAATTAACTGCAGGTTTTTTATCGGATTTTATCCAGTTGTTTTTTCTCCAACTCTTTGCCCAGCCCTTTGTTATTCCGTTTACAACATAGCTTGAATCTGTATATATAGTAATTTTATGGTCTTTCTGCTTTAATGATTTTAATGCAACAATTACACCCATTAATTCCATTCTATTATTTGTTGTCAGACGAAAACCTCCATATATCTCTTCTATGGAATCACCGAATATTTGAACTATGCCGTAACCTCCGGGACCAGGGTTGCCCAGACTCCCTCCGTCAGTATATATTATTATTTCATCCGACTTGGGAGAATGCGTATCGGTTAAATGAGATTCTTCTTTATTGATTACCATTTTATTTGAATTTTTTTTCAGCCAGTCTTCAGCTTCAGCCATTGATGTAAAAGATTTAAAGAGTGCTCCGGGAAATCCGTCTACCTGTATCTTTGCCTCGTCCCAACTCTTATATATTCCGGGCTTGATCCCTTTTGCTACTGCATAAACTTTTTTTTGCGCCATAAATTTATTATTCCCACTCTGTTATTGCCCGGGTTATCTCTTTACCCGTATTTTTTGATTTTAGTCTATGTATAATTCTTTTATTCTCATTATCATTCATAGCTTCGGAGATTATCGTATCGCCATATCTTGCTTCACCCTTAAAATTTAATGATATATCTTTCAATTTTTTACCTTCATTCATATCCTCGCCGGTTTCAATAATCAATGCCGCATAAATTGTGTTATTAACGTGAGTGTTCATATCTAAGTCATATTTTCTTACGACAAACTCTTTACTATAATTAGGGTGAAGCGTTTCAGGAATTGATGAAAAAGTATCGTCAATAGCCCTTTCAGGGTTTAACGGATAATCCGAATATAGTTCAGTCGGCATAACCGAGATTCCTTTTATAAAATTAATTAAAAGCCATGAACTTGTTGCTCTGATTAAACCGTTAAAAGATTCATCTGAGATTATAGAATCCCTGATAGAAAATTTTCCGCTTTCGCCGGCTCTCCATGTTGTTATTATAAATTTATCTAAAAATTTAGGTAACTTTACTATTGATAATCTGTATCTTGATATGACCCAAGTGTAACCTTTCTGCTGGACATCTGTGCCCCCAAAATTTAATGACTGCGTATGAGATGCAGCCGCGCTCTGGAGATAATTAAAAAGCGTTGGAATTTTAATTATGCCGCCGGGTCCTGAGTCATGGAGACCTACGGTATATTCTATTGAAAATTTATTATCCATATATATAGTCCTTTTTCTTATATGATTCTTCCTCTATTTGAATATTTTTTTAAGAAAATTAACTATCTCTTCATATACCTCTTCAAGCTCTTCGCCTCTTATAATTCCATGCCTGTTAGATTCAATCTTTACTAATTTTTTATCCTGTGAGCTGATTTTGGAATAGATTATATCAGCGCTTTTCGGATTTACTACCGGATCATTATCCGCTTGTATTATCAATGCAGGTATTGTAATTTTATCCAAACTGCTTTCCACAAAATTCATTAATTTCCCAAGCTCGTTTGTTCCGTGGATTGGATTTCTTGAATAGTTTATATCGGGATTTTCAGGAACATTAGGGATAAACTCCATCAGCCCCTTATTTATTTTAAACTTTTTAAGTATATTATTATAAAATGTTACGGCTCCTGTTAATGAAGTTCTTATATCCTGAAGTTTTAGCGGCGCGCTGATTGAAATAAATCCTTTAAATTTATTTCCTTTTTGTATAGCCTGCAAAAGTACAAGCCCTGCGCCTGTAGAGAAACCTGCAACAACAAAATTTGAAACGCTGTTTTTCATTATTACATATCCCCTGTTTACCGATTCGTTCCATTCCTGCCATGTTCTTTCAGCCAAATCTTCGGGAGTTGTTCCATGCCCTTTTAATCTTACGCAATATACGGAATAGCCTGCTTTATATAATTTTTCCGCTAATAGCCTCATCTCTTCAGGAGCTGCCATATAACCATGAACGAGTATCACTCCATATTTATTAAAGGTGTTGTGCAGAAAAAACGGTTCTCCAATCTCTTTGGGCTTTGAAACAGCCTCTTTATAGAATTGCTTGTAATCATCCGAAAATATCTTTTTATCAAGATTGATAAACGTATCTTTAATCTTTATCTTTACAAGCCAGGGCGGCATAAGCATTATACGCCGGAGTATTGTAATCAAATCAGATAACGGTTCAATCTCGTTTTTTAAAACTTCTATAAAGTTATCTTTTCTTATTAAGTGAAAATTATAAAGTAAGGCAAATTTTCCCATATTTTTAATTATTATATCGCCTTTAATCTCAACAAGATTATTCTTTACAGCTTCTTTCATAAAGCTGTCATACTTTTCATGGAATACATCCGCGCCGATATTCTCATTTTTTTTCAGCAGCGTGGAGTGGAATGAAATTTTTTTGAGCTTCTTAATCCTCTCCATTGCTAACGATGCCCTGTTTTTGAAATCGTAATCTCTAATATAATTTTTAGGGTAGTTAGCCATGATATAAGCAAATATGTGGTCGTGATTTACCGTAGTCATGGCATATATGGAATCCATATAATCTTTCATCACCTTTAGACTGAGTCTGCTAATTGTCTTATCTTTGCTTATATCTTCAAAAAACGTCTCTTTATTGACGGGGATAATTTTTTTTAGAATAGAGGTCTTCTTTATATAATCAGACATCTTTATGGATTTGCCGAAATTTATATCTATATCTACGCCTTTAGCGAGCATGGTTCCCTCTATTTCAAGCTCTTCTGCAAAACGTTCGGGAATTTCTTTTGTAAATTTCTCTACAATTTTTTTAATGAAATTATTTCTTGCCCTTATCGGATAATAAGTAATATTAACCGGAACTATATATGTTGAGCCTGTTAGAATACTCGCCATATCCTCTTTTTTCAGGTCGTAGCTGTTTTTAAAAATTTCCAAATCATCGGTTCTTTTTTCTTTATACAGCCTGTTGATTATCTGCCTGTAAATTTCAACCTCAATAGCGATTTTTGCCGCGCCCGTATGGGGCGGTCTTCTAATACCTGTATTATATACAATATATTTCCCTTTCTCCATCAGCTTTTTATCCTTAATCATCTGGCCTTCGGGGAAAATAATTACATTCAAATTACCTTTTAGAAGCGCCCCTGTAAGAATTTTATCCCTGTCAGGGTCATTTGTTGAAACAGCCCCCATCTTATTGAGCGCTGTACCGAATTTGCCGTTAAAAAAAGACGAATCTGCAAGGGATAATGAATGCTGCTTTGTAAATTTGTGTATTATATACGGCAGGAATACGGTCTCCATTCGCGTAAAATGATTTACAACAAAAAGAACATGACTTGCCGGTATATTAGCCTGCCCATGTACTCGTATGTCTGTCTCTGATGCTTTGAGTACCGCATTTAAAGTAAGCTTTGCAGCATTAAGCATAAATTTGGAAACTTCCATAATAATACCTCTATCTGATAGATTAATATTTATTATTAAAATAATCTTCAATTATTTTTTTATGGTCAAATGCCAAATTCAAGGGTATTTCATCCCTTGAAAATATTTTTGCAGAAATTGCGTCATCCATTCCTTTCGGTTCGCCTGATGCCGTTGCTATAAATACTGTTGATACGCTATGGTGCCGAGGGTCTCTATCCGGGTCCGAATATGTATGAAACTGGCGTATAATTGTAATTTTAAGAGATGTCTCCTCTTTCGCTTCTCTGATTGCTGCCTGTTCAAGACTTTCGCCATAGTCAACAAATCCTCCGGGGATTGCCCATCCGTGTGGGGGATTTTTTCTCTCAATAAGGACGATTCCCTTTTTTTGAGGATTATCTATTTCAATAATAATATCAACCGTAGGGAATGGATTTCTGTATTTTTTTTCCGTCACATAGAACCTCGCGGATAGGGATTTAGGACTACGCAACATTGTTGCATAGCTGAAAAACCAGAATTATGTATCGTACAGAGGTTGTTTAATTCCACAAGGTCATGAGTACGAGGCGGGTCCATCTTTTTTGAAATCAAATAGGCTTTAAGGGATTTTTCAGCGCATTGCTGTGCATGATAACAGGATATTTCGATTTCTCGCGGGTTCACTTTGTCAAACATGTGCTTGGCTGTTGTAAGGTCGCTTTTTGCGAATCGAATCCATTCTTTCGCCAAATCAAGTTCGGTCATAGATAATTATTCCTTTTTGTGCAATAGTGCGCTCAATAGTAGGTAATTTACTCCGCGCTTCAAAGCGGCTTTTATAATTTGCAAGGATATCCACTCTTTTATAATTCGAGTTCTGCGCCAATCCTCCGTAAATATTTTGCAATACCAATATGGGTTTCTCGGTGTCGTCTTTGAGTACAACAAAAATATCATAATCGCTGCCTTCTCCGGGCGTCCCATAAGCGTGGGAACCAAAAAGTATTATTCTTTCACAATCACTGCCTACGGTTTTTAAGATATTGTCTTTTAATGCAAGTATTTCCTCGTTTATCATAATAACAGTATGGACAATTCATTAGAGTCTGTCAAACAGAAAATAGCCGGCTGCGGAAATAATTACTGCTGTCGTTTCAATTAACGGACGAAGAATGGGAATATTTTAAGTCACAAATTGTTGTATATATCAAATAGTCATCTGTAATCTATCATAAACTTGGGGTTCGAAAAAATAAAGAACGGCTCGAGCCATAGGCTCGAGACCGCTTAAATATATATTGAACTAATGTTATTTACTCCATTGGATTTCTATACTTGGTCTGCCTTCAGGAGGATTGTCCGAAAGTGACTGGATAGCAGCATGCCAACTAACTCCGCCGGTGAGACCATTGAAGTTAGGAGTAGTTGTATTAGCCGGAATCACAGTTGTCTTTTCCAATTTAGAGTTGGTTCCTACTATGCTGAGTGTAATAGGGTAATTCGACGTGTTCTTTACAGATTTAATTTTGCCTTCCCACCCCGAGCCCCACGGTATAGAAGTAATCGTCCTCCAAGCATTCATGGCATATAATTTATCTTGCAGAGTTGTGTGCAGGAGATTCTCCTTTATAGTGCCGGAAGTTGCGCCTGAATTGGACGAAGAGCCAGACGCCCCAACAGTCAAGGTCACATAATTACTGTAGACCTTTCCGCCGGCATTTTCGACAAGACAGCGGTACCTATTGCCATTATCAAACTCAGCGGATGCGCCCTTAACGGTTAGCGTAGAGCTGTTCACACCGCTATAAGTGGCGGAGTTTTTGATACTCGCACCGTTTGAGTGTTGCCAATAATAATTGGGCGCAGGGTTGCCTGTGGCTGTTACTGTAAATGTAGCAGTCCCGCCTTCACCGGTAGTTGCGTTAGATGGTTGCTTAGTAATAACAGGCGGATCAGGGAGCTTCAGAGTCGCAGCATTGCTCTGAACAGTTCCGTTGGAGTTTTTTATGATGCAACTGAACTTTAAATCCTTCCACAACTGTCCATTGTATTTAATGGTAATCTTATTGGTCCACAGTCCTTCAATTGCAGTATAACCTGTCATCTTATAAGCAGACATATAGGACATGATCTCTGTCCATGTTTTATTATCCTTGGAAACCACCCACATATAAGTAGGTGCAGGGTTGCCTGTGGCTGTTATTGCAAATGTAAATGAGCTACCGTCTGCGTTGACCGTTGCATCGGTCGGGTGCTTGGTAATTGCAGGGTTGGCTATCTCAGGCTCTGTTTTGCCTTGTTTTAGCACAGCTTCTTTCTTAGCATCTATTGGCGTGTTTATTTTCCCCTTAATTACAGCTCTTTCGTCTGCGCCGGAGTTCATCACGCTAACGAAGAAAAACAGAAGAATTAAACTGCAAAGTTGAAACAGAGAATGTTTTTTGCATTTCATAATGATTTACCTCTTTTTTGGTTTTTAAATTTTTATGTTAGACCCACTTTTTTTGTGAAAAGTTCCCTATTGAAATTTTTTCATACTCCCAACCATTTTTTAAAATTGTAATTTCTTTTAATACATAAGTCAATAAAAACTCTAAATTATTTATAAAAAAAATTCCATCACAATATTACCAATCATACAATAAAAAATATTGACTTAATTTAATAATAGTAGATTATTTAGTATAATAATTCCTCTACAAAGAGAACTCTATTTATATTACTGCTTATATATGTATTGTTCGTAAAATAAAACAAAGGGTGAATGATTTTTATTATTTAGAATAATTATAGATTTTAATACAAAATAACAGGATAAGGTGTATTCAATGAAAGTTAACGACATGTTTAATCTCTCAGGCAAGACAGCCGTAATAACAGGCGGCGGGAGAGGCATTGGTGAATTTATTGCAGAGGGTTTAGCAGAAGCCGGAGCAAATATTGTGCTTGCTTCAAGAAAGGTTGATGCCTGCGAAGAGGCAGGGAAAAAATTATCTGCGGCAAACGGCGTAAAATATCTTGCCGTAAAGTGCGATACTGCGAAAGAGGATGACATAAAAAATCTTGTAGATGTTACAGTAAAGGAGTTTGGGAAGATTGATATACTTGTGAATAATGCAGGCGTTACATGGGGAGCTCCTACTTTAGATTTTCCGATTAATGCATGGGACAAGGTGTTTAATGTAAATGTCCGCGGTGTATGGATTCTTTCTCAGATGGCGGCAAATGTAATGAAAGATAAAGGCGGTGGAAAGATAATCAATATTTCATCTATATTCGGTTCAAGGGGTTCATTAGAGATTGCCCATCCTGCAGTAGCGTATAATTCATCTAAAGCGGCAATAGAAATTCTAACCAAAAACTTAGCGGTTAAACTTGCCCAGCATAAAATATATGTAAACTGTATTGCCCCCGGATTTTTTCATACGGATATGATGGACTATGTTTTTAAACCCGGCATGGAGAATATGTTAAATGCCATGTTAAGTGTAATCCCTCTTTACAAAACAGGCAGCGCTGATGATATTAAAGGTCTTGCAGTTTACCTTGCATCTCAAGCGTCTGATTTTATGACGGGAGCTGTAATCCCCCTTGACGGCGGCATGGCTGCTAAATAGGAACTATTGATGAGACTGCCCCCAAAGGGCAGTCTCTTTATCTTGCTTCTAATACACATGAATACTCCCTTGCGCAGACGGAAGATAGTTAACGCCAATCCATGTTATCATCAATAAAACAAATGCCGCTAACAGCGTCCATAAAGCAAATTTGGGAGGATATTTTTTCAAACGTACATGAATATATACGAGATAAGCTGCGGCAGTTATAAACGCCCATGTTTCTTTTGGATCCCATCCCCAGTAATGCCCCCATGCCTCTTTTGCCCATGCGCAGCCCATTAACATACCGAGCATCAAAAATCCGAATCCGGCATAAACAAGATTATCCATTAACCGATTCAGGTTTTTATCAGGATGCCCTCTGTTAAGTTTGCGCAGTTGAATGATTGAAGCAACAGAGGCAGCTCCCAGCATGGAATATGAAAGAATATATACTGTAACATGCGGCACAAACCAGTAGCTCTGCAAGGCAGGCATTAGATGTTTAGAATGAATTTCAGGTTTGAGAATATTGATGCAAACAAAAACTGAGGCTATCAGGCTGCTGAACGATAGCAGCCATTTATATTTCCAATGTTTGTAGGTGATAAATCCAATCAATGACAGGAAAAACGAGTACCAAAGCCGTGTTTCGCCCATAGTACGCATGGGAGGACGCTCCTGCCCAATCCACAGTCCGGCGATAAATGCAGCGAATACTGTAATACCCGTCAACATCAAAAAATCAATAAATACGCGGTTTGATTTTGTGTAAATTAAAATTCCTGCGCTTACCCATAGCATAATTGCAGGCAGGGCAAAGAAAAGATATTCATTCCACGTCATGGCATGCCTCCTTTCGCCGACCCATCCAAAGCATACAAACCGACCCGCAGGACAACAGTATCATTCCCGCATAAACCGGAATTAACCATGGATCGTAAACTAATTCAATGCTGCTGTACTTTGACATATTTCCGGCATCGGTGTCGTATCCGTATTGATACAGCATCCAATGACCCATCTTATAGGGTTTATTTACCTCCAAAAATGTATGCGCCTTTTTTCCCTCTTTGGAATATACGTTTATGTCGGAAACAAAACGTTTCGGTTCCGGACGTGTCATGGCAAGGCAATACTGTTCGTCAAGATTTAAAACCATATACAATTGAGCGATATTCCCTGCGCAAACCCAGCCTTCTTTTTTTACTCCGGTCTGCGGATGGTACATTTCGACCATTGCTGCAGGCGATGCGCCCGGCATGTGTACTTCTCGATAAGCGCTGTCGCTGCTTCGAACGGCGTTATGAATATATTCCTTCAATGAAATATTCCATCCGGCAATTCGACCGTTAGGCTGCTTTTCATCAATCTGAAAATATTCCGGCTTGTTTTCCGGCTGAGACGCGCCTGTTTTTCTGTCAATCACCGTCAATTGCGGAGGATATTCTTCCACGTAAAAATCGTTCAACTCAATGGCAATTGGAAGTTCAAGCGCTTCGTCTCGGTCGTTGAAAACTCTCCATTCGGTTTCACCTTCGCTAATGTACATGACATAACGCCTGACATCTGCAGCGCCAAGTCCGGCAGCAAAAAGCAGTATCCATAATCCTATATGATTCAAATAAAAAGCATAATCCTTTATACGAAAATGAAACAATCGCCTGATAATTACAGCGCCGAGCGAAAGCAGTGTGATAAAATAAACCAGTACAAAAGACCATGAGGATGTCATATGTGTAAAGCCCAGACTCGCAAACAGATTGTCTGTTGTATGAGCGGATTGGGCTTGAGTGGTTAATCCCATAATAACGCTTAAAATAACCAAAGCTCCGATTAACGTAACAGCCATAGGCGTTCCAGAAAACCATTGATACAATGGGCTTTTTGATTTGGGATAAAAAAACAACAGTATGGATAGAAGCATTATACAGCCGAGAATTATATTTCCCGGAAATTGCAGCAGAATAAAGTCAAACAAGCCAATCGTTATCTGTAGAATTAAACCTATAGCAACAATTCCTGTTACAAATACAACAGATTCTTTATATTGCCACGGGAATTTCCAAAACTCTCTTTTATTTTCCATGTTACTTTGTCATTAAGTTAGTTTACTCTTTTCGTATTTTTAGTACGATACGCTCGTCTATTTGATAGTCTATTCTTGTTTTATTTGGCATATTTGTCTATTTTTAATTTTGTTTTTTTCATTATCCGTGCTGCAACCCCCTTGCGCGCTGTGTCTAAACTTGCGATAAACACACAGTCGGATGAAAATTGCTTTACAAATTTATAGATGAAATTCTATACTTTATTTCATTATAAAATAGCAATAAAGTACTCAAAAAGGGGTGTATTATTTAATGAAAAAGATACGATTTATTTTAGCGACTCTTTTTGTTGCGATAGCCTTGTCCTGTGGGTCCGGTGACGGCTCGGATTC
>Ga0268262_10004548_pt1 | contig 14283 bp, 9 predicted proteins | sample TergutNc150P3_FD_190354 | JGI IMG/M metagenome (GOLD analysis project Ga0268262, IMG submission 190354) | Nasutitermes corniger P3 segment gut microbial community from laboratory colony in Florida, USA - Nc150 P3 (SPAdes) (version 2) | ecosystem: Host-associated > Arthropoda: Insects > Digestive... | reverse complement strand
GGGCGGCTCCGGCGTTGCCGCCGCCGCTGGAGCGGTTGTTCCCGCCTCGACACTCTCTTTCATATAATCGGTCAGCGTAAATTCCGTGAAATCGGCGATTTTCCGCAGCAGTATCGGCTCTTCCATAGTAAAGGTCGTCCATGTTTCTTTGCAGTTCTTGCCTTTCGGACACTCTCTCGTCAATTTCTTTTTCGCGGAAAAATTGACGCTTGTCGCCCTTTTGGGATTATCGACATCAACGGCGTCATAACCGATCAATTCAAACTCGGTGTTTCTATAGCGAAACGCGTAGGTCTCTTTCGATCGAGCTTTGCCCCAATGGTAATAAATATAAAAATTACCCTTCGCTATCCCGAACGAGAGTGTTCTGTAGCCGCATGCGCCGCAATTTTCCGAACTCTCCGCCCCCAAGCCTTTGATGTTTTCCAACGCAAGCCGGTAGCCGTCGCCCTCTTTAAAGAAAATCATAACTCCGCGGCGGGGATCGTCGGTCTCTTCTTCAATGATAATTGCGTAGTCGTCCGCGCCATCCCCGTTCAAATCGCCGCGAAATATCTGCTTTTCGCCGTCTACGGAGCGGAGACGGTGCCCCGCCGGAATCCGCTTGATCAGGGCCTGCTCGTCCGACTCGGCGCCGCCGCCGGACACCGTCGTATGATTACCGGTCTTCACGGACTTATCGTCCATCGCGCTGATAAACATGTCGTCAAACTCGCAATCCTCGCCGAACGACACATTGCTGCCGCCGGCGTTAATTTTGTTGATTTTGTTGCCTATGAACTTAGTGCGCGATATGGAAACGCCCCCCTCGCCTGTTAAGAAGAACATCCCCCCGGACTCATCCTCGTTCCTATTGTCTCTGAACTCGCAGTCGGTAATCGACAGGCGCTGACCGCCGTCGCCGGAGACGGAGACCAAGTAATACCCGACGTTGTTGTCAAACGAGCAATTTTCAAACGCCGTTTTGCCGCCGCCGCTGATTCTAAAGATGGCTTCCGTGCATTCGTAAATGCGGGAACCCATAACTTTCATATCCGAGACGTTGTTCAGATTGAGCCCTTCCGTGCCGCTCCCGTACATGGCCACGCCGTTTAAGGTTATCCGCGACGATTCCTCGAATTTGAACACGCCGCCGGCGCACATGCCGCCTTCGGAGTGCCCCGCCGTGATACCCTCAATGACAATGTCACTGCAATTGACAAATCTCAGAACGTACACGTTCCGCGGATCGACAATGAATTTAGCGCCGAATGCCGCGCCCTCCACGCCGCGTATGGTGAGATTGCTAATTCCGGTGAGAGTCAGCCCCTCGCCGTTTTCCTCCGACCATGAGACCCCTTCGGGGAGTTTCGACGGAGCGCCGCCCTCGGAATCCGCGTCGTCGGGATCCCATTCGGAAATATTGTATACGCCCGGCTGAAGCTCTATGACCGTGTTCGATCCCAAAGCCGCCCTGAACTCCCGCGCGTTCGATACGGTTTTTGTCACAACCGCGCCTGATGAACCCCCGGCCTTCGACGCGCTAACCTTCTTCCCGCCGCAGCCCAACAAGCAAGCGGCCCCGACCGCCGCGCACAGTAACAGTATCCGTCCCGTCATGTTCATACCTCTGCTCCTTTAGTTTTATAAGTAATTAAGATAAGGTTACACGCCGCTATAGCCTACACCATAAATATATATTATTCCACATCTCCCAAATTGAAAAAATGTGCGAACAAGCCACCCACCCAACGCCGTCCTCGTCCAAGAGGCGGCGGCTAAATTCGGGATAAGGATATTTAATCGTCGGAAGTATCTATTCCCGCTAATTTACGCTATCTCAAACGAAAAAGCCATAACATTCTCAACCGTCGCCGCGCCGTTCAGTTGTTTTATGGCTTCTAGACGCAGTTCCGTAGCGCTTTTTCTTACGTCGTCTTTGCTCTTTAACATCTGCCGCTGTTTCTGAACGATTGTCTCGTTGAGTTTATCGATCTCGGTTTGCAACTCGACGATCTGCCCGAACATGAGCGAACCTACGTTGGAGTTCATCTGCCCTTGCTTTTGTTTGATTTCGTCGCGCAGTTCGTCTATTTCGCGGGTCAGCGCGTCTTCCCGGTCATTGCACCAAGCGTCCAATTCCCCCAGCCGCTGTACAAGGCTTGTTTTGTTCGCTTCGTCTATCTCGGCGCGTTTACACGCTTGCAGCGCCGTTTTCCTCTTGTCAAGACGGTTGCCGAGCGTCGCGCTTCCGATTACTTTGGCGGGCATTTCCATCATACGCTCAAACATATAATTGTCGATTTCAACGCCGCTATCGGTGACTATGCTGATAAGCAGGTGCTCCTCTTTTTCGCCCTCCTTGCCGTAAGCGTAAGTTAGTTTATCAATAGAAACCGCGCCCGATATGCCGCCGTTTTGGAAGAAGGCGGTTTGTTCAGCCAATGGGAGCGCGGATTGGTCGAAGCGAATGCGGGCCGCGGGAACATCAAGGGTTTTTGCGGCGTCGCGCAGGCTTATATATACCGGCGAATCCGATTCGAGGAACGTGCAGCCGCTCGCTTTGGCGTTCTCCCAAGACGGTATATAGCGTTTGCCCTGATAATCAAACGCCAGACCGCTGTCGTTGACCCGCGCCGCGCCGTATGCGGCGAAGAGGTCGAATTTCCAGCGGTTAAACTGCGTAAGGCTTTTACGGGTGCGGGTTTCGCAGTTTTTCAGTTTGGCGGCGACATCCTCGTCGAAAAAATCCATGACCTGCCGTATGGTCTGGGCTTTCTGCTCCTTGAGTATATCGGCGTACCGTTGCTGAAGCGCGTCAAAGGCGCGGTTTATCTCGGCGTCGGTCCGGCATTTCCGGACTATGTCGTAGAAGGCCCGCTCAAAGTCTATGCCGCGCTCCAGCGCGCCGAGTATCTCGTCCGACGATCCGAACACGCCGCTGAAAAGTTTAAACTTTTCCTCAAGCAGTTCGTATACCCGCTTGTCCGCGGCGTTGTTTTGATTTACGAAGTTCACCACAGTCACATCGTACTTTTGACCGTAACGATGGCAACGCCCTATGCGCTGCTCGACGCGCTGAGGATTCCACGGCAAGTCGTAGTTTACGACCATGCTGCAGAACTGCAGGTTGATGCCTTCGGCGGCGGCTTCCGTGCCGATGAGTATCACGGCGCGGTCGCGGAACTCCTCCACGATGGCGGCCTTCATGTCGGCGGTCTTTGAGCCGCTGACCGCCCCGTCGTCCTTGTGACGCTCCTTCCACTCGGCGTATATCCGCGTCGATATGCTGTCGCTGTTGGAGCCGTTAAGCAGAACGACTTTGCCTTCGTATCCGCCGGCGTTCAGGAGGTTAAGGACATACCTCTGCGTGCGGGTGCTTTCTGTGAATATGACCGCTTTGCGCTGACCCTTGTTTTTAGCGACTTGCTCAAAGCCTATCTTCAGCGCCGTCAGAAGTTCGCCGCCTTTGGCGTCGTCGCGGATACTGTCGGCGAGAACCTTCAGGCCTTGTAAAAAACCCTGTTCCCGGAGGATTTCCTGCCTGTCGCGCCGTTTGCCGCCGTCAATAGCCCCCTCGTCGGACTCGTCCCCGCCTTCGTACTCCTCGCTGTATTCGCCGTACGTTTCAAAATCGGCGGAGAGGTCGTTTTCAAGGTTATCGTCGCAACTTCTAAGCAAAGCCTCCAGCTTGTCGATCAGCGATTGCAGCGTGTGGGAGATGGCCGCCGAAGACGAGGCAAGCAGTTTGTGAATGATCATCGCCACGAGCTGCCGCCCGTTATCCGGCAAAGCGTTGATACGGTCGCGCCGCAGGTACTCCGACATACGGTCGTACAACTCCTGTTCCGTATCGCCGGGCGTATACGGCCGGGTGATAACCTGCCGGCGGGTGAACTTGATGTAGCCGGTATGGGCCACGTCTTTGCGCAGAGTGCGCTTGCAGAAGTTCCGAAGGCGCGAGCGCAACTCAGGTATAGGGGTAGCCGCGAAGACCGCGTCGTCGCCGAACAGATGCTCGTCGATGATCGTGGTCAGCCCGTACATCTCTTTCAGGTTGTTCTGAAGCGGCGTCGCCGTAAGGAGCAGTTTCTTTCTGCCGGCCAAAGCCTGTTTTATCTCCTTGGCGCGGTTGCCGCCCGTCTTCTTATAGACATTGCGAAGCCGGTGCGCCTCGTCGAGTATGACCAAGTCCCACGGTATGCCGCTAATGCCGTTGCTGTACTTCGCGGCGAACTCATAAGAGCATATCGCGGCCTTTCTATCCTGCACGGCTTGCGAGAATAAATTAGGCGCGGCGGCCGCGCCTTTGCGAGTTTTGGGACGCTCGATTATGGCGCAGGGTATGTTGAATTTCTCTTCCAATTCCGTTTTCCATTGGATACGTAAGGAAGCCGGCATGATAAGCAAGATACGTTGTTTACGCTCAGCCCAAGCCTGCGCCAATACAAGCCCGGCTTCGATCGTCTTTCCAAGCCCGACCTCGTCGGCAAGCAGGCAGCCGTTCGAAATCGGCGAACGCAGCGCGAATAGGGCCGCCTCTACTTGGTGCGGATTCAAATCAACTCTGACTCCGGACATAGAAGAGGCAAGGGCCTCTATTTCGCGAGCCGGACGCGATAACGCAAGCTGTTCGGCGAAGTAACGCTTTTGATGCGGTGTGTAATCTGCGGCCATATAAGAAGGGTCCCTTCATCAACCCTGTCCCGCCCTGTTAGGATGTTAGGACGGGATCTCTTCCATCGCCTGCTTGCAGGCATCGGTCTCAGACTTGCCAGACATCATAAGCTCGATCATCCGATCGATCTGCTTCTGATTCATGTTATCCGATGACATATTGACCTCCTTTCCTTAATCTTCCGACTACCCAAATGAGGGTTTCAACAACATCGCGATCCTCACTCATTGCCCTCACTTATCCTCTCTCTCTACTATAATTATAGCACGGCCCCCCCGCCAAAATCAACCTTATCCGCAAAATAATCCGGGTTTGGACGCCAACCGCCTTTAAACCGTCAAAAACGAACTTTTTTGCTGTGAAATACAAAAAATCTTGAAATTTCATAGTTTGCCGAAGAATCCCAGCGCGGAATCGTGCAAAATGCCGTTCGTCAGCGCTATAGACCCACCGTGAACCGTCTTTTCTCCGTTTATTGATGAATATCTTCCGCCCGCCTCCGTGACTATGCACGCCGCCGCCGCGCAATCCCAGGGTTTGTCCAACAGGTTTACGCAGACATCGAGGCGTCCGCAGGCCAGCAGTACGTATGAATAGGCGTCCATGAAGCCGTAGGTGTAGTCCCAAGCGCGGGTCAGGGCTATCAGGCCGTCTCCCAGGGGAGCGCCGGCATATTCCGTTATCCCCAGAACGCTGCCCATAGCCTCGGAGAGGGTGTTTGTCGGCGAAACGCGGATCCGTTCGCCGTCTATGAAGGCGCCTTCGCCCGCCGAGGCGTAGCAGGTGATCCCCATTGCCGGCAGGTGGATCACGCCTACCGTGGGAATGCCCCCTTCCTCCAGGGCTATCAGTGCGCTGTGCGTCGGTATGCCGCGGATGAAGGGGCGGGTGCCGTCCAGCGGGTCGACTATCCAGCGGCGCGCCGTCGTCCCGGCGTTTTCGCCCGTTTCCTCGCCAAGGAAACCGTCGCCCGGGAATTCGCTCAGCAGTATTTCGCGGATGCGTGCTTCGCAGGCCTTATCAACCTCGGTTACCGGCGAACGGTCGGATTTTTTTTCTATGTTTATAGCCGCCAGCTTCTTCAAGCCGTCAAGTTGAATCTTTCCGGCCTCTTGAGCGGCTTTGACGGCCGTGATAAGTTCTTTTCTTTGCATGAAAGCCTTATATCCTTAATTAATATCCGATATTACCAAACGTTAAATTTCTCCCTTAACACGCTTCTGGCCGCAGACGACGCCGGGTTTCTGCCGTCTCTGACGGCTATCAAGGCCGGAACCGCTCTGCGGTCGCCAAGTTCGCCCAGTTTTTTAGCCGCCCTGATTTTTGTCGCGGCGCTCGCGGAGTAGTCTAAGTCAAGTATGTAGACCGGGACCAGATCCACCTTCTTGCCGCCTTTTTGCTGTATGTAGACCGCGTTCCACCTAACCCAGTAGTGCTCGCTTGCCAGCCAAGCCTTTAACTGGCTGTTGTCGTGCAGGTACAGGCGCGTGGCGCACAGCGTTATCAGCGAGTCCGGCAGTTCGCGTTCTATCCACGCCTCTAAATATTTTATGTAGAAGGGGTGCTCCTTTCGTATCGCGTCCTCGCCGCCTTTCAGCTTTTGCACTTCGGCGAAGAGCGTTGCGGCGTCGTTGAATTTGTCGGCGCACAGGGCGGCCATAGCGTTGAACAAACTGCCGCTCAGCACGTAATTCTTGCCCTTGCCGGCAGTCAGGATGCCGGCCAGTTCGCTCGCGCTGTAGTAGTCGCATTTGTCAATGTACTCTCGGCAAACGCCGATCAGCTGCTTGCCGTCTTTGACCGTGTAACCCTTTTCCTGCGCCGCGTTCACAAGGTTGTTCCCGTCTTTTATCTTTGAACTCACGGAGGCGAAGAGCAGTATCAGCACAACGGCGGCCATAAGGGATGTGGCGCAGGTCATGGCTATTGTGATCTGCTTTTTTGAGAAGCGTTTTTCCAGCGGGCCGTAAACTTTGCCGAAGGCGTTTCGGGCGAACGGTTTGACCTTGTCTTTATATACGGCATAGACGGCGTCGGCCGCGCGGCCCGCCGCCGGCGGCATTGCCTTCTTCAGCGACCTGAGTTTACGCGCCGCCAGCGCGAAGCCGTGTTTTAACCGCTTGGCCGCGCCGTTGTTCGCCGCGCCTACGCGCATCATCCGCGTCTTGGTTTCGTGGTCGTCGCTCAGGCACCCCGCGATCATCGAGCAAAGCTCGTCCGAGTTTATTATGCGCAGGTTTCTGTCGGCGATCAGGGACATCTCCACGAATTTCACGAGATTCTCAGGGGCGTCCGCCCTGAGTTCGCGTACCGGCTTGTAGTTGCAGCTCAGCGTCGCGAAGAAGGTGGCCTGCACGGTTTCGCGTATAAACGGGTGGGTTCCGGTGAGCATCTCGTAGAGCACGATGCCGAAGGAGAAGATGTCGGAGCGGGCGTCCACCTCAAGGTCGTCAATCTGTTCGGGCGACATATATCCGGGCGATCCCACCGCCGTGCCGCTCTGCGTGATGGCCGCGTGGGGCGACTTCACCACCCCGAAGTCGGCGAGTTTCGCTATGCCGGACGATTCGTCGATAAGGATGTTCGCCGGTTTGATGTCGCGGTGGACTATGCCCATGCCGTGCGCGTGGCGCATAGCCGCGGCGATGTCCCCGGCGATACGCAGTATCCGGTCAAACGGCAGAGGCGTTTTTTGCGCTATGAGCCGGTCTAAGTGCTCGCCCGAAACGTACTCGAAGGCGATCCAGGGCGCGCCGCCCTCCTCCCCGGCATCGTAGATGGAGACGATCGAGGGGTGGTTGAGCATGGCGCACGCCTGAGCCTCGACGGCGAAGCGCTCCAGAAACTCGCGCTGAACCGCCGGCTCGATGTTGCGGTCGGTGGGGATGACCTTCACCGCCACGCGGCGCTTCAGGATAGGGTCCTCGGAGAGGTACACCCGCCCCATGGCCCCTTCGCCCAGAAGCCTGATAACCCGGTAGCGGCCGAAGCTCTTAGCGCCCGCGCCGTCGCCCTGATCCGCGTCTTTTTCGGTATGCCGTTGCATTTTTTAAAGATAAATATTGCGCACGGGCCGCGGGGCTATTATTTTTATAGACAGCCGTTCAGCAGTCCTCTCGTTGTAAGCGTCGTCAACCCGCCGCCGGCGGGTCGAAGTCGTTTCGGACGGGCAGCGTTCAAGCGCCCTCGAAAAATCTCTCATAGTACAGCTGTTTTCTCGGTATTCGCTGACGTTAAAACACTCCGCCGGCGCGGGCTTGATCCGTGTCGCGCGTGTGTCGTCTTTGATTTTTATCTGTTAACTTTAACAAAGAACGGACGCCCGTTATGCGCCTAAAATCCATTATCCGCGCCGCCTCCGCGGTCATTTCTATCGCTTCGGCGCTGACCGCCCAATCCCCCGGCGTCGTCATCACCGAACTCCACCGCGACCCCTCCGCCGGCAACAAGACCGCCATACCCGGCGGCTACAGCCACTCCTTCGCGGAGATCGCCAACTTCGGCAGCGACACCTTCTTCTTCAAGAACGTCTTCCTGACGAACGGCAAGGCGGTTGACTCGATCAGGCTCTTCGACGCCCCCGTCGCCGGGCACGAATCGTGCCGCTTCGACGCCGCCTACCTGCCTCCGGGCGGCATAGCCGTAGTTCTGCCGCAGAACTACCCCGCCGGTTTGGAGGCCGCGCCGTCGTCCGCCCACCCGATAGCGGACGGGACGGTTTTGCTCACCGTGAACCGCAAGAACCTCTGCGGCGGGCTGGCCAACGACGACGGTATCGCGCTCTACAGGGGGACGCGGTCGCAGATCGATTCGCTGATAGACCTGGCCGCCGACCCGGGAGTCTACGTCTCCGCCCCGCTCTCCGGGAAGATCGCCCTGAGCCTGAAACAGCCCAAGGGCGTCTCGGTAGTCCCCGCGTCGCTCGCGCTGGGCAATACTCCGGGCAACAGGCGATACATCCTCTCCACGGCCGCCCCGCTGACCCCTGGCCGGTACGAGGCGTTCTCGGACGGCGTCTTGATAGAGTATTCGGCGGAGATGTTCTTCGGGACGCTGGAGTGCTCCGTCGCGGCCGTCTTCGTTACCGCTGACGGCAAGAACGCGGCGTGGCGTCTCTATTCCCGCCCGTCAAGCGACGGCGGAGCGGAGGAGGAGGCCGGCAGAGGCGTGTTCGGGGATCAGCGCCTATATTTGCTGACAATCAATATCGACCCCAAACCGCGCAACTACGTTTTCGAGATCGCGACCGCCAACGGGCGGACAATCTCTGTACCCATCGACCTGTCGGGTTTCTGGGCCGCCGCCGGAAGCCTCCGCGTGACCGAAATCTACCCGCGCGGATCAGCGAAAAACGGCCAGCCGGATTGGTTCGAAGTGCAAAACGTCTCCCCGGCCGGAGTCAACATGAACGGATGGATGTTCGGCGGGCCTAACGATACCGCCGCGCTCGCCGCGTCCGACCTCATCCTGCCGTCAGGGCAATTCGTCGTGGTAACGAAAGACACAGCGGCAATGCGTAGCAAGTACCCGAACATCCCGATGATGATAAAGCCCGCCCATTGGATCGCTCTGAACAACCAAAACGACACGCTATGCCTTTTATCGCCGCTTGGAACGGCGGTCGACATGGCCGTCTACCGAAGCGCCTGGTTCGGCAAAGGCGGCTGGACGACCCAATCCCTGGAACGCGTATCCGGCGCCGGCAACGGCCGCGATTCCGTCTCCTGGACGCTCTGCAGCAACCCAACGCCCGGATTCCCCGGCAACGCGGAGGTATGGCGGTCGGTAAGCGCGCCGTCTATGGAAATAGGCCCCACACCCTTCCGCCCCAACGGAAAGAAGGTCGACAGCTTCCTGTCAATCCGCCTGAAAGCCCCGCCGAACTACCGCGTCAAGGTGAAGATACTCGCGTTCAACGGAAAGTTAATGAAAACGTTTACGGATGAGAAAGAATTGATAATGTGGAACGGAAAGACAGAAAAATCCCGCTACGCCCCGCCCGGCCCGATATATGTGGTCGCGGAGTTCACATCGACGGGCGGGAAAAAAGTGACAATACGGAAAAATACTATCTTGTGGAGATAATTTGAATTTGAATTGGATTTTAATGATAAGGAGCATACAGATGTCGGTATCAATAATCTCAACACGTCTATTAAGACACGCGGTAATGATGATAATCCCATTCCTCGTTATCACAAACACAATATTTGCCGGCCCCCGCGACCCGTTCCCCATGGGCTGCTCCATGGCATCCCAAGGCGCGATTGCCGATCCAGACGGAATCACAGGCCGCGAACCGTGGGAATCCGCCGCCATCTACCGCGACACCCTGCGCTACGGCGTCTCCGGCGCGGCGCTCTCCTACCACGGCGGCGGCTCCGTGTCGCAATACGCTATAGGCGGTTTCGGACTGGTCGGCCCGCTAGTCGGGAAATTGTTGATAACGCACCTCGACGCCCTGGACGTCTACTATGAACAGACGATAGGGATATCCGTCGGCAACTGCCGCAAGCACTTGTCCTACAGTATAGACGCCCGCCTATACCGGCTCGGACTCTACGGCAGTTCGGAGGACACCCGATCCTCATTGAGCGCAGGCGCCGCCGTCTGCCTCCGCACCCGTCTGATAATCGCCGACGCCGCGATAAGCGGCGTAACCGTAATGAGCGCCGACGCCGAGGAAGCCGACGCGCCGCTGTCCGTCGCCGTCCGCCTCTGCACCGTGAGAAACCGCTACGGAACACAGGGGGCGATGATACGGATCACGCCGTCGGACGAGTCGCCGCTACGGTTCGTCCTGGCCCAAGAGTACAGAATAGGCGCCATGTTCGCGGTATCGGCCTCAATAGCCTCCAACCCCGTAATGATCGGCTTCGGGATAACTGTGGACAAATCCCCGCTATGCGGCGGCGCGGCGGTGGTAAACCACCCGGATCTTGGATGGTCAAGCGGGGTGACAGCGGACTGGAAGGGGCGCTGAGATGCGGGAAGAAAAACATTTGCGTTTTGACGCGGAAAGTAGTATATTAAATACGGTGAGTTCGCCCATAGAACACGGTCCGCATAGCGGGAAAGGTGAACCGTGGGCGATTTCGCGATATAATAAGCCGCTAACCCATAGACAGCAAGCGCTTTTAAACCGGTTAACGGAGTACGGCAGTAGCGCGGATGTCAAGAAGAGCGATGTTTCAATGATGGATTTGGCCGCGCTTACCGCAAAGACCGGAGTAGAATTCGCGATGTTTACGCGAGGTCCGAGGCGATTGATTGTGCGCGGAAACACCGGTACTGTGAATATCGACCAAAGTAAAGCGGCCGATATGAATGCGCGGGGGTACAGGTGGAGCGGACATACTCACACAAAAGGCGTCATTCCGTCCGGGGGTGATAAAGAAATTTTGAGGCAGTTCGGACAAACTTTGAGTTCTATATACGATGTTGATGGTAATTTTGATTTTTTCGGTAAAACTTAGATAGGAGCGGTACAATGTACAAAGGTAGCACGATAATTAGGGACTATGCAAGAGCGATAGAAGAATTTTGCGCGAATAACGCTCTATCCGCGAGCAAAGTTTTTGATTCTTGGAAATCGTGGAACGACAAGGCTGGACACGTATACATATTGGGCGACGGCGACCCCGAAAGGGCGAAACTCGGATTGGCCGACAATGTCCCCTTACCGATCGCGTTGGAAATCTATCTCGAAAACGGCAAACTCCGCTTCGAGCAGACCGAGCACACGCGCAAGTATTTGGGCGTGGCGTAAGAAAGGAACACAATATGGCTGTAAAAACTGCTGCAAAGGCGCCGACCACGTTAGACGAGGCTATGCTGCTGATGACCACCAGTATAGCCGATATGTCTAAAAAAATGGCTGAATCGCGGGCGGAAACCGATAGGGCGATTCAACGGTTATCCGATAGAATAGAACAAATGTCTATCGAAGCCGAAAAAAGAGCTCAAGAGGCCGACAAAAGAGCTGTCGAAGCCGAAAAAAGAGCTATCGAAAGAGCTATCGAAGCCGACAAAAGAGCTCAAGAAGCCGACAAAAGGCTTGAAAAGTTACGCGAGGACCTAGAACTGGTAACCTCCAACTACGGCGGTATCGGAAGAGGGTTGGGACAGCTCGTGGAACTTATAGTCGTTCCTAAAATACGCCTCGACATCAACAAGTTCGGTCACGATTTTAAACGCACACGGACAAACAAAATCTTTCGCCTAAATCGCCATATACCCGGCCGCAAAGAAACAACCATTGAAGTCGATCTCTTCCTATACAACGGCACGGAAACGATGGCGGTCGAGATAAAAACCAGCCTCTCGGTACAAGACGTGGAAAAACACATTAACCAACTGAAAAAACTGCGTAAATACGAAGAAGAGACCGATATGCTCGGCAAAAAACTCTACGGGGCGATGGTCGGGGTGTTCGTGGATTACCACGCGCGTAAATTTGCGATGAAAAACGGGCTGTACATTTTAGAGATCATTGAAGAAGAAGATCGGTTGAAAACATCGGCGCCGAAACGGGCGCGGGCTTGGTAGTGGGCGGTTGGCTGCGCCTTCCGCGCCGCGCACTCAATCTTGCAGACACCGCACGGACTGGCCCTCTTGCTTAGTCGCTGTTTCCTCGCCGAAACGGGTGCCGCTCAAATACCGGTAGTAGTTGAAGTATTTACCGCTCTCCGTGGACGTCCACCAGACGGCTTTGATACCGCCGAAACCGTCGTATTGGTGACGGTAGCCGCCGGGCAGAGCCGAAAAACCGTAATCATCCGTTCCTTTATCCTTTTGCCAATCATCGCTTGTAGATTTCAGCTTTTTCGCCGCCTCTTTTTCGCCTATTAAATCAACCAAATAACCCCATTCTTGTCTGCTCGGCAAATGCCATCCGTACGGACAAACTCTCATAGCGACATTGCCGTCATACAATAAGCCGTATTTATCGCAATTGGAACTGTTGTTGCCGTAACACCAAACATTACCGGTTTGCGGACGGTAACTCAGATTTTCCGCCATCCACGTCATACCGCCTATTTTCACCGTATTGTATCTTTTACCGTCTCTGGCATCGGTAAACGGCGGCGTCTTTTCAACAAAAGGCATCGCGCTTATCGTAAACCGCGCCTGTTGCGGCGGCATTGCGTTTACAGAAGCCACGCGGATAGTCAGGTTATCGCTTATATCGTCCGCCCTGACTCCCTTGAAGGTCACGGTACTCACGCCGCCGCCCGTAGCCGCAATGGTGAAGCCGCCTTCTTTATTGCTTTTGATAGTGATACCGGGATTTTGCTTGATCGTTTGGCTGCCGATCACCCGGCCTTGCTGGTTTACCAATTCAAAGACCGCCGTAATGTCGTACTGCTTCTTTGTATCCGATATAAAGGGATTTACGCCGGACACGCCATCACGCGGCCATTTCGCCAGACCCCATTCGTTTTTCCTATTCGCGGCGTTCAGCCCGTCCAGCACCGTCTTAACAGCCTGAGCCGCCGCGCTAAGCGTTTGTTCCGCCGCGACGAACCAGGCCCTGTTGACAGTAAGTTTCATCTTTATGCCGAGGTCGGCGGTTTCCGCCTGATAGTTAACGCCCACCGTCTTGATGTCGGTAAAATAGGCGAGAGTATACGGCGGATCGGCGGCGCCGGCCATAATCCTCGCAATCATCTCGTAATTAGCCACCTCCGTCTCCTTGAGGCGAGCCACCCAATTCTTCCGCCACTGTATATCGTTCCGCACATCGGCGCCGACGTTCCCGCTTGAAATATTCGCGGCCACGACCGACGACCGCTTTACCGCTTCGTCCAGCGCCGGATTGATGCTCGCGGCTTGATAATAGTAACTGAGCGCCGCGACCTCCGTACCCGCCCTCTGCGCGGTAACGCCCTTGGCGAGCGCCGTCCGCGCCGACACCTGGCTCGCCTCCGCCGCCCCCGCAAGCTCCCGCCGTGCCTTCTCCGTAAGCTCCACGCCCAGCTTTTGAAGCAACTCAAGCGAGGCGCGACGTATGCCCGTCAGGTTGTCCAACTCGGCAAAACTAAACGTTCCCGAATACGCGGCGACCGTCATCTTGTCGCTTGTCGAAGTAACGCTCATCTTGATATTGTAACCCGCGGCCGTTTGGGTTACGCTTCCGGTCAGGAAGTGGCTCGTAGGCGCTAAACGCCCCAGCGCAATGTCCTGTTTTGCCGCCGCGTTGTCGTCGTAGGCCTCGGAGAGAAGTTTGACGTATATATCGTCCAAACGCTCCCAGTCTAATATGGAAATGGCGGAGTAATTCGAGAAGTTGCTGACGAATTCGCCTTGCACGAGCGCGGGAATGTAACTCCGGTCAGACGCTAGCCCGGTCGATTGCGGGACGTATATGGTTAGGCTGATTCCTTTGCCGCCGTTGCCGGTATAGTTTTGGGCGGAGGGGGAGGATGCGAAAGCCGTTAGGATGACCGCCATAAGTGTTGTGACGGCTTTAACGGCGCGGGGCGAATGAGTTTTGTGGTTCACGATTTTACTCCTGTTGATTATGCCGATTTGCCGCCGCGCCGCGCTTTGATTATTGGACGCAACGAACCGAACAACCTCGGCCCACATTAGAGTAAGGAAACACAGCATAATAACCACCACAC
>Ga0268262_10004547_pt1 | contig 14284 bp, 18 predicted proteins | sample TergutNc150P3_FD_190354 | JGI IMG/M metagenome (GOLD analysis project Ga0268262, IMG submission 190354) | Nasutitermes corniger P3 segment gut microbial community from laboratory colony in Florida, USA - Nc150 P3 (SPAdes) (version 2) | ecosystem: Host-associated > Arthropoda: Insects >... | reverse complement strand
TTGTTTGAAAAGATATAGGGCGGGAGTTAATTTCGTCAGGGCATAAAAAAAGCGGTATAGAGTAAACTATACCGCTCTGGGGAGTGAAGGATTCGAACCTACGAAGGCTGAGCCAACAGATTTACAGAAATCCTTTTCCCTACACAACCAAACTCATATTTATCAATACAACCCATTTTAACCCCAAAACATAAATAAAGTCAAGTTATTTCTCACATCTAAACACATTCAATTTTTTTGAAACCCATATTTTAGTGCCAGTTTTAGTGCCAGTTTTAGTGCCAGTTTTAATGCCATTTTTTAAGCCAACGTATTGAAAATCTGTTGGCTCACATTAATTTAATCGACAAAAAAGACTACTTCTCCGCAAGTAGTCTTTTTTTTGCTTTTTCGGTTTTGCCTTACGGATAAAATTTCCGCTCGGTGCATAATTCTAAATCTTTTGTTATGACTTCGATTAGTGCGTCTCGGACTTTTCCTACAATTTGTCCGCTGTAGGTTATGTTATTATCAGTTGGGTTTACTTTGTTGATTAATTCCATTATCGAATTGTCTATAAAATCTTGTTGGTCTAGTTCTTGTCTTGTGAATTCTCGGTCAATATCATCATACCTAAAACACATAAAAACCCCCTCGATTTGAAATTACCCCCGAACTGGTCGGGGGCTGTTATTATTATATATTAACTGTTTTTTTGAATTGTTTTGCAAGGGCTTGCGGTGATACTTTTTCAAACTTAATCCTGTCGAAGCGGTCGGCACATCGTAAAAACCAATTTTCTTGCCTGTCGCTCAATCCTTCTTCTTTGAATTTCGCTAACCATTCGTTAATGTTCATTTCGGGTTCGGAAAATACTATATCCTGTATTTTCTCGCCGTCTTTTAATCTTTGTTTCCAAGATTTTTTTTCTGTCGTTTCCTTTTTCATTTTCTAACTCCTCAAAAAAATATTTCCCCCTCATACGAGGGGGATTTTTTGTTATGCCGCTAATTCATTCCTTATGGTTGGATTTTCTTCTAAATACCTGTACCAAGTATTTGAGATTTCCTCTAACGCATACCAAGCGAAAACGTTATAGAGCGTTACCGAATTAGTATAATTTCTGTTATTACCCCATAACGCCTTCCCTATTTCCGATGGCGTGGGCTTTTCGCTGTTACGAAATACGCCGAAATTTTGAACCATAGAAATTATGTCCGTTCCTAATTCTTCGGCTGTGCGTTCTATGTGGTTTGCTATGGCTGTGCGGTTTTTCTTAAAAAACGCTATTGTTTCGCTGTAATAAATAAAACCGCTTATTCCGACATTAGCACCATATTCCGCACAATTTACAAACTCGGTTGAAATTTCTTTTACCGCTTCGCTTGAACCATTTAACGAATAGCCTAACGCCTTAATGACATTATTTACTGTCCGTTCCGAAAATGTAGAATTACGAGATATGTAATTCCGCATTTTTTTGATGTTGTTAATTTTCATTTTGATACCTCACTAAATAAATCTTTTTGACCGCTGTCGATGACAAGCGGAATTTTGCGGCTGTCGGGGTGTGCCCGATAAAGACAAAAAATGTAGTATTTCATTTCTCGCTTATTAGGAAAAATGCGGTAATGATTAAGAACCGATTTTTCAAAAATTGGAATTTTTGTGCAAGCGGCTGACGTTGTATTAATCTCAATTTTTTCTAGTTTCGGTTTTCCCTGTGTTAATGAAAAACTAACCTCGACCCGATAGTGTGTAGACATATTCTTTCACCTCACGATTAGCCCGATTTGTTATCGGGCGGATATGGATTGCATACGCAAACCATGAAACCCAAAACCGCCGCATTGTTTTGCCCCACAGACGGCGGTGCATGGGGGCTCACACCTGCCGCCCCCGTGCCGCCGTCTGGGGGGCAAAACACCCTGCCAACCTAACCGCCCTAAAAAACCGACTTTGCGCCAGGTATGCCATGTAGAGAGGTGGCAAAAAGGTTTACACAACAGACAGGAATAAATACCCCGACCCGAAGGGTTGGCATGGCTTTTGCTTGGCTGTAGCGTTCTTATTCCCATTGCAAAAGCCATGCCAAAGGGGTTTTAGCGAATAAATGACTTGGTGCTTGAATAAATGCGGAAGTTTACGAAGTAAAAAGATTTGAAAAAAAATGGCGTTAGCCATTTTTTGACCGCACACTGTAGCGAAATGAGATGAAAACTACCTGCTTTCAGGTAGTTTTTTTTTGCCCAAAAATTCTATTTTTTTTCCCCTTCAACTTGGACGAATTCCAAACTATCGGTTTTTTTCAGGCGGCGTTATTTTTTGTATTACAGCTGTAAAACGCTGTAATTAATTTGGGGGGCTGATATGCAAGACGATGAGAAAAAGGCTGATTTATTAACCAGAAAAGAGGCGGCGGTGTTTATCGGGGTTTGTGAGAACACTTTGGATAAACTGGATATTCCACGGACTAAAGTAAGGCGAAGGATATTTTTTAAGCGTGAAATACTGCTCAAATGGATTGACGACCATACCGAGAAAACAAGGAAATAATTATGGATTATCAAAAAACAAAGAATATGATTGAAAAGTTGATTTCTATTGCTGATACTTTGAAATATGGCACGGCTTCGGTTTTGATTAAAAAACATGATGGGCGTGTAGTACAGGTATCCTACACTACGCAAGAGCATACCAGAGAACAAAAGAATGAATACCCGATAGACGAATAAAAGCACGAAAATAGAGAAAAACAGGCTACTTGCTCGCAAGTAGTCTTTTTTTTTGTTCAAAATTCTAACTTTTTTTACCCTTCAACTTGTACGAATTCCAAACTATCTAAAAAGTTCTTTGGAGTGGATATTTTAAGCATGATACAGGACATGGATAAGGTTATCGAGGAAGCGAAGGCTGATATATTGCCTTTTGAAAGTTGGGAACGGCTTAAAGGAGAAACTACTCTTGCTTATGCGGCTTTTTGTGCTTTTAGGGATTTGGGGGGTGAACGTAGTATCCGTAAGGCTGTGGAGACTGTAGAAAACGATGAGGCTTTACGCATGAAGCGTTATAACGTGTGGCGTGGGTGGTCTACCCAATTCAAATGGCGTGAAAGGGCTGCTGATTATGACCGCTATGTCGAGAAACTTAAACAAGCGGAATTGCGGAAAACGATTGAGGCACAGGGAGAACAACATCGAGAAGTTACAGGAAAAATGCTAGATGTTGTGAAAAAGAAACTTGACACAATGAACCCTGCCGATTTATCGCAGGGCAATTTGACCGAATGGGTGCAGACCGCTATTAAGGCTGAACGTGAAGCGGCTGGATTAGTTGCGAGTAACGGAAAGGCTGAACCGAAACAGGGCGAATTGAATTTTGTCTCTGACTTTCAAGGACTTTAGAATATGGGTACTTCGGTGGTTTTTAAGCCTACAACGATACAGCGTAAAGCGTTGGCACTTCTGAAAAGCGGTGCTAAACATATTTTGCTTTACGGCGGATCACGTTCAGGGAAAACTACTGTTCTTGTTATGGCTATTATTTTTCGGGCTTTGATGTACGCAGGTAGCCGTCATTTAATTTGCCGTTATCGGGCTAAGGACGCTCGTTCTTCTGTTCTGCGTGAGACGCTTATTCCGTGGCTTGATAATACTGTCGGGAAAAATGGGTACTACTACTTGGCACATGAAAGTATGATTACGCTTTTTAACGGCTCGGAAATTTGGATTGGCGGTTTGGGGGATAGAGAGCAAGCGGATAAAATTCTTGGACACGAATACTGCACTATTTATTTTAATGAGATTAGCCAACTTTCTTATATCGCCGTTACTACGGCTTATTCAAGATTGGCTATGAGGGTTAAGGGTTGTAGGAACTTATTTTTTTATGACTGTAATCCGGGAAGTCCTTTACATTGGGCTTATAAAATATTTGTGCTTAAAAGGATTTTCTTAACTGGCGAACCTTTGGAAAAACCTGAACTATACGAAGCTATGTTACTTAATCCCGAAGATAACAGGGAAAATTTACCCGATGATTATATTTCCGACATTTTGGACGTGTTACCTGAAAAACAAAAGGCAAGGTTTAGAGATGGGCTTTGGGTTAAAGCGGAAGGCGTTATATACGACAAGTTTGATGAAACGATGATTATAAAGACCGAAGATTTGCCAAAAGAGTTTGACAGATTTGCGGCAGGGCAAGATTTCGGGTTGAATATTACTTTTGTAAAGATTGGTTGGGTTGGCGATGTGGTTTATGTGCTTGACGATTACGGAGCGTTCAACATGACTACGCAATCTTTTAATGAGGAATTAAAGGCAAGGGGTTTGTTTGAAGGGCAACTTTTCCCTGCTTATTGCGACCCTGCCGGCGGTGAAAGAATACAAGAGGTTACAGGCGGCACTAAAGCGAATAACAGCGTTGACAGCGGTATTGATTATATAAACGCAAAAATAGAACGGCGGCAATTTTTTGTTTGTGAAAGATGTACAGGGGTTTTGTCTGAAATATGGGATTATTGCAGAGACGAGGCAGGGGAAATTGTAAAGGTAAACGACCATTACCTTGACGCTTTGCGTTATGCGATATTCACGGATATTCAACAAGGGGTGATTTTATCGTGAATATATTTAGCAAGATACTAAACCGAAAGCGAACAAATAACAGCCCGAAGAATGGTAAAGGATTAGTAGAAAAAAGTATAAATACTAATACAAATTCCTTGACTTCGGACGATGATTTTTTTACTTTTAATATGGAACATTGTGTAAACAACTCTTATTTTCTCAACGCTTGGGTAAATATTGCTATCAATATTTTAATACGAAATATTGCAAGAGCAGATTTTACAATCAAAAACGGAGGCGATGATGTAGAACATGGATTTATTTATGAACTATTTAGAAGACCTAATCCTTCTTTAAGCCGATATGACCTGTGGAAAGAAACTGCGGCTTGGTGGTTTCTTGAAGGAGAGGCGTTTTGGTGGTTTGGCAGTGATTATTCTGGGGGACTGCCTAAAGAAATATATGTTCTCGACCCTAGAAAAATGCGACATGAGGGAGAATTACAAGGCAGTATTGCCTTTGATTATATAAACAAGCCTCGCCGTTGGTTCTACCATTGCGGTACAGAACTAATACCTATTTTATCCGATGAATTAATCCACTTTAGAGAGTTTAACCCATATAATCCTATCCGTGGGGTTAATCCGCTTGTTTCGCTTGCTTTGGAATTAGAGCAAGACTATTACGCAAATAAAGCCAATTCAACATTACTTAAAAATAATTCGATACCGCAAGGAATATTAAAAACAGAACAAACTTTAAGACCAGAAGAAGCAGACCAACTTGAACGCCGTTGGGAGAGTAAATACGGAGCGGTTAAGGCAGGGCGTAAAATCGCTGTGTTGGGCAAGGGAACGGAATTTAAGCCTGTTACTTTTACGCCTGACGTTCTTAAACTTTTTGAATTAAAAAAATGGAACTTGTACACGATTTTAGCAAAGTACGGAATACCGCCTAGAGTGGCAAATATTGGCGATAAAATAAATTCTTTTTCGGGCAAAGATACTGCGGAGCAACATTCGGCGTTTTGGAAATATACGCTTATCCCGATACTTCGGCAATTTGAGCAGATTTTAGAAACACAATTTTTTATCCGATTTGGATTAAAAGAACGTGGAATATTTGACCTTTGGGATATACCAGAACTGCAAGATAACGAAGACCAACAGAGCAAGCGAGATATTGCGGAAATAACAGCAGGGATTAAAACGATAAATGACGTATTAAAAGAACGTGGCAAAGATACAAAGCCGTGGGGCGATGTTTGGTATAAACCGCAAAATTTAATACCTGTTAATCAATCTAAAGAAAAGGGAGTTAAAGGCGAATAACTATGTCGGGCGGTACACTGGTTGTTAGCCGTGCGGTTAATAACCACAAATATTATAAAGAACGATTGGAAAACAAGGGCATAAAAAATGTTTATGTAACTGATGTAGAAAAGGACGGATTGAATTCAATTATTAATAAAATGAAACCTGATTTAATGATAATGGGGGCAAGATTTTATCAATGCTCTACGCCGTATATGATGGGTTTGATTAAAAAAGATTTTTGCAATTTGAATATGGCGGCTGTTTGCTATGACGAATACCCTGTCGAATTGGGAGTGTATTTTATTGTGAACGGCGTTAATTCATATTTCAATATGTTTGAAGGTATCGAACAATTTAATTTAGGATTTGAAAATATTTTATCAGGAAAAGTATTTATTTCTGAAATTGTACAAAAAAGAATTGCAGGGCGTGAAGTTAGTTTAATTCCTGCAATAGAAATTTCACAGACGAAACTCGAAGTTATACGCTGTATGTGCAATGGTTTTACCAAAGAAGAAATTGGGCATACTTTGTATTTATCTCCAAGTACAGTAGGAAATTACAAGGAAGAAATATACAGGAGTTTGAATGTCCGTAATGTTTTTGAATTAATAAAAACGGCTTTGAGACTTAATTTTATTACCAAAGATGAATTAGTTTTTTGTCATAAAAATAATGACTTAAAACCTTTTAGAAGAAAAAAAACATTAGGGGGAAAAAATGTTATTAAGAACAAAGAGTGGAGAAATTAAGCAGGGGGATACTTCCTTACTGCTTGATTTTCTAGGAGTGAAAAAAGAAACGGCAGGGGTTCAAAAAGTAACCGCCGATGTGGAACTTATCGCTTGCGTTCCGTTTCTTCTTACGGCTGACACGGAGACGGATAAAGGTTATCCGTGGACTTTAAGCACTTATGACCTTGACCGCTATGGGGAACGGATAGACCCGAATGGTTGGGATTTTAAGGCTTATATGAAAAACCCGATTGTCGAGTGGGCACACAGGTACGATATTCCTGCAATAGGAAAGATTGAAACGCTTGCCGCTGATGAAAAAGGCTTACACGGCGTTGTTATTTTTAACAGCAAAGAATACGACGCTTTCGGTTGGAGCATTGGGGAGCGTGTGAAGAACGGCGTTATTCGGGCAGGTTCTGTCGGCTTCCGTATCATGGAGATTGAAATTCCGTCAAAGGAAGACAGCAAGGACGGAACGAGTTTAATTTTCCGTAAACAAGAACTTTTGGAATTCAGCATTTGTAATGTACCTGCTAATCCGTTTGCTTTAGCGAAAACTATTGAAACAAACAAAACGGAAACAACACAAGAATTAGGCTATTCGTCATTTTGGAATAGTTTAATAAATAACAATTAGGGGGAAAAAGTTATGGACGAACTTTTGAAAGACATTAGACAAAAATTGTCTAACATGAAGAAAATCGAGTTGACAGGTTTTACTAACACGGAAACCGCAACGGCGTATTTTCAGGAAAAGGAAGTTATCTTAGAGGGGATAGTTAAAACACTGGAGACTATCACTGTGCAAGAGACTACCGAAATGGAAGCGTTGAAAAGCACGATTAAGTCAATGCGTGAAGAAATTAAGGGGCAAGCGAAAAGCCCCAGAGAGTTATCACGGCGTGAACTGCTTTACAACTTGGGCAAGGGTATTGCTGCGGCATGGACTGGCAACCACAAAACGCTTTCGGAATTGGCGTTTTCGCCTAACATGAAAAGCGAGAATTGGACTAACCCCAAAGATGTATCATGGGGCGATAAAGGTTTTGTTATCAATAAGGCGGCGTTGGGCGACCCTATGGGAAATATGACACCGAGCAATGAGCAATACCTTATCAATCCGATTTATGAAACGGAAATCATGACGGAAGTAGCCAAAAAATCCGTAATGATGAACCTTGTCCGTCATCGCCCTATGGCTGGTCCTTCAATATTTCTTCCTACAAGGGACAGGGGCGGCGTTCAACTTCACTGGCTGACCGCTTACGGACAAAAAATAGAAGGGAGCAAGCCTAAAGGGGCGGAACGTGTAGAATTGAAAGCCTACACTCTGGCAGGCTATATTCCTTGGTTTGATGAATTTGAGGAAGATGTTTTTGTCGATTTGGGGGCAATGTTCATTGACGAGTTTGTCGAGACTTACGGACAGGAATTCGACAGGCAATGTTTGCTTGCCGATGATGACCCATTTACAGGGGCTATGATGTGTTCCGACGTTACGGAAGTAGCGATTAAGGGAAACACCATTGAAGATTTAACATGGAAGGATTTTAGAGACGCTGTTTATAAAGTCCCTGCCGAAGAACGCAAAGACTGCTGTTGGTTTATCAATGAAACTGTGCTTAACCATATCGCAAATATCGAGGACACGACAGGCAGACCGATTTGGAGATGTCCGACAGAAGCAATGCCGGGACGTTTAGACTTGTATCCGTATCATGAAGTTTCGATACTGCCGCAGATTGCGGATATTGGGGCTAATGAAATGTTTGCTATTTTTATGAACCCTAAACGGATACAGCACGGAAACCGCAGAGGGATTGAACTTAAAAAGTTTGACCAGACTACGGAAAGCCTTGAATACGGCGAATTATTTTTGCGTTTCCGCAAGAGAGACGGCTTCCTTGTAACCAGACCGAAGGGGAACATGGTTGTATTAAAAACTAAAGCAACCTAAATAAAAATGCCGTCCGTTTATCTACGGACGGTTTTTCTTTTTATAAAGAGCGTTATTTGAAATAACAAGGGAAGGATTTAATATTTTGGTATGATATATGGGGGCGTTACGGGGGGTGTCCCCCCGTATCGGGGGTAGCGGAAAAGCCGAAGGCTTTGGAGCGTAGGGGGTGTCCCCCATATATTATTTTATAAACCTTATTTGGATTTAGGGCGTTGCTTGCCTTTCTGCCTTGCCTTTGTCTGTGCTTTAGGCTGTGATTTTGCCTTTGCGGTTTTGGTTGTTTTTTTGGTGTTCAACTTTATATCTCCTTTTAATTTATTTTTATCTGTGTATTCTGCAAATATACGAGTTACAGTGCTGACAAAATACTTTGGGTTTTCTTTCATTATCATTCTATTGCATACTTCAATACATTCATCACAAATACATATTTTTGATGGTGGGTCTAATGCAATAAGCCTGTAAGAATTAACAGCGGATTTACCGCAAAATGAGCATTTTAGATTTGGGTCAAAAACGGTCTTTTTAAGCGGCTTTTTTTTAGCGGCTTTTGGCTTTGGCGTATTTTTTAACATTTATAGAGAATATCATAATTTTGAAAAAAAATAAAGTTTACAAAAATAATAAGAAAATCGGTATAAAGGCTTGACACTATACTATTGTATAGTATAATTATAATATGGCAAAAACTACAGGATTTGCGTCTCCGGCACAAGGATATGAAAATACTACTATTGACCTCAATGGGCTTCTTGTTAAAAATCCGCCTGCGACTTTTTTCTTTAGGCTTGAAAGCGGTGATATGAAAAAATTGGGGTTGGCTAAAGGGGCTTTGTTGGTTGTTGACAGGTCGAAAAATCCTACGCCTGATGATTTGGTTTTGATTGTTCATGAGAATAGATTTTTATGCCGTCTTATGAGTAAAGATAATAACAATATTATTTTTACAAACGGAAAAAATAATATTGTCCCGATTACCGATGATACGGTTATTATCGGAGTTGTTACCGCCGCTATTCAGGAATTTAATAAATGATAATGCACGTTGACGGCAATTCGTTTTACGCCGCTTGCGAGCGTGTTTTTCGCCCTGATTTATTACATAGCCCTATTGCGGTATTAAGTAATAATGACGGAATTATTATTGCCTTAAACGCTGAATGTAAGGCGTTGGGGTTTCAGAGAGGGGACGTATTCTTTAAGGTTAAAAGCAATTTGGAAAAAAGAGGGGTTGCGGTTTTTTCTTCTAACTACACACTCTACGCCGATATGTCCGCAAGGTTAAATGTGATTTATAACCGCTTTGCTCCCGATGTCGAGGTGTACTCAATTGATGAAAGTTTTTTGTTTTTTCCTGATTGGAACAATACGGATTATTATGATATTGGCTTGGAGTTAAAAAATACCGTTACTAAAGAGACAGGTATTCCTGTATCGGTTGGAATTGCACCAAACAAGGTTTTAGCGAAGATGTGTAATAAATTGGCGAAAAAAAGAGGCGGCGTTTGCGACTGGAGTAAACTAAATAAAGATGAAGAATTACAGAATTATCCTGTCGGCGATATTTGGGGGATAGGACATTCAAAGACGGAATTTTTAAGGAAGCATGGGATTACTACGGCATTAGGATTAAAAAATTATCCTTTGTGGAGAGCGAAAGACAATTTGACTATTACAGGTTACAAGATTGTACAGGAGTTAAACGAAGTTAGGGCTATTGATAAAATTGAGGAAGCACCCCGACAAGTTGTAATGGTGTCTAGGAGTTTTCAATCGCCTGTTTATGAATTATGTGATATTATTACGGCGTTGTCGGAATATACGCAAGAGGCTGTACAAAGAATAAGAAACGAAGGGTTATCATGTAAATATGTAAGTGTCTACCTGATGACTAACGCCTACTCCGAAGGGGAACAATATTTTAATCAACTTACAGCGGAACTGCCTTATTTGTCGGCTTATCTTCCCGAAATACAGGCTGTTGCCAATGAGTTATTAAGAAGAATTTACCGCCCTGATTACAAATACAGAAAAGTAATGATTGGTTTGACTGGCTTGGCTTTTGACAATAATCCGCAGTTGGATTTATTTGATTTAGGTTATAACCGCAGTAAGGAATTTGAACCTCTGATGAAAGCCTTTGACGCTATTAATGACAGATATGGAAGGGGTACTATTAAATTGGGTTGCGGATTAGTAGGGAAAAAACCAAAAGATGATGAAGGTTTAGCGTGGGCAATGAAGCGAGATTATCTTTCGCCGTGCTATACTACTGATATAAAACAAATACCTTTGGCATTTTAGAGGAATTATGGGAGAATTATTGATTGGTACTAGCGGTTATGATTACCCTGATTGGAAGGGGGGATTTTATCCTATTAGTCTTGCTCGTACAAAGTTTTTAGAATACTACAGTGAACATTTTAATTCGCTTGAATTGAATGGTACTTATTATCGTATGCCTACGGCAGAACAAATGAAAAAGATGATTGTGAGGTCGGGCGGCAGGGTTAAATTTACTGTTAAGGCGTTTGGGGAATTAACACATGGGATTGATAAGGGGAATTATCAAGTTTTAATTACGGAATTCAAAAAGTCTCTTGAACCGCTGATTTCCAATAATTTATTGCTATGCTCTTTGTTTCAGTTTCCTGAAAGTTATCATTATGAGAAAGAAGAAAGATTATATTTAGATACATTACTTAAAGAAGTTTCGGATTTTCCTGTTGTTGTTGAAATGCGTAATGCTAATTGGCAGAATGAGCAGGTTTATAATGCCTTAAAAGAGCGTAATGTCGGTTGGTGTATTACTGATAACCCTTCACTAAAAAATCTTTTGAAATTAGATTATAAGGCTACAAGCGATATTGCATATATGCGGTTTCATGGGCGTAATGCCGATATGTGGTATAAGGGGGATAATGTTTCCCGATATGATTATATGTATTCAGATACCGAGTTACAGGCTTTTGTTAATCCGATTTTGGAATTACTGAAACATACTAAAATTGTGCAACTTTTCTTTAATAACCACGCTAAAAGCCAAGCGGTGGTTAATGCTAAAAAAATAGAAATGCTATTAAAAGAATTGATTAAAGAATAAATTATTAGAAAAAGTCAGTTTTTAGTAGTCAATTTCTCCCCTATTTCTCGCAGTTTTTCTAACTCCAATTCGGCAGGGTTTTTTACAGGGAATTGATTTATCATTTTGGCGGCACAATCTTCACAAAGATAAAAATCATAGGGGGGTGTGCTTTTAATAAAGTATTTTGCCTTGCTGTGCGGTTTGTCGCATAGGAAACAATGGGGGTCTTCCATGAGGTCTGGGACAGGGTTTGAAGGGTTTACCATAAATTAGAGATTACTATATTTTTATAGGGAATTTACCCTAAAAATATGTGAATTTATACCCCCTATTAAATTGATATTGAAGATATTACTAAATATATTGACAAAATAAAGAAAAACTTATAGTGTAAAAAAACAATCTTTTAGGATATTGTCATATATTTGGACGTTATGGCAAATACCGCTTTGCGGATTAGCATAAATTAGACGACGGGAAAGACCGTATAGGAATTACAACATGAAAAAGACAGTTTTGGTAATTGCGTTTTTATTGATTGTTATTAGTTATCAGGGGTTCGCACTTGGTAAACAAGACAAAGAACTAACAAAAAAAGTAGAAAAATTAGAAGGCGAAAATAAGGACATAAGGGGTGAAATTAATACTATAAAAATAGATGTTAATACTATTAAAACTGATGTAAGAAATATCAATGAAAGACTTGCGAGAATTGAAAGTCAAGGAAATAGACAACCTGAACAAAATACTCCTACCCCAAAAGTGGAACAAGATAATCCTGTTAATCCTGTAAACCCTACGCCTAATAATAATGTAACCAATTCAAGAACTGTAATGGGTCAAGGTTCATTAACACCAGAAAAAGTAATTGCTTATGCGAAAAGAAAAAATCCTGCACTGAAACCATCTGATGAATTAATTATCAGAAAGTATTTTGAAGAAGCAAATGCGGAGGGTGTAAATGCTGATTTTGCTGTTGCCCAAATGTTGTATTGGACGACTAATCTGACACAACGTGTATCAACAAATAATTTTGGCGGATTAAGCAAGTTTGAAAATTTTACTGGAAGGTTTGATAACGTTACAACAGGTGTCCGTGCACATATACAGCACTTAAAAGCCTATGCAAAAGAGACACCAAAACAAACAATTGTTGACCCACGTTATAATTTAGCACTTGACAGGGGTACAAAAGGAATAACATTTAACCAAGTTTACAGTATATGGTCAGAAAAAATTGAATATGGGCAAAAAATAGAAAATATACTCCGTGAACTTTCACGTTCTTAAAATAGGTTAAAGGACTTCGCCTACAACGTACGCCTCTATGGTTTCGGCGTAGCCTTTAACTGTTACATCTTTTCTTTCGGGGAATGAAAATTTATCTTTTACTTTTTCACGCACATCAGCGGTTACGAGTATGCCGCCTATTGGGGCGTTGCTTTCCATGCGTTGAGCAAGATTAACTGACGCACCTATTACTGTGTATTCAATTCTGGTTTTCATTCCAAGATTGCCTACTATTACTTTTCCTGTGTTTATACCTATTCGGACTTTTAAGTCAATATCAACAATGGGTTTCCATTTTTCGGCGAGGAGACGGACTTTTTTCTGCATTGCGATTGCCGCTTTTATACAGCGTTCAGTATGGTCGGGCATTTCTAAAGGGTCGCCGAAAAATGCAAGTATTCCGTCTCCCATAAATTTATCGACAGTGCCGCCGTGAGCAAATAATATTTCAGCCATGCTTTCAAGATAATCACTTAAAAAATTGTGTACGGCTTCGGGGGTTTTGTCGGAACTCCATTTTGTAAAACCTGAAATATCGGAAAAAAGAATTGTCAACTCTTTGTATGCAGGTTTCAAATCTGTTTTTCCTTCTCTCATTATGCGTTGTGCAAGAGCATGAGGAAAATAACGTGAAAGTGCGTTGCTTAATAAAAGTTGTGTTCGATACCTAGCAAATAAACGATACAGAAAAGAACATAACCATAAAATAAAAAATAAAAAAACAGGAAGCGAAACCCAAGGTGTTATTGCTAATTTATTCCAACGAAAAATTGTAACGCAAGAAAAAATTAGAAGTGAGGCAAGAAAACCAAAATGAAAAAATAAATCCTTGTTAAAGTAAAAAAATAAAAATGATATACATAATAGTAAAAGTATTGTAATAGCCTTAAAAGGAATAGAAGCCCAATTTATAAATGTTCTTTTTTCCAAGCCGCTTAAAATGCCGCTTAAAACTTCGGAGTGAACGCCTGACAGCGGATAAAGCCGTTCAAACGGAGTTGGTCCAAAATCTTTTTGGCTAGTACTTATTTCCGACAAGATAGCAATATGTCCGTTAAGACCGCTATATATTTTATCAAAAACTTCATCATCGGTTTTTGCGTTTACTACAGTAGTAAAAGATATTCTTCCTGTATCGTCTGCCCATGTTTCTGTATAAGGGATTAACATTCGCCCTTGTATGTCTATGGGAATACGGATAACTTCTTTTTCGGACAACGGAAGGGAAAGATATGAACCTGCTTTTAATTCTATGGTTTCTGTTTTTATTCCTAAATGAGAAACTGCCGCCGCTAAACCAAGAGAAGGTATATAACCGCCTTCCCATTCATACAATAGAGGGGTAC
>Ga0268262_10004546_pt1 | contig 14285 bp, 16 predicted proteins | sample TergutNc150P3_FD_190354 | JGI IMG/M metagenome (GOLD analysis project Ga0268262, IMG submission 190354) | Nasutitermes corniger P3 segment gut microbial community from laboratory colony in Florida, USA - Nc150 P3 (SPAdes) (version 2) | ecosystem: Host-associated > Arthropoda: Insects >... | reverse complement strand
ACAAAACGTCTGATAAAACAGAAGCAAAGCAAGGAGAAAATATGAAAAATATCTTAATAGCGTATTTTTCCTGTACAGGTAATACCCGCTCTTTAGCGGAGCAGATAGCAGGCGTATCAAAAGCGGATTTGTATGAAATAAAACCGAAAGTACCTTATTCCTCAGGCGATCTTAATTGGAGAGATAATTCCAGCCGCGCCAACAAAGAAAACAATGACTCATCGTCTCGTCCGGCAATTTCCGGTAAAGTTGAAAATATGGCGAAATACGATATAATCTTCCTAGGTTATCCAATCTGGTGGGGGCAAGCGCCTAAAATCATATACACTTTCCTTGAAAGTTATGATTTTTCAGGTAAAACAATTGTTCCTTTCTGTACATCGGGAAGCAGTCCGATAGGCTCAAGCGCTTCCAATCTTCATAGACTCTGCTCTAATAATACAACATGGCTTCCCGGTTCTCGTTTTACAGGGAATACCTCCCGTTCAGCGGTTGTAACATGGATAACCGGATTGGGACTGAATATAAAAGCGGAATAATTTTCTTTCGCTGTTAAAGGAACGCAATGGCTAAGAAGAAAAAGTCAAATAAAATATATCAACCTTTTGTAAAATTACCTAATCGTAAATGTGAGTTTTGTAAGGGACAAGATGGCTTGAAAAAAACCGTCTATCAAACAAAACAGGAAGCAACGGATACAGCCCATCAAATCGAGAAAGAACAGCAGTTATTCTTAAAAGCTTATAAATGTCCTCATGGTAACGGTTGGCATTTGGCCAAAGCAGATCCCGGACAGTGGGATGATTATTTATAGCTGCAATGCGCCTATAAGATGTATATATTATTACAAAAATAGTGTAGATTCACAAATAGAATCAAATTTCACTGAATATCTAAAAAAATATTAATATTCTGTCACAAAATTTGTGGCAATTTTCCCCAAAAAATGATATATTATGTATATGGATATACAACCAATATCAGTAGACATGACTCAGGCGAATGCGCAGGAACAAGCTGCGGTACAGGTACAGGCGGCGGAAACTGATGCTTCAAAACAACAGGCGCAACCTGTTGCTAACCCTAATTCAACCGTGTCTGAAACTGACCCCAATCTTGGGCAGAATATAGACATAACCGCCTAAAGCTCCTTTTTCGTAAGTTTTGTATTTTTTACAAAAAGGCGATATGTCTATAAGCGGAATAATTTTAAAATAAAATTTATTAGAATACTTGACAAAATTTTAAAAAAAGAATATATTTCATAATAAGAGGGGGGAAAAATTATGCCAGCAAAAAAGACAGCGAAGAAAACAACCAAAGCAAAAGCAAAAAAGACATCAAAGAAGTAGCTTAAAATGCTGCCGGTCTGTGGTTGGTATTACCGGCACAGACCGGTACGCTATTTATGCATCTTCAATGTCTACGGCATAATACCCGGAAATCATTTTGTAAATATTAATTTGTTTATCCATAATCCCAATAATACAAACAATATGCAATGCTAATTAATTCATACTGTTTTTTTGCTTGTAATACTCCAACACCCTAAATAAAAATCTTTTCTTGTTTTCGTTAAAATAAGATAATGGTATTTTAATCAACTTGTTTTCTATACTTATATATATTTCTTTACTGGAAGTTCCTTCCGAATTATGAGTTGTGTGTTCATATATACTATTGATTTTACTCCAATTTATATTATGTTTTCTCCCGATTATTCCTGTTCCAATAAAGATATAGTCCTGAATAATCTTATTTATATTTATAATAATCTCAACTTTTCCAAATATTGAGAAGAACACCTTTCCCCATAATATTATCGAGAAAACTACGAACATTAACATAAATAATGAGGGAATTATTGTTTTTGTCATTACAAAATGAAAAAACCCTAAAAAGGAAATGCCGGAAAAGAACAATGAAAAAACAGTTAAAAATACGCCGCCTATTGAACGTGTAGTTATTTTTATTTTAATATGGTCGTTGGTTTTACTAATTAAAATACCTTTAGGCGGATTTCTTAGCAAATATTCAGCTTCATTAATATTATCTTGATCCGTTAATTCCGACAATTTAAACGCTTCATTGCACTTGGAACAAACGCAGACGTTTTCCTGTACATTTATGTTTATATTTTCAATTGTACTATTGCACTTTGGGCAGTATATTTTCATATTTGTTTCCTGATCATCATGGCCTGCACAAGAAGTTGAAACGCTGTAGCGAAGATAAAGACCAGCCATGAATATCTAAAGCCGAGTAAAAAACCAAGAAGAATAAATATACCTGCCGCAAAAATCCAGATGGCTCCGCTGAACAAGCCAAAGCGGGTTGCTAAGGCGGGATCGTTCCAAATTTCCATTTCGCTTTTTACAGCGCTGTCCCGCAAATGTTTTGCCCAGGGTTTAAGCCTTTCTTTTTCCGTAAGACCAAGAAAAACCAAGATGCCGATACCGGGCAGTACAAAAGGAATTAAAGAAGAAACTGCCGCCATCCAATCCAATCTGCCGCCGTCAGTTGTAATTGCGCCCATCATGTTAAAACTTTTTATGCTGCCGAACAATACTGCCGGCGCCGAAAAAAGGCCGAAAATGATAAGGCCGGCTCCGGCGGCATACCATGCGGCACGTTTGCCGCTTACAGGATACGATGAAGAAGTTTCCTGCGTAAGCCCGAGCCACGTAAACCCGGCGGCGGCGACGGTAAGGAACGGCAGAATTGCTGAAAAAACGGCGATAACATCATACTGTGCGTTCTGCCGGTTTCCGCTGAAAAAAACAATAAGCCCCGTAATGATTCCAAAAAGCGCCAACACCGTAAAAACCGCATATCCCGCTACCCTCTTTGTGCTCATAAAATTTCTGATATCCATATATACCTCCTCAAATACTTCTTTTCGCTTTTTCAGCGAAAGCTCGTCCGCAAGCGCCGATATGTCGCCCAACTGCGCCGCCGCTTTTTCAAAAGCCGCTTCCGGCTCCATGCCTTTTTTTACAAGGCTTTCCGTTTTTGCGTTAAGATTTGCAAGCAGTTCTTCCTTAAAATCGGCGAGCGCCGCCGTTTCCTCATAGCCCTTAAAAAGTGAATCTACAAATTCTTTCGCTTTCATTTTTCCTCCAATAAATCGTTGATGATTTTTTGCGTAAACTTCCAGTCCCGTAGTCCTTGCGCCAATACCTTCCGGCCTTTAGCCGTAATACGGTAGTATTTACGCCTTGCCCCCTGCGTCTCGTCTCCCCAATACGAATCAATATCGCCGTCCGATTCCAGCCGCTTGTAACTTGAATACAAAGTGGTCTCCTTCGGCTCGTACTGTCCTCCCGTCCGTTCAAGGATGCGGTTGTAAATCTCAAAGCCGTAAGCGTCGCCGCCGGCAAGGATATGCAGGACAATAGTGTCCGTATTACCCCGAAGCAGATCGGACGACATTATGGCCGATGACATTTCCGCCATTTATACCTCCTGTTCGTACTACTACTAGTCTCAATATACAATGTATCACATATTACTACGTCTGTCAAGTATATTTTGAAAAAAAATAATATTTTTTCGGAGCAGGCTTTATCTACTCAAAAATAGCCACCAACCCAACCTGACTATAGTACGGCATAGACCTGTACTGCCCATAAGGATTCAGCCCGAAATAATACCTCATCCCTATCCCGATTTTAGAAAAATAATTGGGCTTTTGATTATCGTACCTGATACCGGCATAAATGTTAAAACAATTTACAAGATTGGGCGGATTATCCTGATAAGCTCCTTCCATTGACCCAGAATAGGAAAACGGATATTTGTGCCTCTCCCTTAAACGGTACTCAACCGAGGTGATTACCTGAAAACCTTTGGAGAAAGGCGGCGACTGATACTGATACTGCAGGTATAATTCAAACGGAACCCGGCTTAATTCGACAAGATCGGTGTCCGCCTCCGTCCCGAAAACATTATACCAGTTATTATTAACATAATTATAATTAAACAAAAAACCGAACTTAAAACCGTGATTAAGGCGCAGTTTATTGTCAGGGTCATTCAATGTAAAAATTATTTCCCCGTAATTGCGCAAAACGTCGATTCTTGTAATCGGAAAATTATGATCTTTTAAGAAAATCGTCAGCTCGTCGCCGATATGCGTGGACTCATGTTTTAACAGCGAAAGTTTTAAAGTCCAGTTGTAAATATTAAAATGCAAAAAACCGGGCATGGAAGATGTTTCTTTGCGGGGTAAAACCTGAATGGGATTATCCAGACGGTATATAAAACAGGTGTCAAAAACACCGAACCTGTAGGATGTATTGATTATCGGCGATGTTTTCCATTCAAACCTGTCATACCACAATTCAATCATATACGGCATGGTTACGCTTAATCCGTATTTCCCATTTGAATAACTGCCCGACCATAAAGGGATGTCTACTCCAAGATTCGCAAAAATATAAAAACGATAAGTTGTATTAAACTCTCCGTAATCATATTCGGGGCTGTTGGTAGCGTATGCGATTTCGACCCATGTTATTGTTGAATACATATCAGCCCAAAAAGGCTTACCGAAAGAAGCGGCGCTCATAACTCCGTCCCAAAAACTTCCGCCGGAGGACTCCTGCGCCGGGCAAAAGACGCTTGTTAAGAGAATCAAAATTAATACTGCGCCCAATCTTGTATTAATCATTTTTTATATTCTATTTTATTTTTTGCATTGTATCAATGACACTAGCTTTTATAAATAAAAATCCGCTACAATAAGGTATGAATCGAGCGTTAGAAACATTAAAAGCAAGGGGCTTCCTCCAGCAGTGTACAGATGTCGAAGGACTGTCTAAAGCAATGGACGAGGAGCCTATTACTTTTTATGAGGGCACTGACCCGACGGGCGGCAGTCTTCATATCGGCCACATGGTTCCCTACTTCGCTTTCCGTCATCTTCGAGACGCAGGGCATAAAGGCGTCGCTTTGCTCGGAGGCGGCACTGCCAGAATCGGAGACCCGTCGGGAAAATCATCCATGCGCAAAATGCTCAGTTATGAACAGTTGGATATCAATACCGAAAATATACGCAAACAGCTTGACCGTTTTGTCGGGTTCGACGATAAAACCGCTTTTACCGTAAACAACAAGGACTGGCTCGCCAACCTTAACTACATCGACTTTCTGCGTGACATCGGCAGTCACTTTTCCGTAAACAGAATGCTCAGTTTCGAGGCTTACAAAATGCGCATGGAGACAGGGCTTTCTTTTATCGAATTTAATTATCAGCTTTTACAAAGCTACGACTTTTTGGAACTGTACCGCCGTCATGGCTGCCGCCTGCAAATCGGCGGAGATGATCAATGGGGAAACATTGTAGCGGGCGTAGAACTGATCCGCCGTATCGAGAGTACGGAAGTTTTCGGGCTGACATTCCCGCTTGTTACAACAGCGGACGGCAAGAAAATGGGCAAAACCGAAAAGGGCGCAATCTTTCTTGACCCGTCAATAACAAGCCCCTACGAATTTTTTCAATACTGGCGCAATGTGCAGGATCAGGATATTCTCCGCTTTTTGTTAATGTTCACTTTCCTTCCCGTTGATGAATGTAAATCGCTGTGCGCATCAGACAAGAATCCCAATGACGCAAAGGAACGGCTTGCGTGGGAAGTAACTTCTCTTATTCACAGCAAGGAAGAAGCGGACAAAGCCCTAAGCGGCGCAAAGGCGGCTTTCGGCGGCGGCGGCGACAAGTCGGCGATGCCGAATGTACAGCTTGCCCGCTCGCAATTTGAAGCCGGCTACAATGTCGTAGACCTTTTTTTTGACGCAGGACTTGTCTCAACAAAAAGCGAAGGCCGCCGCCTTGTTGATCAGGGAGGAGCTTTTGTTTCAAACGCAGACGGCGAATTTTCGGCAATTAACGCCCCGGCGGCTGTAATCGGCGCAGACAGATTGAACGCCGGAGGAGAACTGGTTTTACGAGCCGGGAAAAAGAAATACTGCCTGGTTGTCTCCACGTAATAATTTTGATATACCTTTAAATTATGATATAGGAGTTACGCTAAATTCGGCAGAAAAAAAGATTTCGCCTCTTCCCTTAAATCGAGCAGTATTACAATGCCCGTCTTTGTATGCATAAGCCCCGAAACGGAAAACGAGCCGTCCGATCAGGAATCCGAATACAGCTTGTAGGGAAATCCCGAATTCGGGCGAAAGGTATTCCGTTTTATCCGCAAGAAAGCGGGATTACATTCAATTTCTATAATGGTAGCGGGCGGCAAAAAGGTTTATCCGATAGAGGCGCTTGTCAGAAAAGAGGTCGCTTCCTGTATACATCTATGTATTCATAACGGGTTACTGGATTAATTTTAAAAAATTATATATATTATAATTGGTGAAATGTTAACGAGGACTATTTGAATGGCGCAGGGTAAGAAAAGAAACTTTTTTAGAAATTACTTTAAGGGCAGACTAAAAGTGGCGGAATTTGCCATTACCAACTCATGTATAGCAAAATGCTCATTTTGCGAAATTTGGAAACAACAGCCCAAGGTCTTTGTAGACAGGGAAAAGGCCCTGGAAGTAATTGACCGTCTGGCGGATCACGGAACCGTCCATGTTACCATTACAGGCGGCGAACCTCTGCTTCATCCTCATGTGGTGGATTTTGTCCGCCGTGCGACGGAACGCAGAATGCACAGCGCCGTTCTTGACGCAGCTCCTCAGCTCCTGCTGCGAAACGATATTGTCAAACGGCTGGAAGACGCCGGAAACGACATGATCTGTATCTCATTTGATTCAGGCGATCCAAAAATAATGGCGGAATCACGGCAGATACCGAATATCATGGAAGATATGTCAAAAGCCGTGGAACTTATCAGCAAGACAAAGATAACAACTATGGCGTCCGTCCTTATCTGGAACGATAACTACGACAAACTTGAAGAAGTTTGTATCCGGGCGAAGAATATGGGCTTTGATATTATTTCCCTTAATTACCCGACCTTTTCCCAATCGAAAGTTTACCCGCTTGGAGGGGAAGGGATCAGCCTTTCAAGGGAAAACGTTATTCACGGTTTGGAATCGGCAATAAAACTGCGAAAGACAAAAAAATACGGAATACTTAATACTGCGGCTTCCATGAAAAACATTATCCGCTTTCTTAAAGACCCGGCAAAAGTCCACTACCATTGTCTTGGCGGAACCAACGTTCTTTTTGTTGACTGGTTCTTCGATGTTCACCCATGTATGCAGCTTCCTCGTGTATTGGGAAATATCTTAACAATGGAAGAAAAGGATTATAAAATGTCTCCCTGCAATGAATGTAATATGAGCTGGTACCGCGATTTGAGCGCCATGTTCCACGGCTTAAAATCCGTTCCCGTCTGGTTTGAATCTTTGGAAGGTTTCAGGACAATATCGTAACGCTCACTTAAAAACCCTAAAACCCAATGTCAGAACAAAAGCTGTAGACTTTGTGTAGTCGCCCTTCAAAGAAGCGGGGTGTTCTGTTTTATAACCCGGAGCATACGTTTCATATTCATCATCGCTGATGTCGGTAAAATAAGAGTAGACTACTCCGGCTTCGCCAAAGAAGGTAAAGGGAAGTTTCTTCAATGTATGTTCCGCTCCAACCTTGATAATATGCGTCCACTGATAAGCGCCGTCTTTCAGAAAATTTTTCCTGAGAGATTTTTTTTCGCCGCCCCGGCCGTCGTTATCCAATTCCGAAGCAAGAGAGCTTCCGTCCACCTGATGCGGGCCGTAGTCCGCGCCGTGACGCACAAGTTGATATTGAAGGTGGCAGATCGTTTGGGGCAGCGGGCGTGTCTCAAAACGTATTTTTATTTCATCTGAATTTGGAGGAAGATAATAACCCAGACCTACCCCACTGTTAACATAGGCTAATTCCATAGGGTCTCCATACCAGGGGACTTCATTCCTTCTATGGGTATAATTGTAAGGCTCAATTTTTGTATAGCTCACCGTTATGGAAGTAAAAGACAAGAAGGGAATTATTCCCTGCACTCCCGCCTGATACGCAAACATATGGCGGTCAAGATCAAAAACGGAGCCCATGCTTGATATTTCCAACTCATCCATGAAGTAAGAAAACCATATCTTGCCAAGACCGGGATATTGGCCTTTTAAATTTATATGAATCGCCATGTTGTCAAAATCACCGATGTAATTCTGATAGAAAAAATTATCAAGCAAGGGAAATAAATATCCCAATTCAAAGCGTTTTGACCAGATTACGGAGCTTCCAAAATCAATGTGGAAATAATTTTTGTAATTTAGCTCCACTTGCTGCAGCGAATATGCGTTTTGAAATGTCATTGCGGGAACGCTTATCCCGTTCAGGTTGTCAAATTCCAATACTCCCGTTATGGAAGAAAACGCAAACCAGGGAACCGGATTAAAACCGGCTTCTATCCCCGTAAAAGGCCGGGCAGCGCCGTTAAAAACCAAACTGCTTCCCGGCGCCATAGCTCCCCATTCATGCCTGAGCCTTCCGAAGCGTATCAACAGCATATCCCCGAATACGCTGGCGGACATTTCCGATACCATTCCGGCTGCGATTGAAATATTATTCGGCCAGCCTTCCATGCTTCCGGCGGTCATAGGTCCGCCAAGGTTGAACAAAAAACCGTCCCAGTTTTTTTTGTAGGTATAGGGGAAAAAAGCCAAAGGCTGGCTGTAAGTTTTTACCTTATCGCTTTCAATTCCACCATTTGTAGAAGTAGCTTCCGTAGCGTAACGATAATATTCACCCAGTTCAACACGCTGAGCCTTCATCATGCCGGCGGAAAAATCCACGCTAAAAGAAAAGTGTTCGCCCACATCGCCTTTTATATAAAGGGTTCCCCATGTATCTGTACCTGTATATGTTTTATCCTGTTCTGTATAACGGGCGGCCGAGTTAAGGGTCTCCATAGCAATACCCACGTCTCCGGAAAAATTGACGCCTTTTTTCCCTCCTGTGTCAAACCGGTACTTACCCTTCCAAGGATCGAAACCCGCTTCTCCCTTGCTGAATTCGGCACGGGCGTTTTCCAGTATTTCCCTTTCGCCTTCGGTAAGACCGCCGAAGCGCTTTGGCTCGGCGTTAAGAATTTCATTGATGACTTCCAGTATCTTCCCCCGTGTATAGGGTTTTACCGCTAGAAGGGGGGAACAAAGCCCCCTTGTCTCCGCCTGATCTAGAATGTAATAAACCGCATGATCTACCGGAACCGAGATATGAGTCTGGGCGAAAAGTGCGGTTTTACCTGAAAATAACAGGACAAATATTGCCGCAACGGTGATTGCCTGTTGTATTTTTTTTAACATTATATATATACTCTTTATATGCCAAAATATCACAATAATAATTATTTTTCAACAAAAATGTTTTTTTGTTTGATAGTTTTTTGCTTTTTTATACTGAACAAGCTGTATCCCCTTCCTCCCCAAAAACAGCTTCAATCAGACGATTGGGCTTATGAAGCCCTTGCCATTCTCTCAAGGGAACAGGGCAGGGTTTTCTTTGCGGATTCACGGATAACGGTAGCGCAAATGGAAAAATACCTGGAGGAAATCGACGAAAATTCACTTTCAGAAAGCGGCCTTGTTATTTATGACCGTCTGGCGGCATATCTAAGCTCAGAGCCTCCAAAGCAGTTACATTCCGATATTCTTTCGGTATGGTATAACCTCGTATTACAGCCGGAAATGTACTATAAATCCAACGAGAACAATCTGTGGATATATAATTATCATGAACGCAGTCCGCTCATACAGTTTCCCTGGGGGTTTTCCATGAATCCCTGGATTACCGCCGAAATGGAGCTTTACGTTGGGCAAAATGAATACGCCGCAACCTTGCATAACAATTACGCCAATGTACCGTTGGATCCGGTAGCCCAAACGGATATTCATTTCCCCAAACGGGCTTATGTCAGCATAGGCTCCCCATTAGGCGAGGCTTCTGGTTTTAATTTTGCAATCGGTATCGGCGAAAATTTTTTTGGGAAAACCCGTACCGGAAGTATTATTATTTCCGAGTATCTGGAAAGAACGGTCTACGCTCAAGCCTCTATTTATTCACCCGTGTTTAAGTACACCGTCCAGATGCTTCAATATGAAGTAAATAAATACCACTATATGCATTACATTCAGATCCGGCCGCACCGTAAGTTTTCTGTCAGTGTGGCGGAAGGGGTAATGGTCAACGCTCCTATGGAACTGCGTTTTCTTAACCCGTTTACCGTTTTTCACGGTTATGAGTCCTATAAAACCTATGACAATTATAATAACGAACTTGGATATACGACTATAGGTGACACGCCAATCGATCCCAACGGTCATTCCCGCATAGGCTCTTACTTAGGCATTAAACTGGAATACCAACCGGTAAACAACCTGCGCCTCTACGGTCTCTTTGTTATGGATGTATTGAATCTTCCAATGAAAAAAACACACTGGATGGAAGGGCTGTATCCCGACGCAATAGGTTTTCAGGCAGGCACGGAGTTTTCTCTTCCTGTTAAGGGAGGTTATTGGGAATTCGGTCTTGAGGGAGTATATACCTATCCCTATTTGTATATCATGTGGGACAAGGGTTGGTCTTTTTACAAAGAAGTCCCCGAACTGGATATAATGGATCCTCCTCTTCGCTACTGGACGGGAACACCTTTTGGTCCCGACACAATAGCCGGTACTTTTTGGATGGGTTTCCGATCTTCATCAAATTGGTACGGAGGGCTTTCCTTTACCTTTTCAGCGCAAGGAGAACGGTCACAATTATCTATTTTTGATAGAGATAATTCTATTGACGACACCTACCGCCCAAGCAATCATGTATACCACGTTACCGTCCCCCCGACAGGAACGCCTGTCTTTACCTACACTACAACCCTGCGTGGCGAGTATTCACCGTTGAAAAATCTTACTCTTAAGGCACAGCCGGGTTACAGGGTAACGGTAAATGCCGGACACATCGAAGACCGTATTGATCACGGGTTTGAGTTTGCGTTTTCTCTGCGGTATACGCCTTTGAATAAATAGAATTATTTACTGTATTTCGCTTCTGTTGGTTATTACTCTGTTTATTAATCCGTATTTAACCGCCTCGGAAGAAGTCATCCAGTAATCACGGTCGGTGTCTTTTTCAACCTGATTAAAAGGATTGCCGGTTTCTTCGGAAATCAGGCGGTTGATTTTTTCCCGCAGTTTTTCCAGTTCTTTGGCGTGTATCTCGATATCCGTAGCGACGCCTCGTATTCCCGAAAGGGGCTGATGGATAAGGTAGTGGCTGTTGGGAAGCCCGACACGTTTTTCCTTCGGAGCCGCAAGCAGTATGATAGCCGCAGCGCTGGCGACAAGTCCCATGCCGATTGTCCAAATATCGGGTTTTACAAAACGAAGCATGTCAAATACAGCGTACCCCGCATCAGCGTCTCCGCCGGGAGAATCAATAAAAACACGGATAGGCTCGCCGCTCATGTCTTCCAAAAGAAGCAGTTGGCGTATTGTTTTCTCGGCCAGTTCTTTATTTATAGTTCCGGAAAGCAAAATTGTCCGGGTTTTAAGCATCTTCCCCGCAAGCGGGTCGGCAAGAAAAACCTTGCCTTCTTTTTCGTCATCATCGTCGTCGTCGTCTTCATCTTCCAAAAATCTGCGATTCATTACTGCCTCCGTATTTATTATACATTTTTTTTTCTTGTTTTCAACCAAGCCGTCTTTATACTTTTACACGGCCCCGAAAACTGCGGGAAAGCGTAAGTTTGTCTATATACTCAATGTTTCCGCCCACGGGCATTCCCGAAGCGAGGCGGGAGATTTCCACAGGATAATCCTTTAGTTGTTTTTGAAGATACAGGGCGGTGGTGTCTCCTTCGACTGTGGGGTTCAAGGCAAGGATAAGTTCCTTAACCGGCTTATCCCGATTTCCAAGCCTGCTTATCAGCTTGTCGATGGAAAGGTCTCCCGCTCCGACTCCTTCCAACGGGGCGATTAATCCGCCGAGCACATGGTAAACTCCCGGAAACTCACGAGACTCTTCGATGATACGCACATCCTGCGCGCTCTCCACCACGCAGATAACCGAGTGATCACGGTCTGTGTCTGTGCAGACGGAACAAGGGTCGGCTTCGGTAAAACAGCCGCAAATACTGCAGCGCCGTATTGCCTGATGAAGGCCGGCAAGCTCTTGCGCCAAAGACGAGGCAAGAGCGGGACTGCTGTCAAGAATGTGATACACTATTCTGCCTGCGCTTTTTTTCCCGATACCCGGCAATTTTGAAAAAAGAGTTGTCAGCCGGTCTATGACATTTGGGCTCACATGGCCCCCGGAAAGCCCGATATATTCAATCCGCCTGTCATAGCGCTCATGCGGCTGTTAATCTCTTCTCGCACTTTGGTCATGCCGTCCGTAAACGCCGCCATTATCAAATCCTGCAGCATTTCCGTATCGCCACCTTCCATCGCTTCCGGCGCAATGCGCACTGCAAGAACTTCAAGTTTTCCGTTTATGTCGATTTCCACCATGCTTCCGCCGGAAGCGCCCGTGACTGAAATCAATTCCAACTTTTCCTGAAAGCCGCTCATCTGTTCCTGTATCTTCTGGGCGTTCTTTAAAATATCAAATGGATTAATATTCATTATTCAACCACCGTTCCGGGAATTACGGAAAGCACCTTTCCAACTTGAGGCGGCATTTCCTCTTCGCCGCTGTTTTTGGCTGCAGCGTTGTCCCAAAGAGGGACATCGTCGTCTTCGGAGGCAAAGTCCGCATTTGTGTCCGAAACATCCGGCTGTGCGCCGTTTCCTTTTGCGGCAAGCATTCTCTTGAATTCATCCGACAAAGAGCCGCTCTTTGATTGCGGTCTGGGAACGGCGGCGGCCGCTGTACGCACTGTTGATGTTGCCGCAGGCGCTACGGGAGCGGTTTGCCTTTGCCTGACCTGTCCGGCGTTTCCAAAAATACTGCGAGCGTTCTCAACCGCTTCGCCAAGCTCCGTTGGGGAAATCCAGCGGCTAAGCCATGTCAGTTTTGAAACGGCGGTTTCAAGCTCAAAGCGAGGAGAGACCGAGTAACGAATGTCCCGGTAGCAGTCAAGCAAAAGTTCTAGCGCCTGTTCAAGACGGACAGAGTCAAAAGCTTCTAGCGCTTTTGCCGAAAACAGAGCGGGGCTGTAGCCTAAAAGGGACTCTCTTGTTACGCCGTTTTTCAGCAAGAGAAGACTGCGGAAGTATCCGGCGAGATCGATTACAAACTGTTCTATGGAAACGCCCGAGTCAAGAATTTCTCCGGTAAGGGCGAAAGCGCCGGGAGCGTCGTTGGCGGCGCACAGGTCCGCAAGCAAATTAAGTTTTTCAAGGCCTGTAATTCCCAATTTTTCACGGATTAAATCGCCCTTGATACTGCCCGCCGAAAAAGAGACAACCTGATCAAACAGGGTAAAGGCGTCTCGCATACTGCCTGTCGATTCTCTAGCTATCCAGAACAGAGCTTCATCTTCGGCTTTAATTCCCATTTCGCCGCAGACCTTTTTCAGTATCCCCTGAATTGTCTCGATAGGTATAAGTCTGAAATTAAACTGCTGACAGCGGCTTTTAATTGTAGCGGGAACCTTGTGCAGTTCCGTTGTGGCAAAAATAAAAACGATATAAGGCGGCGGCTCCTCGATTGTTTTTAACAGGGCGTTAAAAGCGCTGCCTGAGAGCATGTGCACCTCGTCGATAATGTAAATCTTGTAACGGCCTGCCTGCGGCGGAAAAAGAACTTCATCCTTGATCTGGCGCACGTCGTTTACGGAATTGTTGGAAGCGCCGTCTATTTCCAGTACGTCCATTCCGGAGCCTCTGCTGATTGAAAGGCAGTTGTCGCAGACTCCGCACGGGCCTTTTGCCGGTCCCTTTTCACAGTTAAGCGAACGAGCCAGAATACGAGCGGCGCTGGTTTTGCCGCATCCCCTTGGACCGGAAAAAAGATAGGCATGGGCGATATGCCCGCTTTGAAGCGAATTTTTAAGGGTAGAAACCACAAATTCCTGCCCTGCCAATTCATCAAATGTTTTTGGTCTGTATTTTGAAGCGGTTACTTCAAAGACTTGCGGGGATTCAGCCATAAAGTCAGTTTATAGAAAGAAACAAAAAAAAACCAGTGGGAATTTGCCCCGCGACAGGAGTGCCGCGGCGCGGCAAACTTCCGCTTACCGTTGCTTCCTTCCGGACCTGGCGGGGTTGGGCGGCGCTTACCCGCACGGTTCCTGGCACGGAGCATTTTATGTTAATACGCCGGGCGGTAAATGGTCAAGTAAAAATCATTG
>Ga0268262_10004545_pt1 | contig 14288 bp, 10 predicted proteins | sample TergutNc150P3_FD_190354 | JGI IMG/M metagenome (GOLD analysis project Ga0268262, IMG submission 190354) | Nasutitermes corniger P3 segment gut microbial community from laboratory colony in Florida, USA - Nc150 P3 (SPAdes) (version 2) | ecosystem: Host-associated > Arthropoda: Insects >... | reverse complement strand
GCAAAACGTCGTTTCTCTGCATGGCGCGTAACGCGGCAAGGAGAGCTTCCGCCGATTCGCTTACAAGAAAATAATCTTTGTAGATTGTGTAATAAGGCGAAGGTATAAAAATATCCCAGCGTCTTAAGAGCGATTGAAGAAATTCAGGAACCTCAATGCGCGGGATACGAACTCCGTCTAAATTTAACTTGGTATTTTCGCTAAGCGCGGCGGATTGAAACGCGCGATCAAAAACATCCCTGCGTTTTTTTTCATCGGCAATTTGAATCATATAAACAGGATGAGGTCGCCCTTCCAGTCCCATAGCCGCGAATTCGTTTCCCGACCATGAAAAAAGAAGTTCGTTCAAAGATAAACCCAAAACCAGGCGGGAAGCGTTTTCCGCTGTTTTAAGCGCTTCATCAAGTCCGGGGGTAAACACAAGGGCGGTCTGGTATAATTCTTCCAGCGTACCCGCCGAAAGTATCGTAGCGTATTGCGCGGTTGATGGAACGCGTTCCGCCATGCCGGGAACGCGAGAGCGCTGTCCGAGCAAACGGCTTAAACTTGCCTGATCCGACGATAACGGCGCGGCAAGGCGGAATTCAATTTTTTTAGGATATATCGAAAGCCCCGCTTCCACTCTGGATTCAAATTCGATGTTATTCAAAATCGCCGCCATACCGGAATCCTGATCCGACAAAAGAGACCTGACAAATTCATTGGAAAGCATAAGCGCGGCGTCATAGTCCGAAGGTTTGATTGCGTTAAACGCTTTTGCGTGACCTGAATTTGCGGCGGAGCGCGATTCAAAAATATACGAGTCATCTGTCACAAAAAGCAAATTGTGAAACGGACCGACATAAAATGTTTTGCCGCTTAAACGATATTCAAAGCGGGAATTTTTTCCGGCTTGCACATAGTATAAATTGGGAATGTTAACAAAATTTGAAACCGTAGGGAGAATACGAAGCAACGGAGAGAAAAACCCTAAATCCCAGACAGCTATTAATGTTTTAGATTCTGAATCGGAGGGAAGCAAGGCAAGTTCCAAGTTACCGCTTGCGGCGAGACGCAAAAGACCATGTTTAAGGATATTACTGTCTTTTATTGATATCAAAACAGAGGCGGCTTTAGCCAATGACGGCACGTTGGAAATTTCATCAAGAGAATCGTGGTTTAAAATCCCCTCAAGTAAACGCACAGGATTAGGTATGCTGATACGAATGCTTGCGGAATCGGGAATAGCGGCGGCGGCGTTAACTCTGCCGATTAATGAAAAAGCCGTCCAGCCAATGACGATGATTAAAAGAATAATGAGCAAAGTTAATACAAATTTAAAAAATTTATTCGGTTTCTTCGCTGTTTTTTTATTTTCGTTGTCGTAGTTATCGTTACTCATATCAAAATTGTAAATTATTGTAAAGAAAAAATAAAGTTAAATGAAAAAACATCCCTGTTTTACGCACTATTTGTCAAACTTGAGTATTTTTCAGGCTTTTTGGCTGTCAGATTTAGGCATATTATCTTGATTTGACACATTCATTGAAGATTTTGCAAAAACCAGCGCCTGCAGGATACCCAAAATATAATCCTGCTGCTCCTCATTTAACAAAGAGAAGTTTTTGCATACCTTTTCAAATTTTTCTTCTTGTATCATACTTTGTGAGAATATTATACCATTTTGTGAGTATTGTAAACACTCAAATTGAAATTTACAACATTGCATAGTGAGTAAAAGTGTCGTATGATATATGAATATGACAATTAGCAAACGCATAAGGCATATACGGCAAACGCTTAATATGTCGCAGGTAGAATTTGCGAAGGCAATACATATAAGTAATGGGTATATTGCGGAGCTTGAATGCGAGCATAGAAAGGTAAACGATCGAATAATCCATTTAATATCACTGACCTTTGGCGTTAACGAAAAATGGCTGAAAACCGGCGAAGGCGATATGTTTTTCAAAGCCTTCGGCGAGAAACTTCAACGCATGGTATCCCTGTTTAACGAATTACCGCCGAAATTTCAGGATTACGCAATGCAGCAAATCGAGCAGCTTTTGAATGTAACGGGAAAAGCCCCCGAAAACCCCGCGAAAATCCCGATGGAAACATCAAATGATTACCCTGCACAAGCTTGAAAAACTGCCCCGCCACCAAAGACTCAGAAAAATAGCAAAAATTTTTACAATGGCGGAAACCCGGCTTTTTCGCTTAAGCGCAAACGACCTATTAACCCAAAAAAGCGCAAGTTTTTTTACCTATCAGGAAATCGACTTTTTTGCCTCCGCTACCAAAATGCTGGCGGAAGACGGGCTTTTTTCGGCGGACGCAAAAAAAGCGATTATTGAGTCAATGGAAATTTTTAAAACGGCGGTTAAGTCTCCCGCCGACGATTTATCGGTCTTTTTCCGCGCCCTAAACACCATCAAGCATATTTTGCTTGCGGAAATCGGCAAAGATCAGTCCGATTGGGATTTTACAAACAGCAACGGCAAACTCGATCCTGAGAAACGGCAAGTTTTCAAAGGAATGCAGGTGTACTTGGAAGACATCCGCTCCCCGTTCAACGTAGGGGCAATGTTCCGCACCGCGGAAAGTTTCGGCATAGAGAAAATAATCTTATCCCCTCTATGCGCCGACCCTCGCCACAAACGGGCTGAGCGGACGGCTATGGGCTGTATAGATGTAATCCCCTGGGAGCGGCAAGACCTATTCCCCGCCCCCGAAAACGCGCCGCCCGATAATTTGACGGAGACTCTACCAATTTTTGCTCTGGAAACGGGAGGCGTCCCTTTAGCTGAATTTCCCTTTCCAAAAAGAGGGATTATGATAACAGGTTCCGAAGAGCTGGGAGTAAGTCCCCGCGCGTTGTCCGCCTCGGACGCGTCGCTGGGGAGAGTGTCAATTCCCTGCTACGGCTCAAAAGGTTCGCTGAATGTGTCTGTTGCTTTTGGGATTGCGATTCAAGCCTGGGGGCAGACGATTGGCGGAAATTAACAAATAAGAAGACTGATTATGACGACTTTATTTATAAAAGGATTATCCTAAAAAGTTATGTAAAATCCAAATGTAATATTAGTTAAAGAAAAATTAAAATTTGGCGGAAGAATAATACTAAAATCATGAGTATAGTAACCCATTGATTCGTAAATATAATCTTCCATTTTAAAAATGGGACCAATGATAGATGAATACAATGTTAAATAATCGGTTAGCTTATATTCTATTATCGGAGTAACGCTTAAACCAATTCTATGTTCATGATATTCATCTGTATATTCATCAGTATAGTATGATTTGTCAACCATTTTAAAATACATGTAATTTGTATCTAAACGACCAAGCACTGACAATTTATTAAAAAAAGTAATAATATCGTAACTTAAAAATAACCCGGTTCCAAATCCTATTCTTTCTTCGCCATATGAATAAGAAACTTTTCTAGTTTGATATTGAAACATAGGACTTATTCCAAAACTGTATTTATTTAATTTGTAACCAATTTCAGGAAAAAACGTATAAGCGAGAGAATAGCTTTTAGTAGATTCGTTGTCAAAATAAAAATTTCCGCTTACTCCGACAAACCAATTTTGTGAAAATACTAATGATGAACAAATTAAAAACAATGCGCAAAAGAAACCTAAAACCTTCATAAAATCTCCGTTAATTTATTCTTTTTTTATTATAAACGGTATTGTCAATATTTTATACACAATTTTCTTCTATACTATTGCCTTTTTTCACGGTTTTTCGCGGTAAAAATTCGTAAAAAATTTTTAAAATTTTTTTGAATTCTGTCAAGCAAAACGAGGGTTTGCACCCATATAAGGGTAAATCTTTTTAAGGAGTTGTCTATGAAATTTAAAATTCTTTTCTTGCTTTTGATTTTGTTTGTTTTGGTTTTTTCAGCTTGCGGGGGGAAAAAGGTTTCCGGTACGCAGACGGAAAAAAGAACTTTGGGAGAACCCTTGTCGGCGGCTGAACTGCCTTCGCTCTTTCGGTCTTTGGACGAAATTGCGGAGATTGAAAGAGCGGGGGCTTGGTTTCAGGGGCTGTCTATAACAGAGTCCACGATTCGGGAAAAAGCCGGAGATTACGCGGGGTCTGTGGCGGCGGCTTATAAGGAGTTGGCTTGGGCTTACGGTATGGGTTTGATAAAAAAAGATGAGCTTGAACAAGGTCTCTTGAACATTCTTACCATACAGGGCGATGAAACAGTCACTCTTACAGCAAACGCAATAATCGCGTTTATAAAAAAACAATGGGATACCGCCGCCGAAGGACTTGAACCGCTGTTCAATGAAATGGATGAGCCGGACGGGTTTGGCAGATGGTTGATCCTTGTCTGCGCTTTGGAAAAAAACAAAGCTCAGACTCCTGAAGCAAATTTATTTGCGGAAAACAGACAAGTAAGCGCGGCTTACAAGTCCATTCGCGCGCGTTATTCGCAATTTCCCGAATACTGGTACAGAGGGGCAAGAAGCTTTTCCGGCGGTATAGCGGCGCAATATGCGGAGAATTGCATCAATTTATCGCCGCAAGGTCCCTTTGCCGATGAATGCCGATCGATTTTAGCGGCTAACATGGGATTAAAAAACGAAGAAGGTTTATCGATAAAAACTAAAAAAGAGATTGAGGCGATTATTTCTCAATCCGTTAATTCGAGTAATCCAAAAGTTCTTGATCCCTTACTGCCATTAATCAGTCTGCCGGATAACCCGTACACGGTTTATGCGGTCAGCGCGCTTAAAACATTAACAGGTATTCCAAAGTTCAATGAGTATTTTAGCGGGCACGCGGCTGTTTCCAAAGGACGGCTTGCGGAACGTCTTTCCTACATTTGCCGTAGTTAGGTGAAGTAAGGCGGGTTTTTATGAAGAATACTTTACAAAAAAACAGTTTTTTATGCGCAATTCTTTGCGTTGTTTTTTGCCTTGCTTTTTTTGCCGCTTCATGCGCGAAATCGCCGGATAAAGAGACAATCCGCCTTTATGTCCGCGCTTCCGACGCTTACGCTCAAAAACATTTTGCCGAAGTTATCGATCTTTTGCATAAACAAAATAATTTTCCTCCTGCGCTGATACTGCGGGCAAAAGCGGAATATTTTTTCGACAAAACTGATAAAGCGGAAAAATCATGCAGAAGAGCGATTAAATTGCGTCCTTCTTCGCTAGAGGCGAATTTATATCTTGCGAGGATTCTCCGCGAGAAAGGCGATTTAAAAGGAGCGGAAACTTTACTGGAATCCTTGTTAGCTGATAATCCGCAGGATATTCGCGCGCTTAGGCTTTCCGCGGAACTTGCTTCCGAGAAAGGCAAATATGACGAGGCGGCGATTTTTCTTGACAGAGCCGCGGAATTCTCCGCGGAAAGCGCGATGGTTCTGCTGGATAGGGCAAGACTGCGCTGGACTGCGGGAAAAAGCGAAGAAGCGCTAGAAGATTTAAGCCGCGCAAAAGCCATGCTTCCGTGGGATACTCCGCTGTTACGCTCGATATCAAATCTTGAGAAGACAATAAAAGGGGTGATGTGATGCGCAATATTACGGCAATTTTGCTTTTATTTGTTATCTCAGGTTTGTACGCAAATGAAAATGCCCAACAGACATTGACTTTCGCGCAGGCGGCAAAACTTGCGGTCTCCGCTTCCGCCGACTTAAAACATTCCCGCGCTTCTCTGGTTCTTTCAAAGGGAGCGTGGAAATGGGGAGTTCGTTCGTATTTCCCGCAAGTCAGCGTCAGCGTTTCAGAGAACGATCGTTTACAGCAGCTTGGCGCTGATTCATTTATGAAAAATTACAGTATTAATTTGGAACAGCCAGTTTGGGACGGCGGCAAATTATCAATGTCCAGAAAACTTGAAAAAATGGAACTTGATCTTTCATTTTCAAAATTGGACAGAACGGCTAATGAAATCGCTGAGTCGGCAATAGCGGCGTATCGTAATTTGCTGTCGTCGAGAGAAATACTTAAAATAAAAAAAACGGCGCTTGCTGTCTTGGAAGAACAGCGGAATATTTTAGATGAAGAAGTAAAACTAGGGCTTGCGCTTTCCGTAGATTTGGCAAGCGCGGACATCAATTTGTTAAACGCAAAAATCGACATTTATTCCCTTCAGCTTGATCTCGGCGAAATGGAAAAACAATTTCTGGAACTTCTCGGGCTTGAGTCCATGCCCATTTTGACGGAAAAAGTCGATATTAACCGCTCTGTTTTACTTCCCTCTTCTTCGGCGGCGGCGGCTCTCGCAAAAGAAAAAAATCCCGATTTAATCGACGCGCGTTATTCGATAACCAAAAAACAAATGGAATACAAATATATTTCCTATTCATGGATACCCAGCTTGCGCCTTACCGGAAATTTTGCTCTTAACGGTCAGCGTTATCCGCTAACGCGCTATAACTGGTCTGTAGGAGTTGCGATTGACTTTGCCAATCCATGGTTTCAAAACCGTTTTGGATCGCAATTAGGCTGGGAACCGCCTTATGACAATACGGCGATGATTCAAAACAGTTTTACTCCCCTGTCCGATCCCGCTTCATTATACGGAAAGAAGCAGGCAAAAATAGCGCTGTCTTTGGAGCAGGAAAAATATAAAACCGCGCTCGAAAGAATCGGAAGAACAGCGGCGACTGCCGTGGATAAATGCGCTTTCATGGAACAAAAACGTCTCTTGGCAATAGACGCCGCAGCTATTGGAGCGGAGAAATGCCGCATTGAGGAAATAAGGTTAAATCTTGGTCACATAACAAGATTAACGCTGATGGAAACTTTAATTGAACAGACACAAAAAGAAATCGCCGTGGTAGAAGCGGCGACAGCTCTTCTGGAATCGGAACGAGAGCTGGAACGATTTTTGGATCTTGAACCGGGAGAATTGGAAATATTCGCCGGTATTTTAAAAAATCAAGGAGGAATAAATGAAAATTAAAAATCTTTTGATTATCAGTCTTTTATTTTTTTGTTTTGCATGCGCAAAAGATACAGACATCGGAGACGGAACGAAAAAAGTGCGAGTAACGCAAGCGGTTATTCATGAACAACCCGATGAAGCGTCTGGATTCGGAAGTTTGTCTTTTCTTACCAAAGTAGACATTACATCTCCGCAGGAAGCGGTAATAAAAAAACTTTATTTCCGCGAGGGCGATTTTGTACGGCAGGGACAAGTTGTGATTCAACTTGAAAATCCGCAGATCAATTTAGCGGTTGAACGGGCGGAAAATAATTATTCGCAAGCCTTGGCGGCGCGGAATTTAGCCGACTCTCGGCTTCTTGAAGGTATTTTTCAGGCGGAGGCTCAGCTTCTAACGCTTGATAAAGCGGAGGCGGAACTTGCCCTATCTAAAAAGAGATGGGAAGAAGACAGACGCAAACATTTGAATCAGGAGACGCTTTTTGAGGCGGGCGGCGTTCACACGGAAGCAATTCTTGTAAGCCGTTTTAGTCTTGATACCGAATGGGAGCAGATTCAATTAATGGAGAGGGAACTTGAAATCAGACGCATTGGGTGCCGGGAGCAAGACCTTGTTAAGGCGGGCATTGCCGTTCCGTTAGGCGAAATTGAACGGCAAGCCGCGCTTGTCTCGCTTATGACATCAAGTTTAAATGCGGAACTTGAATCGGCAAACGCCCGTCTTGAAGCGGCGGAAAAAGAGCTTAAATCCGCCAACATAGCGCTTGAGGAATTGACAATAAGAAGTCCCGCAGGAGGAGTTATCGGCGCGCGTTATCTTGAGGAAGGCGAACGCGTCCGTCTTCAGGATAAAATTATCAGCCTTATTGATACAGCTTCGTTATACGCAATTTTTCCGGTGCGCGAAAAGGACGCTTTGCGGATTGAAAAGGGTATGAAAGCCTTTGCGATGATAGACGGAACGGGCGAAACAAGAAACGGCGCTGTCGATTTAATTTATCCTCAGGCGGACAGCCAATCTTTAAGTTTTCTTGTGCGCGTTTTACTGCAAAACACAAGCGCCAATAGCAGATTAAAACCGGGAATGTTTACCCGCGTTACGGTAAATCTTGGTCCGCCGGGAAACGCTGTTTTTATTCCAGAATCTTCGATATTTAACCGGAAAAACGACGAAGGCAGTATTTTTATTGTCAAAGGTAAATCTTTAACGGAACGGAAAGTAATTATCGGGACAAACATGGGCGAAGAATGCGAGATAACTTCGGGATTAAGCTCAGGAGAACTGGTTGTTTTGCGTCCTGATCCGGATTTAAGGGAGGGAACCAATGTCTCGATTATGGAGTAAAATTCCTGTATTGTTATGCGTCATTTTTATTTCGTGCGGATTTATTGATTTACGTCCGATTGGAATAGAAATAGAACCGGATAAATCCGACTCTCTTTTACCGGACGCGTACAGTCCTGTGATACTCAAGTTTGATACTGAAATGCAAAAGGACGACACCGAAAGAATTTTGCAGATAACTTCCGACATCGGTTCAGTCAAGGGAGACAAACACTGGAAAGATAATGCTCTTTACTTTGCGCCTGTGCAGGGGTGGACCGCGGGAATACGTTACACGTTAAGTCTTTTCGGGACAATTCATTCCGCGGACGGCAGAGAAATGCGCATTGATCGTTTTATTTCATTTTACGCAATCAATAAAAATTCTCCGCCTGTTCTTGAAAGTTACAGTCCCGCCGGCGGATCGCCTATCGGAACTAATTCCGCGGTTTTTGAATTTACTTTTTCGCGTTCAATGGACAAACATACAGTGGAATCCGCCTTAACAATCGAAGGAATCGGAAATAAAACTTTTGAATGGCTTGATGACGACAAAACGCTGAAAGTTACTCCCGATAAATCTCTTTCTCCGTGGACAATGTACAAGTGGAACTTAAGAGAATCGGCGAAAAGTATTGACGGGGTTCCGTTACCAAAAATATATTCGGATTATTTTACAACCGATCTTGATCTAACTTTACCTCAAGTTACAAATGTGTATCCCGCGCTTTTTGTTGACGGGTGTTGGTATCCGACCGGAATAAATCTTGAGACAGGTTTGCAATTAGGACAAGGAATCGCGGTTTCCTTTAACAAGCCAATGGGAGAAAATGTTCTTCGTTCTCTGCGGTTTGAGCCTTCTTCGACGGGCAGAACGGAAATGTTATCTGAAAACAGCATTGTATATATTTTTACAAAAGACCCTGAACCGGGAACAACATTTACATTAACCGTTTCAGGAGACACAAAAGACAGCGAGGGATTAAAAATCGGCAGCGAGTACAGAATAAATTTTTCCGTTGATATTCCGTATTTAAATGTTTTGTCCGTTACCGCTAACAATGGTCAGCAAATAAACGATTTTTCCGCAGAGAATAATATATTGCCTGTTTATGTTGATCAGGGAACAGGATTAATAACATTGTCAATTTATTTTTCGCTAATCTTCGGTCTTGAGGAAAAACTAAATACTCCGCAAAAAATAACGCTCTCGCCCTTTTTCCCGAGAACTCTGCCTCCGTCGGCTTTACGTTACGTTCACTGGATTTCCGACGACAGGCTTTTTATTCAATGGGAAGGATTAAAATCGGGCGATGAAGTTTCTCATTACTACAAACTGACAATTCCCGGAGGAAAAAGCGGAATAACTTCCGACACGGGAATTTTTATGAAAGAGGATTTAATTCTTTATCTGGAGGCAATCAAATGAAAAACAAATTTTTTATGCTTTTTTTGTTTAGTATATTTTATTTTATTTCCTGCGATATATTAAGAACTTCGTTATTTGAAGTTATCTCGTGCAGTCCCGAAAGCGGTTATCAGTCTGAGCCGGAAAAAATAAATATCTCTCTTGATTTTTCCAATGCTCCTGACAGAGCGAGTGTGGAGAAAAATTTTTCATTAACGGGGGACGGAAACCGCGTAAAAGGAACTTTCAGCTGGAACAATAAAAAAATGACTTTTTCCCCGCTTACGCCTTTAGAAATAAATACCGACTACACGATAACGCTTTTGGCGGACGCGCATGATACAAAGGGGCTCTCAATGGACGAGCCTTTTAACCGTTATTTTTCAACAAGACCCGATGATACTCGTCCTGTTCTTTTATCAAGTTATCCAGAAATGTATTCGGAAATTACCGACGCGAGAACAGAAATAGAATTGGAGTTCTTTACGCCTGTTTCATTAAAAACTTTGTATGACAATGTTTCATTTAGTCCTTCGATGCCGGGTATTTGGCGTTTGGAAAGCGATGAAAGAATCGCTGTTTTTACACCTGCGGAACCCTGGGCGCAAAAGACTCGTTATGAAATCCGATTTTCCACTTCATTGACAGATAACAACGGCATGAATATCGGAAATGATTTTCTGTGCGTATTTACGACAAAGATCGATCTAGAAATTCCGTATCTTGTAAGAGTAGCGCGGATAACAAATAAAAATGAATTAATTACTTTATCCGCGGACAGAGGTTATTCAAGCGCCGCTGAATCGCCGGTAGAAAATCAAGAATGGGAAAAAGATGATAAATTAACGCTTATTTTTTCCGAACCTGTAGACGGTATATCGGTAAAAAATTATACAAGCGTTGAAAATGGTCCGAATCTTATAATGGAAACGCCCGCGGGCTATGAAACAGAATTTACCTTTAAATTTGAAAGCATACCTGTTTATGAAAGCAGATTTACATTAAGAGTTAAGCCGGGAATAAAAGACGCCGCGGGCAATGAGAGCAAAGAAGAGTATATTTATAAAATTTTCGCTAACGGAAAATATTCAAAACTGCCAACGCTTGCGGGAATCAGAATACCGGCGTCTCCGACAAACAACACAGATAATGAATTATTTTTTTATAAGACAGATTCGCTTTTTAATTCTTTTCCCATAACAAGTGAAAATTATCCGTCCGGCGAAAATATTTACACATGGATTGAATTATATTTTTTAACCGCCGAAGACGCGTCTATCGACTTATTTTCTTTAATGGAACTTTTTCGCATAGATACAAGCAATAACGTAATTTCTTTTTCTCCGCGTCAGGTAAGAGATACGGATTTTTCAACGGCTGAACCGCATACCGGCATGGAAGATTATCAAAGGGTTGAAATTACCGGTTATCTGACTAATTCGACAAATTTCGGCGTTATAAATATTCAAATTGCGGCGGGGCTTAAAGACTCTTTAGGAAACCGCAGCGACAAATTATTAAAAATATCGCTTTTAAAGTAGGAGTTTATGAAAGGAATAATCACTCTTTTTGTTAAAAGACCTGTAACGGTCATTATGATACTGGCTGCGTTAATTTTTGCGGCGGTTTTTTCTCTTTTTACCCTGCCTGTAAACAGACTGCCGTCGTTTTCAACACCGAGGGTAACGGTAGAAACATTGTATCAGGGCATGGCGGCTAACGAAGTCAGAAGCATGGTTACCATTCCGCTGGAAGACGGTCTTTCCCCGATTAAAGGGCTTGAAAGAATCAGAAGCGTATCGCGCGACAATAGGTCGCTTATCAGCCTTGATTTCCGCTGGGGGACGGACACGATGTCCGCTTCCGTTCTTGTGCGTGAGGCAATTGACGCTGTTTATCCGGGACTTCCCGAAGGGGTAAACAAACCGACGGTAACGGCAGCGGATATGGGGAACGAAGCTCACGCCGTAATAGCGGTTAGTTCACATAACGGGAACGGCGAATTTGCGAGAAAACTCGCCGAGTATGAAATGCAAGCACGTCTGCGAAGAATTGACGGAGTCGGCTCCGTAGTTCTTATCGGCGGTGAGATAAAAGAAGAACATCTTTCTCTCGACGTGCGGCGTCTTTCCGCTCTCGGCATCGCTCCTTCCGAATTCACTAACCTTGTGGCGCGGGAAACCGCTGATATTCCCGCCGGAAACGCGCGGGAGGGAAACATGGAATTGGTTGTCGTAAGCTCGGGAAAACCGGATTCAGTTTCTTCGCTTTCACAGATTATTCTTCCGGCAAGCGGCGGCGGCTCTTTTAAGATTGAAGACGCGGCGGAAATTACCAATTCCACCGCGCGGCGGGAAAGCATATTTATTCACAACGGAAAAGAAGCCGCAGGCTTGGAGATTTACCGCAGACCCGGCTCCGACCCGCTGCGGCTGTCAAAAGAAATAAAAAAGACGCTTGATGAGGCTAACTCTCTCTTTTCCCGTGACGCAAAAATCGAACTTGTTACGGATTCATCGTCATCTCTCATAAGCGGCGTAACAGGTTTATTAATTTCCGCCGCTCTCGGCGTAACGGCGGTAGTTACGGTTCTATTACTTTTTATCCGCCGCATAAAATACAGCTTGCTCGCGGCGCTTTCAATTCCCGTTTCAGCCGCAACGGGCATTTGCGTTCTTTCCGTTATGGGAAAATCATTGAACGGTATGAGCCTCGGCGGACTTGCGATGGGGATAGGGTTGGTTTCCGACATCAGCGTAATAATTATTGATCTGCTTCATCAGGCTTTTGGGGAAAGAGAAACCGTTCCTATACCGGAAGAAATCGGAAACAAGGCGGCGTCTATATCGGGATCAAATATCGCTTCTACCATTACAACTGCGCTTGTGTTTGTTCCGATTATCATGCTGCCGGGACCGTTAGGCGGTCTTTTCGGCGACATAGCTATCGCCCTTGTTACATCTGTCGCGGCGGGCTGGCTTTACGCTCAATTTTTTCTTCCCTCTCTTTACTCTATGTTCTTTGGCAATTCATTAACAGCCAATAAAAATAGATTGATAAAAATTAATTCAGTTTTTACAAATGGCAGTCTTGAAAAAAAATATTACTTCTTTCTTTCAACTGTTCTTCGTAATTCAGGAAAATTTTTAGCCGTTACGGCGGGGTTAAGCGTTTTAGGGTTTCTTTCGCTTTTAACCCGTCCGGCTGTATTCATTAATCCCGATGAAGCCGAAGAATTACAAGTTTCTATTTTGTACCCCCAAGGAACTTTATTGGATTCCATGACCAATAATAATATCCTCTCCAAAATAAGTTCAAGACTGCCGTTTGTAAAAACTGTTTATGGAATTGCGGGCGCTGAAGAAGCGGACGTTATAAGAAGGGCGGATATTGATTATAAAAAAGAAGAACTTATTCTGCACTGTATTTTAGAAAAGGGATATAAACCGCAAAAAGCGTTAGATGAAATCAAAAAACTTTTGGAAAACAGCAATGAATATTCCTGTACGGCGTATTTTCCGAAGGACAGGATTGAGGTTCTTTTGGGATTATCGGCGGAGCGGACTTTTGTAATTAAGGGCAAGGATAGGGAGGAATTGCTTGGGCGGATTAACCTTACGCAAAACGAATTTGATTCAGCGTCTACAGCGGTAAATTTCCGCCCACAGGGAAAAAGACCGGAAATACGGGTTTACCCGAACAGGGAAGCCGCCGCATATCTTTCAATACCCTCTTCACAGATAGCGGAAACTCTTTTTATTCTTAACGAAGGAGTTGTAACGACAAAACTGGAAATTGACGGCAAGCCGTTAAATGTTCGCATAACAGGAGAGCGAAACACTCGCAATGATCCTGTTCAAAGGCTTGAACAAATACCGTTAAAGACAGGACAGGGAAAAACCGTATACCTTGGCTCTGTTGTAAAAATAGAGCAAAAAGAAGCGGAAGCGTCTCTTGCGCGGCTGGACAGAACCGACGTTATTTACGCGGACATTTCCGCAGGAAAAGAAATTCCGTCTGTCGTCAAAAAACTGTCCGTGCGATTTTCTTGGTTTACGGGAGCCGATGAATCGGTATTCAGCCGCTACAAAAATTCTTTGCTTTTTTACGTTATCCTCGTGCTTGTTCTTCTGTACATGACAATGGGCGCTCAATTTGAATCTTTTTTGCTTCCCCTTGTTTTAATGTTAAGCATTCCTTTCTCGCTTGCCGGAGCCGGACCCGCTCTTATAATCAGCGGCTCAAAAATCGATTCGGGCGCTGTGCTTGGATTAACCGCTCTATTCGGGCTTGTCGTAAATAACAGCCTTATTCTCTTTGAAATAAGCGAACAAAAAATTCAAACCGGGTTTCCCGTAACGGACGCTGTTTGCAGAGGAGCGTCGGAACGATTACAGGCGATTTTAATCACAACAACAACGACTGTCTTCGCTCTTTTGCCGCTAATCTTCAGTCCTCTGGGAAATTCGCAAAAATCAATGGCGGCGGCAATGTTGGGCGGACTTACGGTATCAACTTTGCTCAGTTTGTTCGCAATTCCTTCCGTATTAATTCGGTATTTTAAATGGAAAATTCGCAACGAGGAAGATTTATGAGAAAAATTTCTTCCCGATTAGAAAGAAAAAAAATGAGTCTCTGTATTTTAGCGGCTGTCTG
>Ga0268262_10004544_pt1 | contig 14289 bp, 11 predicted proteins | sample TergutNc150P3_FD_190354 | JGI IMG/M metagenome (GOLD analysis project Ga0268262, IMG submission 190354) | Nasutitermes corniger P3 segment gut microbial community from laboratory colony in Florida, USA - Nc150 P3 (SPAdes) (version 2) | ecosystem: Host-associated > Arthropoda: Insects >... | reverse complement strand
TCTGGGTCTTGCCGCAGCGCAGACCGCAGGGCTTTTTTGAAGCTTGAAGTGTCTGTATGCACTTCGCGCTGGTTGACTAGGCTCTTTTTGTGCTGATGCACATATTCCACCGGGTCTTCAATTGTCAGAATATGGCAATATTCGCTGTTGTTGATTTTGTCAACCATTGCGGCCAGTGTAGTGGACTTTCCGCTGCCGGTGACGCCCGTTACAAGCACAAGGCCGCGTGGCTTGCTGCAAAGGGACTGGACTGCTTGGGGTAGCCCAAGTTCGTCCATCGTGCGGATTTTTTCGGGGATGGTTCTAAAAGTCCCGGCAGTTGAGCCGCGCTGGTTATAGACGTTTGCGCGGAAGCGGGAAACGCCGTTGATGCTGAACGAAAAATCCACTTCCATGTCGGATTCGTATCTCAGCTTTTGCATATCAGTCATCACGCCGTAGCAGAGCCAGCGCGACTGCGCCGCGTCCAGCGGGGGCAATTTCAATGGGACGAGGCTGCCGTCTATTCTGACGAGCGGCGCACTGTCCGTTGTTATGTGCAAGTCTGTTCCGCCAAACTCTACCATAGCCTTTAGCAATTGCTGGATCGGAACGATGTAATTTGCGGATGCTTCGGACACGGTTCTTCCCTGCCTCAAAGGTTATAAAACGGTTTCGCGGATAACTTCTTCGATGGTGGTGACGCCGTCCAGCACTTTGCGGCACCCAGAGCGCCTGAGGGTGATCATTCCATCCCGGATGCCCTGCTCCCTCAATTCGATGGCGGATGCCCCGGTGAGGATCATGTCCCTGATGACTTCAGAAACCTCCAGTGCTTCATACAGGCCGACCCTCCCTTTGTAGCCCCTGCCGTTGCATGAGTCGCAGCCCTTTCCCTTCATCGCGTTGATCCCCTTGCTGACCTCGCTCTCCGTGAACCCTATTCGCAGGAGCGACACTGGGGGTGGCTTGAAGGGGTCTGGAGCTTTGCACTTGGGGCAAATCCTCCGCACCAGCCGCTGGGCGCAGATGATGTTGACCGATGTGGCCACTAAAAATGGCTCTATCCCCATGTTCATCAGCCTGCTAATCGTAGAAGGCGCATCATTTGTGTGCAGCGTGGAAAAGACCAGATGTCCCGTGAGCGAGGCTTTGATGGCGATTTCGGCCGTTTCAAAATCGCGGATTTCGCCGACCAATATGATGTTTGGGTCTTGGCGCAAAAATGAGCGCAGGGCCATGGCAAAGTTTAGGCCAATCTGATCTTTCATCTGGACTTGGTTGATGCCCGCAAAGTTGTACTCGATAGGGTCTTCGGCGGTTATTATGTTCACGTCTTCTTTGTTGAGGCTTGCTATGGAGCTATACAGCGTATTGGTTTTACCCGAGCCGGTGGGGCCGGTGCACAAGATCATGCCGTACGGCTTGATTATCTGGCGGTTCCACATTTCAAGGCTTTCGGGTTCAAAGCCCAGCTTGGTCAAGTCCAGCATCAAGTGTTCGCTGTCCAGCAGCCTTAGGACAATTTTTTCGCCAAATAGAGTTGGGAGCACCGACACGCGATAGTCAACTACTTTCGTTGAACCCCCCATGTTGACCCTTAGCTTGATGCGCCCATCTTGGGGCAGGCGCTTCTCGGCGATATTGAGCTTTGCAAGTATTTTTACGCGGCTAATGATAGAGTCCTTCAGCTTTACATTTGGCTTCATGACTTCTTGCAGCAGCCCATCTATTCGGTAGCGGATGCGCATGAACTTTTCGTAGGGCTCGATGTGTATGTCCGATGCCTCCCTGCGTATGGCGTCTATCAAGACCATATTGACCAATTTGACTATCGGGGCATCCTCGCCCCCCTTTGCCAAAGACTCCACGCTGACGTTCTGTTCGTCTTCCAGCTCGTGGAACTCGTTGTCCACGTCCGCGAGTTCTTCTTCCATCGCCCTTAGGTCTATGGCGCCATTGGACAGCCCGGAGATGCCGCTTGATGCCAAGGCGGGCAAGGTCTCTGGCTCTCTGAGCTGGACTCCAGACGCTCCGCCATAATAGCGTTCTATTGCCCTGAGAATGCCCATCTCGGCTGTGATCACCAAATCCACGTTGAACCCGGTTTGGAATCGGATGTCATCCACTGCAAAAATATCCGTTGGGTCGGCAATGGCAATTGTCAGCACGTTCCCCGCTTTGTGGAGGGGCAGGACTCTGTGCCTAGTCGCAAGGTCTGCTGGGACAAGCGCAATAACGGATGGGTCTATGGGCGGCCACTGATCCAAGTCGGCCGAGGGGACGCCAAACTGCAAGCCGAGAAAGCTGATGATGTCTTGCTCCGAGCAAAAGCCAAGCCTAGAAATGACAGTGCCTATCCGGCCACCGGTGATTTTTTGGGTCTTCAGCGCCTCATCTAACTGAGACTGAGAGATCAAGCGCGACTTGACCAACATGTCACCTAACCTAACTGCCAATCGGGCCCCCTTTAGGATTTAATGGATTGTAACATTTCGATGGCCAAATTGGGAATGGCCCCGCTATGTGTCTAGGGCAAGGGCTATTTTTCTTAGGGCCGAGTCAAAGGCCACATTCCTTGAGAGAGCCCGCATGGACTCTAGGGCGTATTTGAACCCATCTTTTGTGTTGATCGGCTTTTGAGCTAGGGAGACAAGCCTTGGTGTCCACCGTTTGAGCTTGCCCTGCAGTCCATTTCTGATGTGGGCCAATTCGCCGAGGACTACCAGCAGTTGCTCTAGGGCGAGGGCTGCCTGCTGGCTTTGGGCCAATTCGCTGGATTTATCGGGCAAAAGACTGTCAGACGCTTCATTGAGCGGCGTCCCCTCTAGGAGGGACACCCAGGCGTCAATTTGGGAGCAGGCTTTTTCAAAGGCTTCTCTTCGCAAGTATTTCAGAGTCCCGTTGGAGATGGCGACCCATTCGTCCAATTCTTGCTCATCCCAGCCATTGTCTAGCGCAGCTAGGCGGGTTTCTTCTGGGTTCAACGGCGCGAAGGAAATCCTTTCGAGCCGGCTCAAGATGGTTGGCACCATAGAGTCGGGCCTGTGGGTAAGCAGAATGAAAAAGGTTCCTTGGGGCGGCTCTTCCAATGGCTTCAGCAGGATGTTTGCGCTTGATTTGCCAAGCCTGTGGGCATCTTCGATGACCACCCACCTATGGCATCCCGGGGGCGGGGCCTGAAACGCCCAACGGATGACCCCTCCTTCCACCAGTGCGTCCTCTCGAATGGTGTCCACCTTTATAAGGCCGGCCTTGCCCTCCGGCGCGATCCTGAGCAAGTTTGGAAATTCATTTTTCAGTGGGTCTGCCTTGCATCCTTCGCACTTGCCGCAGGCCGACTTAGAAAAGCATATCTCTCGCTGGGCTAGTTCAAAGGCCACGCGGCGTTTGCCTATCCCCTCCAGCCCCGAAAAAAGTAGGCTTCCTGACAGCCTGTTTGACGTGAGGCGGGAGAGGAGGCGGCTCCTGATCTCTGAGTGGCCGCGCAGTGACTTATCGAACATTGGCCTCTTCCAATTTTTGTGACACAGCGGCCCAAACATCGTCGGCAACTTTTTCTTGGCTGGCTTCGCCGTTGACTATGCGGACGCGGCTAGGTTCTTGGCGGGCAATCCTGAGAAATTCCTCTCTCACTTTTTTGTGAAAAACCAAGGATTCGGCGTCGAATCTTGTTTCAGAAAAGCCATCTTGTAATTTGTTGCGCGCTGCTGCTCGGCTCTGTGTCTTTTCGGGGTCGGCGTCAAGCAAGAGGGTCAGGTCTGGCTTCAAGCCGTCCAAAACAATTTGCCCCAGGGTTGACATGGTGCTTTGGGAAACGCCTTGGGCCCCTTGGTACGCCCTAGTCGAATCCTCGAAACGATCCAGCACCACCACCTTGCCGTCCCTAAGAGCCGGCCGCACCACAGCTTCGAGGTGCTGGGCGCGGTCGGCAGAAAATAGGAGCAGCTCGGCCAAAGGATCCCATTTTTCGCCCGATGGATGCGGGGCAAGCAGCAAAGCGCGCAGATCGGCGCACAAGCCAGTGCCTCCCGGTTCTCTGGAGCAGACATGCGGGATGCCCAAGCCAGACAGCCTAGACTGAATAAAGCGCATCTGAGTGGACTTGCCAGAGCCCTCGATGCCTTCCAATGTGATGAGCAGCCCTCCCAAAAAGCTCTCCGAACGCGCCTTTTTTGCCAAGTCGATGGATATTTTCGCAAGGGCCTCCAAATAGGCCCCACAAAACACAAGTGTACCGCCCGACAGCACAATTGGGATATTTTTTTCGGATAAGAAATATTCGACTTGCTTTATAATTTTTTATGAGGGACAGATCATCCGATGCTTTCCCAGGGGAGTGCACATGGGAGTTATGTTGCAGGCTTTTTATTGGGGATGCCCAGAGAGAGCTGGCCGAGAGTTTGAGTGGTGGGACTATGTAAAAGAGCAAATTCCGGAGCTTTCGCAAGCTGGGTTCACCGCCCTTTGGCTGCCGCCGCCAAGTAAGGCAGCCACGCAAAAAGCCATGGGATATGAGCCTTTTGACCATTTCGACCTTGGCGAGTTTGACCAAAGGGGCGGAGTCCCAACTTGGTTCGGCACCAGAACAGCCTTAGAAGAACTGATCCAACAAGCGCACGGGCACGACATGCAGGTTTATGTTGACCTAGCGATAAACAACGCCAGCGGCGGGGAGCCAGAGATCAACGACTTTTCGGGCCAAACAGGGAACACCTGCTTTGAGCCAGCAAGCAAAAAATTCTCTAGGAATTGGCAGTGCTTCCACCCAAGCCCCTATGAATATTGGGAAGGGGCGCAAGACGCTGGCAAGCTCACGTACTGCCACAAGAATCCCATCGTATATGAGTACTTGATAGAATTCACCCGCTGGCTTGTAGAGGACATCGGCTTCGATGGATTTTGCTTTGACTTGGTGGATGGGTATGGAACTTGGATGGCCAAGGTGATACTCGGACAGCAATACAAGCGGGGCGACAAATTCATCAAGCCATTCGGCATGGCGCACGGGCGCGGGCCAAGCTATGACACAGAGCTTTGGCTGAGCGAATTCAATAGGCAGTCTGAAAATCCGCTCTCCGTGCTCGACGTGCCGCTGCGGTTCCGCCTCAAGTCCCTATGCGATGTCTATGGCACGCTCATTCCGTCTATTTTCGGGCCAGGCACCCTTTTCCACGGAAGCCCGTATTCCTGCATCACCTTTGTGGACAACCACAAGTTCAGGGACGATGCGAACCCGCCGATATTCCACGACAAGATGCTGGCCTATGCTTTCATCCTGACGCATACAGGCTATCCGTGCGTTTTTTGGGAGGACTATTTTGAACACAACTTGGCCCTCCCGGGCCAAGTGAGCGGCATACACGCGCTGGTGAAGTGCCATGAGCAATATGCCCACGGGCCGATGATTACGCACCACATCGGAGCAGATCTCTATGTCATGGAAAGGCTGGGGATAGATGGAAAGCCTGGCCTGATACTGGTCATGAACAACCGCGGCGACCGCTGGCAGGGCATCTGGGTGCACACCTCTAAGCCGAATACGCGTTTCATTCCAGTAGCTTGGCGCGGCAAGCACGACCTCAACCCACCCGCCGAAACATGGACGCACAAAGAGGGGCATGGCAACTTTTGGGCCCCCCCTAGAGGCTACACTGTATATACGCCGCAATAGATGATTATAGAGTTGGCAACGGATCAGAAATCGCCTGTGTTGCTTTCGCAGTTTTTTAATGTTTTGCCATTTATCTTTTCTGGAGCTATGCAATGGAACTGTCCGCACTGTTTCAAGAACACGTCAACATTCGGCAGAGGGCCGCAGAAGCCGCCCTCCATGCTTTGAAGTATGACGCGTTGGTTATCAGCTCTGGAAGGGCGCACACTTATTTCGCGGACGACCAAGACGCGCCTTTCCGCAGGACTCCCCATTTTTCGCACTGGACTCCGATGGCCGGGCCGCACCATCTGCTCGTTATCAAGCCGGGCAGCAAGCCAAAACTGGTGCGCTATTCCCCCGATGACTATTGGTACGAGCAGGCTCCACTGGGGGCTCCATTTTGGGCGGGCGCGTTTGAAATCCAAGAAGCCGCTTCTATAGAGTCTGCATGGGGGGCGATAAAGCTTTCTGGGTGCGTTGCATACGTTGGCAACGAAACTGACTTGGCAGAAAAGGCAGGGTTCAAGGCAAACCCGGCAGACCTGACCGCTAGGTTGGACTGGGACAGGGCCTACAAAGACGCGTACGAGGTAAACTGCGTAGAGGAGGCCACAGTTCTGGGGCTTAGGGCCCACGAGGCCGGCAGGGTGGCTTTCATGGAAGGCGCGTCCGAGCTTGAAATTCACCATGCGTACGTGAGGAGCCTTAGCTGCCTTGACCACGAAGTCGCCTTTAGCAGCATAGTGGCCATGAACGAAAAGGGCGCCACGCTGCACTACGAAAACAAGCGCACACTGCGAAACGGCAAAACCTTGGTGCTGGACTGCGGGGCAAACGTGCGCGGCTATGGTTCCGACATCACCCGCACATTTGTGAGCCAAGTCTGCGACTATAGGTTCAAATTCCTCCTTGCAGGGATGGAAAAGCTGGAGCGCGAGCTGGCGGACGCCGCCAGCCCGGGTCTCCCTTTTGGCAAGCTGCACCATTTGGCCCACCAAAAAATTGCCGCGCTCCTCTGTCAGGCTGGCATACTCAAGACCGACCCAGAGGAGGCAGTCAAAAAGGGATGGACGAGGCCATTTTTTCCGCATGGTCTTGGCCACCACCTGGGCATCCAGATACACGACGTTGGCGGCAAGCTGGCGTCTCCAGATGGCAAGCTGCAGCCCCCTCCGTCAGAGCATCCGGCCCTACGCAACACAAGGACTTTGGAAAAGGGCCACCTAGTGACTATAGAGCCAGGGCTGTACTTCATACCAATGCTGCTAAAGCCGCACCGCGAGGGCAAGGATTCCAAGGCATTTGACTGGAGGCTGATAGACGAGCTGACGCCGCTGGGGGGCATCAGGGTCGAAGACAACGTGCTGATAACCGATGGAAGCCCACGGAACATCACTAGGGTGATGGAAGCCGAGCTGGGAATCGGGTAGCCTATAGCCATATCGTGTCCTATTGCCAATGCGATAAATGCCAGAAGCAAAGCCGCATGTAGCAGGGGTTTTCATCTTGTAACTTGTAACTGATATTACGCGCTTCCAGTTGGGCCGCCGACTAGCCTGAATTCGCCGTTCTGCCACAGCAGCATTTGGCCTTCGTGCGCCCAAGGGACGGACATTCCTTTGTCGGCTTCTTTCAAACAATGAAAGTGGCCGACAATAAAAAATTCCGCGCCTTCCGCGTCAATGGCTTTTTGGAATTCGACCATCGGGAAGCTGGTTTTGTTCTCTTGGTTCGTTGTCAATAGCTTCTTTTCCAGCCACGAGCACAGTTTGGCCCCGATGATCGGCGGAGTTACCTTTGCAAACACCCATACAGGCATGCTGCGGCTGAGCAGGTTCCAAAACCTGTACTTCCAGTCCTTTGTGTTGATGAGGTCTCCATGCTCAAAAATAAATGGCTCGGTTGAGAGTCGGCCTCCCGTTCCCTCTCCGATGAAGTCGAATTTGTCGGCTATGTCGTCCAAAAAATATTCTCGGTTTCCAAGCCACAGGCCGACCCAATGGCCAGTCCTCCTCCGTTCAGAAACCCACCAGAGGAAGTTTCTTTGGGCGTCGGTTTCAAAGCCCTTGATGCCCAGCCAGACATCAAAGACGTCCCCCAAAAACAGCCAGTCGGCGTCCGGGTGGGCAAAGGTGGCTTCATGCAGCCCTACTAAGTCTGTCCCCCAGTGGGGGTCGGCCACTACCAGCAGCGGCCGGGACGCATCGGGCCTAGCGTTGTTTCCCGCCCTCCAACCGTGGCTGGCGGCCCTGCTCCCAAAGAGCATCGGAAAGCTTCCAATGCACAGCCCAATGACTATTCCAGCAACTCGCGGCAGCCAATAGTCGGCAGAATAGCTGTCCGTCTGCATTTCAAACAATGCCGCGACAGACAAAAACAAAGACATGATTCCGAATATTGCAAAATGCCTTTTGTGCAGGGGCCATTTATCTGTGGAAGTCCTCCAGGCCAAATCTGCCAGAAACGAAACAGCGGCGAATGCCCCGGCAATGATCAGCCGGTCTGCGGATAGATTCAGCCACACGCCCCACTGTTCGCCGTTGAGGTGGTCAGCCAGCAGCGAATACGCGAATATGGAACTTGGCAGAAGCCATATCAGCCAGCGATCCATGCGTCAGTTACTCCATGCAGATGCTTTCATGTCCTAGCAATTAGCGCTATGCGGCGTGGTGACGGCATGCTAGTCCCCTTGTCCTCTAGTCCATTAGTCTCCAAAGCAGATCCCAACATCGCGCCCCGTCTGCACGATCTCGCAGTCGAGCGGTACCGCCCTCATCCGCCCCGCGACCTCGAGAAGCGGGACGTATTGGACTGTTGGGTGTTCCAGCGCGACCATGACACCAGAATAGCCCTCGTCCAGTGCGCGGACTGCTGCCGCTCCGAACCTAAGTGCTGCCAAGCGGTCGAAAGAGGTCGGGCTTCCGCCGCGCAGAAGATGGCCCAGCACAACCGTCCTGCACTCTTTGCCAGTAAGTGCTTGCAGCTCGTGCGCCACGCGGTCTCCGATGCCCCCAAGACGCTCTAAGTGGCCAATTTCTGCCGATGCAACGACAGCTAAATCTCCGCCCTTTGGCTTTGCGCCCTCTGCGACTACAACAAGGGAATAGTGGCGCCCATCGTTTTCGCGCTGGACTACCTTTTCGGCCACTTTTTTTAGGTCAAAGGGAATTTCTGGGATCAGTATGGCGTGAGCTCCGCCGCTGATGCCGCAGTGCAGGGCTATCCAGCCAGCATAGCGGCCCATGACCTCTACCACAATGACTCGCTGGTGGCTTTCCGCGGTGCTATGCAGCCGATCTAGGCTCTCTGTCGCAAATGACACAGCAGTATCGAATCCGAAAGTGGTCTCTGTCTTGTCCAAGTCGTTGTCAATCGTCTTTGGAACTCCCACGACGCGCAGGCCCTTTTTGCACAGTGCGTCCGCTATGGTCAGGCTACCGTCGCCGCCGATGGACACCAGCGCGTCAATCTCTTTTTTGGCGAAAAATTCGATAATCTCGTCTGTGCGATCAATTTCTTTTGTCGTTCCGTCTGGCATTTGAAGCGGGAAATGAAGCGGGTTGCCCTTGTTGGTGGTTCCCAGCATTGTCCCGCCAAGGTGGGTGATGCCCCTCACGTTTTCCCTAGTGAGGCGGATAACGCCGCCGCCGACAAAGCGCTCGCCGAAGAAGATGCCGTTGAACCCCTCCCTAATGCCGTAGCATTCCCATCCCCTGTTGGTGGCAGAAATAACCACGGCGCGGATGACGGCGTTGAGCCCAGGAGCGTCGCCCCCGCCAGTGCAGATAGCGATGCGCTTAATATTGTTTTTGAGCATTCGGCGTTCCTTTCATCAATTACAGCATTTAGCATAATACAAAACTAGCGGCGAATTGCAAATTTTTATACAAAATTTCTTGGCGCGTCACAAATTGCGTTATTCAACTCTGCCCCCCGCCAACCGGGCAGTGTGAAGCCGGTTCTTCAATGATTTCCATTATCGCTTCTATCGCCTGCCCCAGATTGTCCGCGATCATGTCCGCAAGTTTTGGGTCAACCGCATTTCCATAACCTGTCCTCACCAGGGCCACCCTGCACCCGGCGTTTCGGCCCGCTTCTAGGTCTATTTTTTTGTCGCCTATCATCCAGGACCGTTTTAGGTCAATTTGGTGTTTTTTTGCGGCTTTGATTAGCATTCCAGGCCCTGGCTTCCGGTCGGGGTGGTTTGGCTGGCGGTACTCCCCAAGGCCGTCTTCGTGAAACGGACAGGCAAAAGAATCGTCTATGTGCGCCCCTTCCAACGCCAATAGCTCGTCTATTTTTTTTGCGACCGCGCCATATTCTTCCCAGCCGTACAGCCCCCTGCCGATGCCGCTCTGGTTTGTGACTATTATTACAGGGATGTTTTTTTCGTTCAGTTTTGCAATGGCCTTGGCCGCGCCCCCAATAAGGACTACGTCGCTTGGGCGGCACAAAAAATCAACTTCTTCATTCAATGTGCCATCCCTGTCAATGAATATGCCCGACACCATAGGTAAGTGGGGCAAGTGGCTATTTGGCATTGGCTTTGGGAGTGTTGGTCGCCCTCAAGAAATAGTGGATTCCGGAGGCTATCGCCAAGAATGCGACTATGTGGAAGGACCAAGTAAAGAAAATGTTCGGCAAGTATGCTTGGCCCACCGCGTTTCTCAGCAGCACCAAGGATATGACCACGAACTCTGTCCCCGCAGTGATTTTCCCAAGGATTGTGGGCTTGTACCTAGACGGGTCGTTGCCGGGCGGCTCCAGCATGGCAAAGATGCCGATGATTACGTCCCTGGCAATTGCCAAAATTACCACCCAGACAGGTATGGTGACTTGCAGTCCTGCGGTTGGCATACACAATAGTACAAATGCAACGGTCATCAGCAGCTTGTCCGCCACGGGGTCCAAAAACGCGCCCAAGGAGGAGTACTGGTTGAACCGCCTTGCAATGAAGCCGTCCAGCAAATCGGTTACCGCCGCAAGGCCAAATATGGCGCACGCGTAGGTCAGCTCGCCATACCACACCGAGATTGCGAACACCGGCACGGCCAAGATTCTGAGGAGGGTGAGAAAGTTAGGGATGGTCAGATACATTTCGACAAATCCATTATAGAACAGTTTTCGCCAAATGCGAATTGACCCATTGGGGCATCAATGCGATTTGCGCCCAACCTGATATTATTGTTCTGTGGACATAATTCAAGACAAGGTAAAAAGCCAAACGCTTCTCAGCGAGCTCCAGCCTGGGGAGGTGGCAACCGTAGTGTCCATCGCCGGAAAAGGCCCGATAAAAAAAAGACTGCTGGAGATGGGCATCATCCGCGGCACAGTGGTCAAGGTGGAAAAATTTGCCCCAATGGGCGACCCGGTGGAGATAGTGGCAAAGGGATGCCATTTGTCGCTGCGGAAAGAAGAGTGTCAACTGATAGCCGTTGCCAAGGGCGGCAAAATCAAAAGCTCCGCCGCGCCGCTGATAGTTTTGGCGGGCAACCCCAACTGCGGCAAGACGACCATTTTTAATGCGCTCACGGGGCTCCACCACCACGTTGGGAACTACCCAGGCGTGACAGTCGAAAAAAGGTCTGGGCACGTCCTATTGGACGGCATAGACGCTGAAGTCACAGATTTGCCCGGTACTTACTCCCTAGCCGCCAGAAGCCTAGACGAGCGCATCGCCGCAGAGGAATTGGCAAATCAGAGCGTTGACGTGATAGTGAACGTGCTGGATGCATCCAATTTGGAGCGCAACCTATATCTAACGACACAATTGATAGAACTCGGCCGCCCGATTGTATTCGCGCTGAACATGATGGACGACGCCGAGAGGGACGGCAAAAAAATAGACGTGGCCAAGTTGCAGCAGCTATTGGGCGGCCACGTCATTCCAACCGTTGGGAACCGCCAGGACGGCATCCAACAACTGCGCGAAGCAATCAGTTGCACACTTGCAGAGCCAATGGCCCACCACCGAAAGATACCAATCAACTATGGGGATGACATAGAAGGCGAGCTGCAAGAGCTGGAAAAAGAGATAAGGTTGGACGAAAGGCTGGCGGAGAGCATCGCCCCAAGACACCTAGCGCTCGGGCTGCTAGAGAGCGACCCGATGGCCCTGCAAGTGGCAGCGGAGAGCCACGCGAGCCGAGCAATAGAGAGCCAGAGGATAGAGAGCTGCGAATTTCTTGAAAGGCATCTGGGCGACGATGGCGCGGCGCTTTTGGCAGAGAGGCGCTATGGCTTCGTGCATGGGCTTGTCACAGAGGCGGTGAGCGACACTGGAACAAAAAAGCAAAATGTGGCTGAGAGGCTGGATGACATAATCACCCACCGCTGGGCTGGCTTCCCAATTTTTGCCGCCATCCTCTTTGCAATGTATGCCATTACTTTCATGCTGGGCAAGTACCCGCAGGACTGGCTGGCGTGGGCATTCGCAAGCGCACAAGACTGGGCGGGTGCGCGCCTCCCCAATGGTGAATTAGCGGAATTGCTTGTGAATGGGATAATACCCGGCGTTGGGGCGGTGGTGGTGTTCCTGCCAGTGATCATGGTGCTGATGGGCTGCATCTCCTTTTTGGAGGACACAGGCTACATGGCTCGGGCGGCGTTTATCATGGATCGCCTGATGCACTTGATGGGGCTGCACGGCAAAAGCTTTATCCCCCTGATCATGGGCACAGGGTGCAACGTGCCCGCCATCCAGGCCACCCGCACAATTGAAGCCAAGGACGACCGCCTGATAACGATTCTGGTGAGCCCGCTCATATCCTGTTCGGCTAGGCTGCAGGTCTATGTCCTGCTCGCGGCGGCATTCTTCGAGCCGCTGCAGGCGGCATTTGTCATAATAGGTCTGCATCTGCTGGGCTTCGGCGTGGCGATGGTGATGGGGAAGCTGCTGCGCCTGACTATGTTCAGCGGAGAAACCACGCCTTTTGTCATGGAGTTGCCCCCATACAGGATGCCGGTGCTGAAATCCACATTCATACACATGTGGGAAAAGGGCAGCACTTTTTTGACTAGGGCTGGCACCAGCATCTTGTTGGGGACCGCCCTGATATGGTTCCTCTCCCACTATCCAGGTTTGTCTAACCAAGAGATGGCCAGGGACTACACGCAGAGGCAGCTAGAAATTAAATCGCGCGGACTGCCGTCTAATGAAGAGGCCGACGCGCTAGGGGAGCTTGATGTGGAGCGCAGGGCCCAAATATTGAACACCAGCTTCGCCGCCTCATTTGGAAAATTGATCCAGCCAGTCCTTCGCCCCATACTTGATCCAGACAGGACTAGGCAGGACGCTTGGAAAGACGGCGTTGCGCTGACCGCTGGTTTTGTCGCCAAAGAGATAGTGGTCAGCACTACGGCGGTGATGCACCAGGCCCCCTATGAAAGCGACAACGCCGCCGGGCGCACTAGGCTGATGGACGCGCTCCGCCACGACAGCGGGATGACGCCCCTCGCCGCAGTGTCGTTCTTGGTGTTCATACTCCTGTACACCCCATGCCTCGCAACGTTGACCATGATGTACAGGGAAACTGGCCGCCTTTTGTGGCCGGCATTTTCAGTTGCCTACGGCCTCGCGCTGGCCTGGGGCGCGTCGTGGGTCGTGGTGGCAATAGGAAGGGCCGTGGTCGGGCAATGACAATGCAGCGCTGGCTTGTATTCTTGGTCGTCGTGTTTGCCATCGCCTATTTAGTCCGCAACCTGCGCCGCACCAGTCAGGATAGCAGCGGCTGCGCCGCCTGCGACAGAAAGCGATCCTGTAGGAAGGCGGCAGAAAATAAAGGGCCATGCGGGAGTTATGCCAAGCGGAAATAGTGGTGGAATTTCCCAATTATTCATTGCAAATTGAAGCATCAACAGTTATTAAGTATGCTTTCAAAATTTCAATTATAATAAATCTGCCCTTGCCAATTTATAGGTTTGGCTGTGCAAATCATACCGTTTTTCCTTTTTAATGCAATAAATAGCTGCATCGGCAGAGGCCCTTGAGGAAGTCGGGCGTGGCGGAGTTCAGGCGCTCCTGCACGGAGTCCATCACCTCCTTGATGGACAGGTACAGGCGGTTGCGTATGGTGTGCATCTTCAGCCACCGCCACAGGCGCTCGACGGGGTTGAGCTCGGGGGAGTAGGGCGGCAGATAGACTATCTCGATGTTTGGCGGCACCACGAGACCCTTCGAGCAGTGCCACCCGGCCCTGTCCATGACCAGCAGGCACTTCCTCTCGCCCAGGGCCGCCGACATGTGGGCGAGGAAATGGTTCATCGTCTTGGTGTTGACCTCGCCCAGGAAAAGGGTCACGTCCTCCCCCGTGTCCGGGTTCACCGCGCTGTACGCGTAGAAGTTCTCGTAGCTGATCCTCACCTCCGCCACGGGCTGCTCGCCCTTCTCCGCCCACATCTTCCCCAGCGACGGCATCAGGCCGAAGCGGCCCTCGTCGAAGAAGAACACCTCGGCGTCGGGGCGGGCCCTGGTCAGCTCTGCCGTTTTTTTTTGAACTCCGCCTGGGCGGCGGGGTCCGCCTTGTGGTGCTTTGGCCTCGGCACCTTGGGCTTCCAGCCCTCCTTCCTCAGCCACTTCCAGATCGCGCTGGGGTCCAGGGACACGCCGAACGCCTCGATGATCGCGGCGCGGAGCGCCCCCAGCGTCCAGTGGA